>Ga0302288_1001094_pt1 | contig 18544 bp, 10 predicted proteins | sample III_Fen_N1_1_FD_194549 | JGI IMG/M metagenome (GOLD analysis project Ga0302288, IMG submission 194549) | Peat permafrost microbial communities from Stordalen Mire near Abisko, Sweden - III_Fen_N1_1 | ecosystem: Environmental > Terrestrial > Soil > Wetlands > Permafrost | place: Sweden: Abisko...
TACGAGATAATAAGGTTGAAACATATACTTTATTAACATGCCCCGATTCATAGCATTGCAATAAATAACCATTTTTCTGGGAGGACTTTATCGGAAGTATGTAATTAGCATCTGTTATATCTTTTTCAGACATTATGTAAATGCCAGAATCATATAAGTTAAAGTATCGAATAATCTTGTCGGGATTGTCTGATAATACGTCTCTTTGCTGAATTAGGTTATCATCAACAGTTATACTTTCAATATTTTGATCATTAGAAACTTCTTTCTTTTTATACCATAATTCATTATTAGGTGCATACCTGAAGCCAGGTTTTTCTATTGAACTTCTAAAGTTAGTTTTTGATTTCCACTCAATATCTGACTCTTCTTCAGTTACATCTTCAATTTCAATGTTATGCTGGTCAATAACATCTTCTGTATTTTCAATTAACTCATGATTTTCCGTTGATGAATCCATTTTAATACTTATGGTTTTAATATCGTGTTCTTTGAATATTTTCCATAATGGTTCTAATGCTTTTTCCCTGTTAGAGTAATATTCTCCACCTCTAACTCTAAAGAATTGCCATCCACAACGTTCTAAAACTTTTTGACGAAGCATATCGTCTTGGTATTTATCAGCACCATGCCATTTATCACCATCACATTCGATTGCTATTTTAGTGCCATCTGGGAAAATGGCAACCAAATCAATTCGATATTTTCCTCCTGCAACCTTGTATTGTGGTATAACTCTATGACCTTTATTTACAATGTCATTAAAAATATCAACTTCGAACCAACTATCAAATGGTGAAGGTTGATTTCCTATAGTACGTTCTATCTGGGTTGAAATTGACGGAGTAGAAGGTTTATAATTGTAAAAATGATCCAATAATTTATATCTCAAATCATTACGATTACCTAAATCATTAAGAAGAATTGAATGAAATAGCCACACTTGTTCTATAGCTCTACTCATTGCAACATTAAATCTTCTTTCATCTTCCTGGCGAGTTAATGCATTACGTTTGTGCTCCCTAGCTGTTACAAGGCTTAAGAAAATTATATCTCTTTCATCTCCTTGGAAACTTGCTGAATTTCCACAAATTATCTTTCTTTCCTTAAATTTTTTCTCCTCAATTTGTTTGATAAGTAAAGTTTCTATCAATGCACTTTGAGAGTTTCCTTGTAAACAAATAACGCCTATACTTTTACCATTATATTTATCATCGTTGACAATTTCATTTATTTTATTTACAATAGCTGTCGCTTCCCTTTCATTGCGAATATTTGGACCTTGCCCTTCTACAAATCCGTTTTGGCAATAATAATGCATCAATGGCTCTAACCTATTTTCAGAATATTGTTTTAAAGGGAACAACCCTTTCCCATCAGATGCATAAAAAAGCTTATTTGAAAATTCAATTATTTCAGGCATACACCTAAAATGTTCCCTTAAAACTATGGTGCCTTCACAAAATCTCTTTGCATGATCAAAAAAACTAGATTCTGTTCCATAAAAATCTTTGAAAGGAATGCCTTTTAAATAACGATTAATATGTGGTGTCATAATATCAGCATCAACACCAACATTTTCGGGAGATATCTGCTTATCATCTCCAACTATAATTATGTTTTTTGATATATAAAGTAAAAATATTGCATCAGGTCCAACTTGACTTGCTTCATCAATAATAACATAATCAAAAATACCTTGTTCAGGACAAATTGTTTCAGCAACTTTATACAAAGGCATTATCAAACAAGGTACAGTAGTTTTACAATACTCCATTTCATCCTGAGCAATTTTTCTAAATTTTAATGCCCTCTTTCCTGTTTTTCCAATTTTCTTTACCGCCTGCACCCATGCCTCTAAATGTTGTCTAAGGCTTCTATTCTTATTTAAGTTTTCAAGAACATATACCCAAGATTTTTTAGCAGAAAGTTGAGCAATCAACCTTTCCTCTTTAGAATCATAACTTTTAAGCTTTTCCTTTAGTTCATATTCCAAATCTTTGCTTAGGAGTCTTGTTACCTCATTTACTGCATTTTTAAAAAATAATGCAAGTTGTAATTCAGGTATTTCATTTTCAGAGAACCTACCTTCAGAAATTTTTTCAATTAGATTTGGAAAATAATTTTTTAATTCTTCTTCAGTATGTTTATAGTTGCTGTATTCTTTAAATACTCCATGTAAATCTTCCAGCCTATCAATCAATGATTTGTATTTCGAAACATCAAGGTCAACTATTGCTTGTGAAATTTCTTTTCCAATTGGATGAATATTTTGTTGTGCAAGTATTTCGGTTAATTCATTTCTTTTTTGTTCGTAATTTGTCAGGTTTAATAATGACATTGTATTTTCAACATCATTTAAGTATGTTGAAACGGTTACTGAATCAAAATCGGATATTTCTATATTTGAAATAACCTTTAGTGCTTTTATCTTATCAAAAGCAGCATCAATATTATTAAGCAATAGTTGTATTTGAGATACAAGTTTTTGAAAGTGATTAAACAACTTTTCATAAGATTTCTCTTGTTCCTCCGTTTGCCAAATATCATTAAGCTCAATAAAATTTTGTTTAAGTTGAATATCTTCTAAAATATTTACAAACTCCTCCTTTGTATCACATGGGCTTCCATTGACAAGAACATTTTCAATAAAGTATAGTTTCTCTTTAATCTCATTTGGTAAGAATGCCTTCTTAATTTTGAAACCTACACCGGATAAAGCATTGCCAGAGTTTAAGAATTCCAGAAGAACTTTTGCATCATTCTTCAAAGATATTAATGATTTATTCTTTGGGTAAACTATCTCTAAATTTTTGTCTTTATATCGTAAATCTGTTTTTTGTAATTCATTTATAATTAATGTGGATTTTTCAATTTTCTCAATCCATCTTGACTTATTGTTTCTTAATCCATCATCAATTACTTCCTGTTTCTGAGGCAAAAAAACAATTTCTACGTTCTTTAGAATTGCAGAAAGTTCTTTCAGTAAGTTTTTAACCTCTTCTAAATTATTCGCTTTAATTAGGTTGCAATTTCCTTCTGTAAGGTTGATTTGATTAACTCTCTGATGCGTATTTTTGAAATCTTGAAACGAATCAATTCCTAATAATTTTTGACTTTCTGGCAATTGATAATTATAAATCGCTTCATCGGTTTGTGAGTAAAGATTAAACTTGGAAATGTATGATTTTAATTTCTCAATGATTTCAACATCTTCATAGTTATCAAAATCATCTTTGTACCAGTTAAATCTTATTCTGTTTAAATCTAATAGTGCCCCAATTTCTGTTAAAGTACCATGATATTGCGAATTAATACTAAATCTTCGTGTTAATTGTTCTTTTATCTTAAGAAGTTCGTTTGTATTGAACGCCCTTTCTTCCTTTAATCTTGATAATTCTATTTTTAGTTCTTCAATTTCATTTTTTAGATCATCTATGTCTGTGTCCGATAATTTATCATTAATTGTATTTATACTTGTTTCTAAATCACGTATTGAAGAAGAATCTTCACTCAAAAGGTTTACAGTTAAGTTTTTAAACTCATCAGGCAATTTATCTCTAAGAACTTCTAAGGCACGTTTGGTATATGCTGTAACAAGAACTTTTTTCCCATTAGCCAATAAGTGACAAATAAGATTGGCTATTGTGTGCGACTTTCCTGTACCCGGAGGACCTTGAACCAATACTTTATTATTATATCTGGCTTTTTTTATAATTGCAATTTGTTCATCATTGAATTTATTTGGAAAATATATAGTGTCATCAGTATTAAGTTCTGAGTTATAAATTTGAGAATTTGAAATATAAGATTCAATTTTGTTTTCGTCGCCAACTAAATCATCTAATGTTGGTATTTGAAGTTCAGGTGTTGCTTTTATTTCTTCAATTATTTTTTCATACATTGAAGTATAACTTCTTGTATCTCGTTTTCTAAGAATTAAAGCTGGTGCATAAAAAACCGTTTCTTTTGTTGGAACTTCTTTATTTTTAGAAAGGTCTTCCCTGTATTTCCCATCTCCAGGCTTTATCCTGTCCGCCAAAAGCTGTAACACTTCATGTATATCATTTTCAAAAGGATTAACTAATTCTTTCACTCTAATTAATTCTTTGGCTTGTTTTTCTGCTTCAATAATATCATTTGAATCGAATTGGTTAACCAAATCTATAATTGCATCGGTTTCAATGACTAACCCATTATCTAAACTTTGGCTTAGAATGATACTTGAATCTCTTTTTGAATATTCAAATTGAATTTCAGTCTTTGCTGAAAGAATATGTCTACATATTAAAGGGGTTTCATCACTTTCTTTAAAATGCATTAATCCTACGGCAATAATAAGTTCGTATTCTTCTCCAAATTGTTGAGATTTATTGTATATAGAAAAAAGCTTTTTGTAAACTGAATTTACTTGTTCATATACTTTATATTTCTGGTCATATATTTCCTTTTCTTTCCAATAATTATCTGAGTCCTTAAACCATTTGTTCTCACAGTATTCTTCAAATCTCTTTTTGATTTCAGGATAATCTTCAATTTTTTGAACACTGCCTTCAATCTCAATCTCGAATAATAACTCGGGTAATTCATCCTTATTAAGTAATGTTTCCGGAACTATCCACTTTTCAAGAACCTGAGGTAGTTTTGGAAATATAGTTTTCTCTGGTTCTATGGGTTTTGAAACTTTTAACCAACAATTGGCTTCATTTGAAAAATTTTCTTGAGTAACACAATCTATTTTATCATTTACAGGAATACTTGATAACCAAACAATATCAAGATAATTTGATGAATTTTGAATATCTTTTACTGATTTGCTTCTAAGTTTTGAAAACTCAAGCAAATAATTAAAGATTTGTAAATACTTTTCTTTATTCATAAGTCTCATTATTCTCGATTGTCCTATTACTCAAGCGTAACGTTGGCAATCTATAGTTTCTATTACATTTATTTTATATATATTTTTTTAGCATGGTACAAAACATCCTATATATGCGAACTAATAGAATGATTTAATCGGTTATAGTTGACGAATTACAAAAATACTGTTTAGTTTTGACAATTTATGACAAAGAGAAAAATATTACACTTCAATTAGTTCTAATCTGTCAAGTAAAAGCATAAGTGCAGGTTTTTCTTCAATCATTGATTGAAGTTCGGGAGAGAAACGACTTTGAATTAGTGATTTCTCAGGTGTTTTGTCGGGTTGTATATTCTTGAGCTGTTTAATCATAAAGTCAGCAACATCCAACCCTTTCGCTTTTGCTTGGAGTGTGGCAATATCCTCTAAGAGAGTAGACACTGAACACCTCACCCCTGACCCCTCTCCAAGTGGAGAGGGGAAAAGAGAATTTAGCATTTGTGCTTTCTCATTCCATTTCTCAAAGGCCTTTAAGTCTGGGTAAAGTATTACAGTTCGATTTTCTAATACTTTGTATTTTTCTTCTTGTAGTCCATTAATTCCACCTGAGGCAAGCCAAATTTCATCGGGGAAAATGGCTGCCGAAATAAGAGCTGATTTTTCGCTTTCTACAATACAAACTGTGGCTTCAGGGTGTAAGCCCAGAAGGTGTTCTCCGAAAAAACATTGCTGAAGATTATAATCTTTGGGCAATGTGCCTGATTTTTTGAGTTTATTGTGTACCCAATCGATTGCGCCTGATTCATGTTTAATCCTGTGACCAGTTTCAGGGTTGTATTGCATAATCTTCCCTGTACGAACTTTGCCTGTAATGTCGATTTGCCAAAAGATAACTTCCTGATTTTTGGTTGCTCCTAAGGCGTATTTTTCTCCGATTGCTTGCATCTGTTCATTGGACAGTATTTCGCAAAGGAAACGAACGAAATTGCTTTTGTAGCTTGCAGAACGTTCGACAAAAGTGAATGGAATGGTGCCGATAGGTACAACAGTTTGTTGCCTTGCAACAAATGGTTTTGAGTAATGAAGATCACAAGCTTGTCTTGTGGTTTCATTTAAATCTGGATTATCAATGAAGAATTGTTTCGGGGTGTAATGATAACCGCACTTAGATTCACGATTGCACTTGCCAACTCTTTTGTTTATTGGCTGGTGTGTATTGCCATCGAAATAAAGTGTGAAGCATTCTTTTACTTCACATTGGGGGCATGTGTGTCGGGTAGCTTTACCTTTATATTTTTGTAGATATGGTAGAGCGTACATAGTAATGCAAAAAATAATTATTTTGTTTTGGCTTCACTTTTTGCACGATTTTCACTTTGCTTTGTATTTGCTTTGTGCAAAAAGTGCAAACCGTGAATTGATTTGATAAACATTTATTTTACAATAATTCAACCTTACGTGTCAGATAAACCACATTACCGACATTTTTCTTTTCAATTTGACAGCCGAAAGCTTCAAGCCTTTCAATGAAATTGGTGTTGTTTACTGCTTTAAATCCTTCCTCCATACAATAGTTTCTGTAATCTCTGTAAATTTCTTTACGAAGGACATGTTCTGTTGCGCTTTTTTTGTATTCCATATCGTCCATAAAAACTCTTACACTGTCAGATTTCAATTCGTAATCCTCCCTAGCTTTTTGTACTACATCAGAGTGAGTGAAGTTTTTTTGTTCCAATAATCGATTTAAGCCTTCGAGTACCCAATTGAAAACCCCTGAAAGTTCAGCGTTGATAATTTTGGTATGTAGTTCTTTGTCTTGTTCTTCTTCGGGAATGGTGACATCAAAAGGAATTATTAAGAACCTGCGGAAATATGCGTTTGTATGTTCAACATCTCTTGGTAATTTATTGGCATTGAAAATGAGTTTGGCATATTGAGTTAGTGTGAAAGGGTCGCCATAAGGAAGCCTTGCTTCGAGAGGTTCGCCAGAAACTATTTGTTTGAAAGTTGCTGTTTCGAGTGTTCCACTTATTTCGCTGGCATAATTGACTAATTTATTAGCAATTTTTGCCCTGTAATATCCGTTTTCATTGGTCAGACTTTGTAATGAATATGAACTTACGTTCTCGCTGCCTAATAAAGCATTAATCACTTGAAAGAATACACTTTTACCGTTTGCACCACCACCGTACAACATTAATGTTTTTTCAATCTTGATACTACTATTGCCATTTTTCATAAAGACAAAGCCCAGGAACTCAGCTAATATATATTGTAGATTCTTATCGGGTAGAACTTTATCTAAGTACGCTTGAAATATTGGTGCTGTTGCCTTTGGATCATAAGCAAAAGGCAATTGATATGTCATAAAGTCTTTCCGGTTGAATTTCTTTAGTTTTGCACCGGTGGGAGTTATTTCAAATGTGCCATTTAATAGATTAATTTTTACAATATCGTTTGAAACTATTGGTGTAGAAAGATATGAGGAAGAAAGGAACTGTTTGAACAGCTGCTCCCGAAACTGAAAAAAACGTGCTGTGTATTTTGTTACACCCATTTTTTCGGAGGCATTGCCTAAGAAAGATTGAAATTCGTTTTTGTCGATTTCTGACCAGTAAGCCCCATTGTATAGGTATATGAAATTTAAGTTTTTACATAAACCCCAATTGTTTTTCTTTGCCACTTCCATTATATTCTCAACGGAAAGTATTAAGTGGTGTTTCTGATTAACTTTCATTTTTTCCATTTCTTTTGTTAGCTTTTTTAGTTCTATACTTAACTTTGAGTCTTTTTCTTCTGCGTTAATTGAACCATCTTCGTTTGAAATTATGTTTTCAATTTCTTCAATGCGTTTTTTTATCTTCTTTTTCTGAGGGAATGCGAGTAAATCAAAGTCAATTAGATCGACTTGATTTAAAAGCTCTGTCAAAATTTCTTTGTGGGGAAGAGTTGGTTCGGAGTTCATTATACTGGATTTAATTTTATTGCACTCAATATCCATTTTCATGGTTTTAATAAAATCGGTATTTTTGTTGTTGAGTATATTATCAGCTCCCAAGGACTTGTCAGAGTCCTGGGGGCTTTCTTTTTTTTGTTCATCGTTTTCATCTAATTCCTCTTTCATATTATTGTAGATTTACGATAGTTTTTGTCTAATAATTCCTGAATATCAGCAACTTTGTAGTATATTTTACTTCCGATTTGAGAAAAACTCACCAATTTTGCGTCTCTCCAATTTTGGGCTGTTTTAACACTCACGCCCATTAAATCCATGAATTGAGAATTATCAAGTAGTTGGATTGATTCCTGAACTAATCTTTTGTCAAGTTTCTTTATGAGTTCTGTTAGTCTCTTTTCAATTTTTTCGTAATTCTGGTCAATAACCTTTTTTGATTCTCGTTTTTTATCTTCTTCGTCAAACTTCTTGTAAAAGTCTGCGACAATTTTGTCGAGGTGTGTTTTGTAGTCGTTTGGAATGTTGTTCATTTTTGCTTCCTCCTATTTTGATTCAATGTAATGTGATTCCATAAACTTTTCGAGGTCGGCTCTTTTGACAAATATTTTTGAGCCAATTTGGCTAAACGGAATGAGCCGTTTATCGCGATAAGTTTGCCATGTCTTTTGACTAATGCCAAGAAGTTTTGGAATTTTTACTGATTCAATCCATTGCGAATTGATTTCCTGTTCACTTTTATCCCGAAGGATATTTTCAAGGTTTTCCATTTTCTCTTCCATTTTATTGAGGAAGCTTTGTGGTACTACTGCCATTTGGAGGCTGGTTTCGTTTGTTTGCATGAGCGTTGAATTATTTATTGATTTAAATTTGTTTCAAATAACTTTTGCAAAGTAAATGAATATAAGTAACACATAATCAGCTTTATATGAAATATAATTATATAGATTAAAGCCCTAATTTATTCCATTTTTGAAATAAATTAGGGCAAAAGAAAACCCTATTATATTTCAGTTTTGAAATATAATAGGGCAATGAAACGAGGTAATTTATTTCAAGACGATTAAAATACTTTAGAATTTCTTAAATCATTTATTCGCTTGTTTTTAGCACGATTTATATCATCGTCAAACTCATCCTGTTTCTTTTGTTTTAGCAATGCTCGAATATAATTTTCAGGCAATGATTTTGTGAGCGTTTTTGATTTATCTTCTATTATTTTGAAAAATACCAAACAATCATGTATAAAACGGCAGTCATTATTAATCAATTTAACATTCTCTAAGTATTCAATTTCATCGTTCAACAGATATCTATCAATTCTTTTTAAAAAAGATAAATCATTACAAAGTGAAGCAATGCGATAATTTGTAATCTTAGCCCCTTTTTTAGTGCTATTTTTAGTGAGTATTTCAAGTTTTTTCGATAGAAAATCCACGTCAATCTCAACTTCTTTTGTCGTAGAGCTAGCAAAATCTTCTATTGCTTCTGTGAATTCAACTTCTACAATATTGGGTTCATTGACAGAGCCCAAATTAACTTCACAGAAAAGCCCTTTTGCCCATTCATCATTTGTTGCCATCATTACTTTAGCTTCGTCGTAAGTAAGCTCCACCTTGTCATAATCATTACTCTTAAATTCAAGAATTAAATTATCAACAATAGATTTTAAAATTAATTGATTAGACATAGTGTGGCTTTTTCTGGACTTATGGAATGTAAGAGAAGTGCATTCGCCATCGTTTTTTGAAAGTAGAAATTGAAGTGATTGAGTAAGTTCAATTTCGTGATTTCGTTTCTTTTCTGCTTCTTTAGTTTTTACTGTATGTTTTTGGACATATTCCTTAACTTTTGCAGAAAAATAGACCTCAGTAATATAACACAATAAAATAATTGTGTACTCGCCCAAGTCATTTTTTATCATTAGTGTTTTAAAAGCTTCGACATCAATACCTTTTTCAATATAGTATGATTCTGCTGATTTTTCGGCATTAATGAATTTCGGGTCTAACCCAAAACATTCGGTGAATTTTAATAAAGAGTTTATTTTATTCATTGAGGTTGATTTAGCGTATATACAGTTGATATAATGATATTTATATTGATACGGATTTTATGAATGCTTCAATTTGCTCATCTGACATCTTGCTTAATAGCTTTTGAGCTTTTTCTTTAGGATCTTCTTTCTTCTTGAAAATTGAAGCCATTACTGAATCTGTTTCGGCTGTTTCAAAGTTACCCATATATGCTTCAGTAATCTTTATGTTTGAATGGCCCAAAAGGTTTTTGAGGTGATTATTATCCACCTTATTATCTTTGGCAATTTTAGCGAAACTATGACGAGCAATGTGCATGGAAATATGCTTTGAAATCTTAGCTTCTCCGGCAATTTTATTCAGATACTTATTAAGTAAGGCGTTTTTTGCTCCTACAATATCATTTAGTTTCATAATCATATCCGGTGGAAGTGTTGCCCTTTGTTCTGGCGTAATAGCTTTGGCATATTCAGCACTACTATCGAGTAAAGGAAAAATATAATGAGTTGGCTTGCAATTTTCATTATAATAATGTTGCAAAATATCCCGGGCTTTATCATGTAAAAATATGCTGCGGTCTTTTTTTGTTTTAGCCATACGATATTCCAAACGACCTTCGGAAGTGATATTGCACCAACGAAGTTGAATAAGGTCACCGGCTCTGATACCTGCTAAATAAAACGAAAATAAGAAGTAATTCCGACAATGCCAAATCAGACTATTTTCTTTCAGATCAAGCTCTTCAATTAGCTTTATTTCGGCTTCGTTGAGTTTTTCTTTAGTGGTGCTTACTTCTCTATCGTATTTATATCCTAAAAATGGATTTTGTTCCGGCTTAATAAACCTGTCAATTTCAATGGCTCGATTGACAATTGATTTGAAGATATTCAAATTAATTGCAATGGTATTGGGGTGTAATACGGCTTCGGGATTTCTTTCGTTTTTGAGTGAGTGAAGGTATGCTTCAAATTTAGACAGAAAAGAGGTAGTAACTTCAACAAAAAGCAAATCTTTCTTTCTGTTGGATTTCAGAAAGCCTTCCAGCTTATTACAAAATCCATTGTATTTTTTGTAATTCCGGTGACCGCCTTCGTTTAAAATGTCCGAAGTTCTTTGCTTAGCATAAGCCAGAAACGAGGGCGAAATTTCGACTTCTTTAATGGTACTTTTAATGTTTTCTTTGGTAGCTAAACCCTGCTCTCTTAAATCTCGGTATGTGATTTTAGCGTTTTCAATTTCTGCTGAGAGAACAGCATTCCAAACTTTGTGATTAGGTTCTGACGTTCGAATCCAATTGCCTTGTTTTGCTTTAGGGTTGTAGTCTTTTGGGCTTTTAAGCTCAATGGAAGTATTGATTCTTTTATGCTTCCTATCTTGAGTTATTCTAAGTAAAATATTATATGTACCTTTGCGAGTAGGTTTATTATTTAACTCTAAATTAAAAGTTGTTGCCATAATTGTACGCATTAGAATGAATACAAATATACAAAATAACTTTCGTTTACTGAAACATTACTGAAACATTTTCTACTTTTGATTGCATTTAATTACATTCAAGTAAAAATTACAAAGACTTAAATAGCTGATATACAATGAATATAAATGTAATTAAAAGTAAACAAATACTACATAGGTAGTTCGGCTCTGGGTACTTTCAAAGTAAAACCCTAATTGATTTTTAATCAGTTAGGGTTTTTTCATTTCTTAGTTTTCACCACATTTTCCCCACTCAAATAAATTTTGGATCAATGTAAATATCATTCCCTAACACATACCACAAGAAAAAGCCTCAATAAACTTTTGTTTATTGAGGCTTTTTCTTGTGACCGCGACAGGATTCAAACCTGTAACCCCCACATCCGTAGTGTGGTACTCTATTCAGTTGAGCTACGCAGCCATTATTTTTCTTTAGCGAGTGCAAAGATAAGGCTATTTTTTATTCTGACAAAGCGAAAATTCATTTTTTTGAACAGAAATAGCATAATCCAAGAACAACTGATTCCACAAAACCGTAAATACAAGCCATACAAGCCTAGCAATGTGAATGTTGCTTGTTCACAAAAAAGTTTCGGTTATGCCAGAACAAAATCTAATTGTTTTTTATCCAGATTTGCTTTTGCTACTTTTACAGTGAGTGCATCGCCCAATTGGTACTTTTTATGATAGCGACGACCTATTAAGCAATAGTTTTTATCATCAAAAGTATAATAATCATCGTCCAAATCGCGAATAGGAATCATACCTTCACACTTATTTTCGATTAATTCGACGTAAATTCCCCATTCAGTAACTCCCGAAATAACCCCATCGAACACCTGCCCCAAACGTTCTGACATAAACTCTACCTGTTTGTATTTTATGGATGCCCGCTCGGCATTGGATGCTAGCTGTTCCATATTAGAACTATGCTCGCAATATTCTTCCCATTCAGACGCGTTGACACTACGTCCGCCCTCTGCATATTTTTCCAGCAGGCGATGCACCATCATGTCGGGATAACGACGAATAGGCGACGTAAAGTGGGTATAGAAATCAAATGCCAACCCGTAATGCCCCATGTTAGAAGTTGAATAAATAGCTTTTGCCATGGAACGAATAGCAAGTGTTTCTATCAGATTTTGCTCTTTCTTACCCTGAACCTCATCCAGCAAAGCATTAATTGAACTAGAAATGGCTGTTTGTTTTCCGGAAGTTTTAAGATTATACCCAAAACGTTTGATAAATACAGCAAAGTTATTCAACTTGTCGGGGTTAGGCACGTCATGAATACGATAAACAAAAGTCTTGGCTTTTTGACCTTTACCCGGTTTTCCAATGTGAGTTGCAACAGTTTTATTTGCCAGCAACATAAACTCTTCAATCATTTTATTGGAGTCTTTTTGTTCTTTAAAAAACACCGAAATTGGTTTACCTTTTTCATCTATTTCAAACCGAACTTCTACCCTATCAAATGCTATTGCACCATTTTCGAACCTTTTTTTACGGAGAATTTTTGCCAACCGATCCATTGTCAATATCTCATCTTTATATTCACCAGCTCCTGTTTCTATAATTGTCTGGGCTTCTTCGTAAGTGAACCTACGATTACTTCGGGTTACTGTTTTTGCAATTTTATAATGTTGAATTTCAGCGTTATCATTCATTTTGAAAATAACCGAGTAAGTCAATTTATCCTCATCAGGTCGTAGAGAACAAATACCATTGGACAAATGCTCGGGCAACATAGGAATAGTTCTGTCAACCAAATAGACGGATGTGGCACGTTCACGACCTTCCTGCTCTATAATGCTGTCGGGGCGAACATAGTGGGTAACATCTGCAATGTGCACACCTACTTCCCAAAGACCATCATCAAGTTTCCGGAGCGATAATGCGTCATCAAAGTCCTTGGCATCACGTGGGTCAACGGTAAAGGTGGTAACATTTCGCATATCGATACGTTTTGCCACTTCATCGGAAGTGATTCCGGCATCAATCTTTTCTGCAGCAGCCTCGACATCGGCAGGGTACTTATAAGGCAAACCAAATTCCGCCAAAATTGCATGCATTTCAGCTGTATTATCGCCTTTATCACCCAACACATCAATCACCTCACCTACCGGATTTTTGGCATTAGGCTCCCAACCCAGCAATTTTACTACTGCTTTTTGTCCTGATTTACCACCGTTCAGTTTATTTTTGGGAATAAATATATCATTGGTCATTATCCGATTATCCAACGTTAAAAACGCATAATTGTCGGATACATCCAGAATGCCGACAAACGTATCCTGAGCCCTTTTTATAATTTCAACAACTTCACCTTCAGGCTGTTGTCCTTTTCTGCTGGCATAAAGAAATACTTTAACTCTATCCTTAAGTAAAGCATGATTGGTTTTTCGTTCAGGAATGAAAACCAGTTCACCACCATCGTCTGGTACGAGGAATGTTTTAACACCCTGTCGGTCAATTACACCTTCGATATATCCGCCACGCGAGTTGACTTTAAACTTTCCACGCGAAATTTCCACCAAAAAATCTTCGTCCAGCAATTCATACAATAACTGATTGACAAAAACCCGTTGCGATTCGGATTTCACATCAAGTAATGTAGATATTTGCTTATAATTAAATGTCTTTTCGGGATTTTCGTTGAACACATTAATAATGTTGCGTATCAGTTCTTTCTTGTTAGTACGAGTACTTTGGGGTTTTCTTTTCTTTCTAGGCATGGTATAGAGGTTTAATGTACGACAAGTTATCGACTCAACATTGGAGTCACGTTTTGCAAATATACAACAAAGTGTTAAGTTCAATAGAGTTTTCAGAGTTTATAACATCATTTTATTATAAAGTACTCTCATATAGTGCAAGAAACACTCAATGAAGCACAAGACTTTGTCTTAATATATTGAAAATTCATAAATTATTTGTACTTTCGCCCACCGTTTTGAAAAAACCCTCAAAAAAAACTTATGAAGACCAGAATCGCATTTATTATAAACCCTAATTCCGGCACAGGGAAGAAAGAAAGTCTTCCAACTATGATACAAGAAGGATTAGATGCGAAAAAGTTTCAACCGGAGATTGTTTTTACTCAATATCGAGGTCAAGGAACAGAATTGGCAAAAGACTTTGCAGCCAAAGGTTATGAAGTTATCGTTGCAGTAGGCGGCGATGGGACTGTGAATGAAATAGCAAGCTCTATTATCCATACCAATTCCACCTTAGGCATTATACCGATAGGTTCGGGTAATGGGTTGGCACGACACCTGAACATACCCATGAACGTCAAAAAAGCCATTCAGCAAATAAATGAATCAGAATCCATTCTAATGGATTATGGTGTGGTAAACGGGCGCCCTTTCTTTTGCACCTGTGGAACAGGTTTTGATGCCTATGTCAGCACTGAATTTGCTAAAGGAACAAAAAGAGGCTTAATGCGGTATGTAGAAAAGATAATTACCGGTTATTTCAGCTACAAATCTCAAAATTGTCACCTGATAGGGGATGGTATTGACCTGAAAGCCAAAGCCTTTGTTTTAACGTTTGCCAACGCATCGCAATGGGGAAACAATGCCTACATTGCACCGCAAGCCAGCGTGCAGGATGGAAAAATGGACATCTCCATTATGAGTAATTTTCCGATTATTGCTCTTCCGAGTTTGGCACTACAACTATTTGCGAAAACAATTGACAAAGATTTATTTATGACCACGCTTCGTTCAGATGAAATAACCCTGATACGCGAAGAGGCAGGTCCTTTCCACTACGATGGCGAACCTTACGAAGAAGGGAAAGAAGTGTACGTGAAGACAGTTGCCGATGGACTAAGAGTATTGGTAAAAAAACGGTTCTGATATCAATAAAAAGCTTTAAAATAAAACAAAGCCCCGATATTAAATCTATCGGAGCTTTTTATATTCACAGAAGCTGAATATCTTACTCTACACCAAGCAATCTACCGGTTCGCACATCTACACGCACCTTTATATTTGCTTGCTTAAACAAACTTTCTGGCAACGAAACAGTTTTTCCAAACTGAGACACAAAAAACTGATTACTGAAAACTGAATTTACTCCATCAACTATTGTGAGCTGTGTTGATACCGGTAAAACAGTGTACAACGCTCCACTCTCCGGTTTTGATTTTGAACCGGATGTTACAACTTTATCAACCGGAACTAAACTGATATAATAAGGCGCTCCACTCAAATCATCGGCAGCAACTACCCCTTTCAACGCTGAGAATCGGAACAGCACATCATTATTAATTGTTGTAGTAGGAGTCAGATACAACGTTTTACTTTGGATCTCAGTTGTCGTCTCACCTACAAAAAGCTCGGTCAGCTTTTTTTCCAGTTTATTCATACCTTCCAACATAGCTTTCAACGACTCACCATCGGCGGGCACTTTATCAACATCAGCTGTCAACAGTCCCATTCTGCTTTCTCTTATCCGGTATATTTGTTTTGCTGCTCCTTCTGCCAATTTCGCTTCAGAACCTGCCATCATATATTCTTCTCCTAAAGGCAAAAGAGCATCTAAAACCGAGTTCTCATTTTGAGTGGTTCCAGCAGCCTTGATAAAAGTTGTTTGTGGTTCCGGAGCAATATTCACCCCTCGCAAAATTCCTTCTGCATTTACTGACAAACGGCTTGTTTGCAGATTTCCATTGGGAACAACTGAATAAGTTCTGTTAGGATCGGCTACAGCTCGAGTTTTAACCGAAATGTTTTTTAGTTTGTAGATCGTTTTTTCTTCAGTTATTACTTTATTTGTAGCCAGGTAACGCTCTGAGTAACGATAAAATTTACCGGGCTTCTGACTAATTTTTTCAGTTTCTATTTCAATGCAAAAAACGGTCTTTGGCAATGAATAAACCAAAACAGATTCTCCATCAGCCGAAAAAAATGGTACTTGCGCTTTGGCTATAAGACCAGCAACGAGTAAGCTAAATAATAATAGTTTTTTCATTTGAAGTTAGTTATTGTTCTTTAAACGTGTGAAGACTCCGATAAATTGCTCTATTCAAGAATAGTTGAGTAAAAACATTCAACGAAATCAGACAATACAAAAACAATACTTATTTTTTTGTTTTTGCACCCTTTGCTTTTGTTGCTTTTGCCTTGGGTTGAGCTTTTTCCTTCTTATCAGACTTAGCTGAACCCTTGCGCCCAAACGGTTTCTTTTTATTAGCGGCTTCCGGCTGAGCAGCAATCAACTCCTGACATCGCTCTAAAGTCAGTGTTGCAGGATCTGTTCCTTTAGGAAATATCTTATAATTAGCCCCATCAAAAGTAAAATAAGCCCCGAAACGACCGTTCAACACCTGAATTTCATTATTGTCTCCAAGTGTTTTGATAATACGATTCTTCTCCACCTCGCGTTTAGCTTCAATGATTTCGATAGCACGCTCAGTGGACACTTCCATCGGATCATCAGTTTTGGGTAAGGAGTAAAAAGATGAATCATGACGAATATAAGGCCCAAACCTGCCAATGGCAACAGTCATAACTTTGTCTTCGAACTCACCAACCTGACGAGGCAGCTTGAACAACTCTAGAGCTTCTTCGAACGTAATACTTTCTATAGATTGCTCTTTCCTTAAAGAAGCAAACACCGGTTTTTCTTCTTCATCAACCGTGCCAATCTGTGCCAACGGACCATATTTTCCAATCTTCACCGAAAGTTGTCTTCCGCTTTTAGGATCAACACCTAAAATGCGTTCTCCTACCTTGCGTTCGGAGTTTTTCATGGTATCTTCAACAATCGGATGAAATTTCTTGTAGAATTTATCAATTGATTTAGTCCATTTTATTTTTCCGTCTGCAATGTTATCAAATTCTTTTTCAACATCGGCTGTGAAGTTATAATTCAGAATTTCAGGAAAATACTCTATTAAAAAATCATTTACAACAGTACCGATATCAGTAGGGAAAAGTTTTGATTTTTCGGCTCCCGTATTTTCTTCCTTTATTTTATCCGAAATTTTTCCGGCTTTAAGTTTCAATAAGTTGTACTCGCGTTTTTCAGGCGTACGATCTCCCTTTTCTACATAAGATCTGTTCTGAATGGTAGAAATAGTGGGCGCATAGGTTGATGGTCGACCAATTCCGAGTTCCTCCATCTTACGTACTAAACTTGCTTCGCCATAACGTGGAGGTTTTTGCGTAAAACGTTCTTGTGCTATTATTTCAACAGAAGAAAGCTTTTCACCGTTATTCATTGCGGGCAATAAGGATTCGTTTTCAGCATCCTGCTCATCATCAGTCGATTCCATATACACTTTTAGAAATCCATCAAATACAATCACCTCACCCGATGCTACAAACTGAAGATTGCTTCCTGAAATACTGATATAAATAGATGTTTTTTCTAATTCAGCATCAGACATTTGCGAAGCAATAGTCCGTTTCCATATCAATTCATAGAGTTTCTTTTCCTGAGCAGTGCCTTCCACCGTATGAGCATTCATATAGGAAGGACGAATGGCCTCGTGAGCTTCTTGCGCACCTTTAGTTTTGGTGCTGAATTTGCGAATGTGCACGTATTTTTCGCCGGCCATGCTGATAATTTCTGCCTTAGAAGTACCCAAAGCCAGGTCGGACAGATTTACGGAGTCGGTACGCATATAGGTAATCTTACCCGCTTCATAAAGACGCTGAGCTACCTGCATGGTTTGTGCCACCGAATAACCCAGTTTACGAGCAGCTTCCTGTTGCAAGGTGGAAGTAGTAAATGGTGGAGCCGGGGATTTTTTTGCTGGTTTCTTTACGATATCATCAACACTGAATTCAGCTGTTTTACAGGTTTCGAGGAATGCCAGCGCCTCATCTTTAGTAGCAAATCGTTGGGGTAATTCGGCTTTCAGTTCTACCGGTTTGCCTTTACTGTCAACTGATGAAAAGATGGCATTAACACGGTACGATGCCTCCGGAACAAACTGACTAATTTCACGTTCTCTCTCCACAATAAGACGGACAGCCACAGACTGCACACGACCAGCCGAGAGCGATGGACGAACTTTGCGCCATAAAATAGGCGATAATTCGAAACCTACAATACGATCTAACACGCGTCGAGCCTGTTGAGCATCAACCAGATTTATATCTATATCCCTTGGAGTTTCAATGGCATGAAGTATGGCATCTTTGGTAATTTCATGAAAAACAATCCGGCGGGTACTGTCTTTTTTAAGCTTTAGCTCTTCGT
>Ga0302288_1001096_pt1 | contig 18540 bp, 16 predicted proteins | sample III_Fen_N1_1_FD_194549 | JGI IMG/M metagenome (GOLD analysis project Ga0302288, IMG submission 194549) | Peat permafrost microbial communities from Stordalen Mire near Abisko, Sweden - III_Fen_N1_1 | ecosystem: Environmental > Terrestrial > Soil > Wetlands > Permafrost | place: Sweden: Abisko...
ATTGCAGAAGTGGCTAAAGAAAATTTCTCTGTTTACCCAAATCCTGCAAATGACGTACTTACTTTGAATTTTGACAATATAAATAATGCAGATTTGACATTGAATATCTATAACCTGGCTGGTGAATTAGTTCGTTCTGAAACACTTCGACAAAATCAGCAACAAATTAATATCGAAGAAATCAGCAACGGTATTTATATGGTTGAAATCAAATCAAAAGGATGGAGTGAAAAACAAAAGCTGATCATTCAAAGATAAGATTGGAAGCATATAATAAATAGGACTTCGTATGGCACGCAGTGCCTGGCATGAAGTTCAGGTTGCACAATTCATCCGCCTTTTGGAGGACATCCCTGTCTCGGATCTAAATGTTCTATGTATTAAGGTTTTTGTGGTTTATGCTGAACTTAGCCGAAGTGAGTGCCGATTGGCTGAGTTCGCCATTCATTAAAAAAAGGAGGCTGTCTTAAAAGTCAAGAAACTTGATAAACCAGTCACCCCGTCCCGGTGAATACCGGGATCGGGGTCTGACATACAGTGCGTTGGGATCCTGAAACAAGTTCAGGATGACTTTTGAGACAACCTCCTGACTAGTCTGTCCATATTTACCTGGACTATAAATGATATCTGACTGAATAACAAAAGGAATTAGTCATTCGAAAAATTTCCCAATGACTATTTCCTTTTTCCTATTAATTATTTGTTTACCCTGAAAGTCTGATTGCCGGTATCAAAGAACGAAACAATCTGTTTGGCAGCGGCAACGCCGGCATTCACATTGGCTTCAGCTGTTTGAGCTCCCATCTTTTTGGCAGTAAACAAAAATCTTCCCTTGTATTTTTCCTCGAAAACGGGGGTACAATCGGGAGCAACATCCGAGATGTATTTAAAATCAGGACGAGCTTCCATCAACTGAAGAAGTTCCTCTTCGTTCACAACTTCCTTGCGGGCTGTATTAACCAGAACTCCGCCTTTTGGCATTTTATTCAACAGCTCAAAATTGATTGATTTCTTAGTTGTTGCGGTAGCTGGAATGTGCAACGAAACATAGTTACAAGCACTGTAAAGATCTTCCACTGAATCAACAACTTTTACTCCGTCGGCTTCAATTTTTTCTTTAGCGACAAACGGATCGAAGGCATAAACTTCCATTCCAAGTCCTTTGGCGATGACGGCAACGCAATAACCAACATTACCATACGCATGAATGCCGATTTTTTTACCTTTCAATTCAACGCCTGAGCTACCGTCATAGCCGTTTCGGGCAACATAAATCATCATTCCGATAGCTAGTTCGGCAACTGCATTGCTGTTTTGCCCGGGAGTATTCATCACGCAAACACCTTTTTCGGTTGCTGCAACCAAATCAACGTTGTCGTAACCGGCTCCGGCCCGAACAACTATTTCAAGTTCAGGAGCAGCTTCAAGAACTTCACGGTCGATGATATCACTCCGGATGATGATGGCATGAACATTTTTCACCGCTTCCAAAAGTTCTGCTTTGGTCGTATATTTCTCAAGCATCTTAACCTCGTAACCCGAATCGGCAATTATTCCGGCAATTTGTTTAACCGCCACCGGGGCAAACGGTTTGTCTGTTGCTATTAAAACCTTTTTCATAGCTCTATATTTATTTATGCTTTAAGCGCTTCAAATTCTTTCATCACATCAACCAAAGCCTGTACACCTTCCAGTGGCATGGCATTGTAAATAGAAGCTCTGAATCCACCAACCGAGCGGTGACCTTTTAATCCGATCATCCCTTTTGATTCAGCAAACACATCAAACTCTTTTTCGAATGATTCATTACCTTCGGTCATAACAAAAGTAACGTTCATTCGTGAGCGGTCTTCCGGGTCTGGCACCGTTGGCGTAAACATTTTATTGCGGTCGAGTTCGCCATAGAGCAATTCAGCTTTGGCAATATTGGCTTTTTCGATTCCTTCAACGCCACCTTGTTCTTTCATCCAAAGTAGAGTTTGCAAACAGCCGAAAACCGGGACCGTAGCCGGAGTATTGAACATCGATTCACCTTTGATATGGGTTCTGTAATCAAGCATGGTTGGGATCGGACGGTCAACTTTTCCAAGGATATCGTTGCGGATAATAACAAGCGTTGCACCCGATGGCCCGAGGTTTTTCTGAGCGCCGGCATAAATCAGGGCATATTTTGAAATATCGATTGGGCGGCTGAAAATATCGGACGACATGTCGCAAACCACCGGAACTTTCAAGTCAGGATCTTTCCGAACTTCGGTTCCGAAGATGGTATTGTTTGAGGTAAAGTGGAAATAATCCACATCATCCGGAACTACATAGCCTTTGGGGATGTAATTGTAATTTTTATCAGCCGAAGAAGCCACTTCAACCACTTCGCCAAAGAATTTAGCTTCTTTGATGGCAGCTTTTGCCCAGGCGCCGGTATTAGTATAGGCAGCTTTTTTATTCATCAGGTTGTAAGCAACCATCAGGAACTGAAGGCTGGCGCCTCCTTGAAGGAAGAGAACGGAGTATCCTTCAGGTACTTTTAATATTTCTTTGACTAAAGCGACTGCTTCGTCCATTACAGCAACAAACTCTTTGCTTCGGTGCGAAACTTCGATCAATGAAAGTCCGGTTCCGGCAAAATTAAGGACACTTTCAGCTACTTTTTCTTTGGTGAATTCGGGCATGATTGAGGGACCCGCATAAAAATTGTACTTCTTCATTTGGTTGTGATTATGGGTTAAAACTATCTACAATTAATCTAATTTCAAATAATGGTACTGGATAAACGATTATCTGCGTCTGTTTTTTCGAGATAAATCTGACCTGATTTTTACTTCAACAAGTTATTAATCTTTTATGAATATCCGATACCATGCCTAATTTTCAAATGAAGTCATTAAATGGTCATTGATTGTCATTGATTGTCACTCAAATGACTACAAGTGACAATCAATGACTATTGAATGATCCTATTCATTAGAATGAAAATTTCATTGGGTAATGTTGCGGATATTCATTTAATCTTTCATTTATTTTGAATCAAAATTCGAATAAAAAATTTGATGTTGCAAATTCATTTTAGTTTTCCTTTCCGATTTTCGAAATATCGATCAATTTTCCATCGCGAAAGGCAGGTATCACCTGGGTTTGATCGGGTGTTAGGCAATATTCGATGCAATCGTCCAATCCTTTGGAAGCCAGTCGTCCTTTTTGTGCGGCCTTTTGAAGGTATCCGTACAAATCGTCTTTTGCCAGGTTCCATAAATCAATGGAAGCGGTGACTGCATCGCAAATGGATTCAAAATTTCCGGAATTGAGCAAACGTTCGGCCAATGCCCCTGCAAAAACAGTGTCTTCCAGGCTAAAGCGGTCTTTCCACGAAGCACAAAAAATGAGAACGGGTGCATTTTGTTGAATAAGCCAATCGGCCAAAGACGAAATATTCAGGAAAGAACCGATTAAAACTGCTTTTGAATGACTCGCCTTGTGGATGCAACGGGTTCCGTTGGTGGTGGAATATACGATTTCTTTGCCTTTTACGATTTCTGAAGAAAAATTGAACGGTGAATTGCCAAAATCAGCAAAATCAAGCACATAGCCATCGCGTTCGGAAGCGACCATAAAACCCAATTGTTTCATTTTGCGGGCCTCTTCAACCGTTGATACCGGTAAAATGCTCTTAACTCCGTTATGGATAGCCGCGCAAATGGATGAAGTTGCCCGTAAAATATCAACAATAACTACCAGATTTTCATCATGGGCATGTTTATCATAGATTGCAGGCGACAAACAAACTTCCAGCCGATTTTTTGTCTTTTCCATCTTCAGGTTAAAGGACAAAGATATAGAAAGTAGTCAATTGAGCCATATTTCCAGGTTCAGAAAATGGCATTTAAACAAAAGGTAAAATTCGGAATAAGGTAAAAAAGTCAATAGTCATTCGTCAACAGGAAAAACTTCAACGCAATTTTCCTATTGACTATTGACTATTTTCCATTGTCAATCAATTAGATATTGTTATCCTGACGTATATAGTTGAACAGGATTGCTAAGGATTATAACGGATTTATAAACGGCAGCTTTACGATTTTTGCTTTAAGCAATTTGTTGCGCACATTTACATATATTTCGGTACCGATGGCTGAATAGGCTTTATGAACATAGCCCATTCCGATGCCTTTATTTAAAACAGGCGACATGGTTCCTGAAGTGACACGGCCAATCACATTTCCGTCCTGATCGGTCAGTTCGTAATCGTGACGCGGAATGCCGCGGTCAATCATTTCAAAACCGCGAAGCTTTCGTTCAACACCTTCCTGCTTTTGCATCAGCAGAAAATCTTTATCAATAAAATAATCGGTATTGAATTTGGTAATCCAGCATAATCCGGCTTCGATGGGAGAGGTGGTGTCGTCAATATCGTTTCCATATAAACAATATCCCATTTCGAGGCGAAGCGTATCGCGGGCTGCCAGTCCAATTGGTTTGATGCCAAATTCTTCACCGGCTTCAAAAATCAGGTTCCATAAATGTTTAGCATCTTCATTCCTGAAATAGAGTTCAAAACCGCCGGAACCTGTATATCCGGTGGCCGAAATAATTACATCGGCTACACCTCCGATGGTTCCTGTCGTAAAAGTATAGTATTTGATTTCAGACAGATCAATTGAAGTCAGTTTCTGTAAGGTAGCCAGCGCTTTGGGGCCCTGAATGGCCAATTGGCTGATTGCATCCGAAACATTTTCGAGGATGGCCCCATGAATGTTTTGCGAAACGATCCAGTTCCAGTCTTTTTGGATATTGGAGGCATTCACAACCAACAGGTACGTTTGTGGTGAATAGAAATAAACCAGCAGGTCGTCGACAATGCCACCTTGCCCATTCGGGAAACAAGAATATTGTGCCTGTCCCAAGGTCAGTTTTGAAACATCGTTGGATGTGACACGCTGAACAAGTTCCATGGCATTTGGGCCTTTTATCCAGAACTCGCCCATGTGCGACACGTCGAATACCCCAACTGCCTGGCGAACAGTTAAATGCTCGTCTTTGATTCCTGAATACTCGATCGGCATTTCAAACCCGGCAAACTCAACCATTTTGGCGCCGGCCTGTTTATGAATCTGATTTAAGGCTGTGATCTGCATAAATTTCTTTTCAGTTTTTAGATGACAAAAATAATTGATTGGATAAGCTCAAAGCATGAAAAATATCATCAGACAAAGATATTCGTTTTTAGTTCGCTGATATGAAAATTTTTCAAACCCTCTGATGCGAACGATTGAAATTAGATAACAATCAATGTATTATCAGCCGAAAGATGTTGGTATTTCAATAGCCGCACTTCTATATCGTATTTATTTACCATATTCAACGCCAGTACCAGGCAATCCTAATGGCAAGTTTACAGACGCCCAAGTTTTTTTACTTTTTTACTTTGACTAGGTTCGAATTAATATTTTCTGTATTATTGCATATAATAAGCATTTCAAATTAAACAACCAATGGCTCAATCACATTACACAAATTTGGATTACCTGAAGGAGATTACAGGCGGAGACCCGGAAATTATGAAAGAATTCATCCTGATGTTCTTTGATCAATTTCCTGAGTTCAGAGATGGGATGAATAATACTTTTGCAGAAAAAAAGTGGAAAGAATTAGGAGAAGTAGCTCATAAGGCTAAATCCTCAGTTATGACTTTTGGAATGAATGATCTTGGACACAGGCTGAAAGAATTACAATTAAAAACGCAGAAATTGGAGGATATTGATAAATACAAGGAATATGTCGATGAATTTCTGTTTATTCTTGATCAAGCTGAAATAGAACTTAAGGAATATCTGGATAAATTATAATTCGCTTCTGCAAGCGCATTGCCTGAGTAATTTACCTGAAAGTTGAACCCATAAACCCTTGCAACAAGCGTTTATGGGTTTTTGTATTTGACGAACTTCGAAACCAACAAATCATACCATGCGATCATCACTTTTTGGCATTTTGCTTGTCATTCTTACATTTACTGTCATGGCACAGTCAACCGGACTTGTTCCAACTGAAAAAATTAACCCCGAACTGCTTACGAACCATTGGAATGCACAATGGATCACTCATCCAACCGAATCGGTACTCGATTATGGTGTTTTTCATTTCCGGAAAAACTTTGAATTGGCGGTGGTACCCAACGAATTCATCATCCATGTTTCGGCTGATAATCGCTACCGGTTGTTCGTGAATGGCCAGGCTGTTAGTTTTGGTCCGGCACGCGGCGATCTGGCTCACTGGTTTTACGAAAGCATCGACATTGCCCACTATCTTAAGCCAGGGAAAAACCTGCTGGCAGCGGTGGTTTGGAACTTTGGCGACGACAAACCGTGGGCTCAATTCTCGCTCAAAACAGCGTTGATTGTTCAGGGAAATTCGGAAACTGAAGAAATAGTAAATACCGATGCCAGCTGGAAAGTGTTCAAAAATAAAGCGTATCAAACAGCTTCGGCTGATGCCAAAGAAACACTCGGTACCTTTATTGTAGTCGGCCCTTGTGATCGGCTCGATGCAACCCAATATCCGTGGATTTGGGAAACCGAAGCATACAACGACCAAAACTGGAGTAAGCCGAAACTGATGGATGTCGGTCATCCGCGCGGCGTAGGAACCGATATTAACTGGGTACTGACACCACGCAGAATTCCGCAGATGGAGCAAAAGGAACAGCGGTTCGGTACCATTTGCCGAACTTCGGGTATCAATGTTCCTAATCGTTTTCTGGCAGGTGATTCAAAATTAACAATTCCGACTAATCAAAAGATTACCATTTTGTTCGACCAGGGAAATCTGACAACCGGTTATCCCGAATTGCTGGTTTCGAACGGAAAAGGAAGCCGGATCAAACTGATTTATGCTGAAGCATTGTTCGATGCTCAAGGCAGTAAAGGCAACCGAAATGAGATTGAGGGTAAGCAAATAAAAGGATATGCTGATATTTTTCTTCCGGATGGCGGCTCGAATAGGTTGTTCCGGCCTTTGTGGTTCCGAACCTGGCGGTACCTCCAGCTCGAAATTGAAACAAAAAATGAAGCGCTGGTATTGGATAATTTCAAAAGCGAATTTACTGCTTATTCACTTCAGGAAAATGCTGTTTTCGAATCCGATCAGCTTGAACTGAAACAAATTTGGAATACCGGCTGGCGGACAGCCCGCTTGTGTGCCAACGAAACCTATTACGATTGTCCGTACTACGAACAGCTTCAATACACCGGTGATACCCGCATTCAGGCGTTGATTTCACTCTATGTTTCGGGCGACGACCGGCTGGTGCGCAACGCCCTTTTGTGTTACGATGAATCTCGTTTTTCTGAAGGCCTGACGCAAAGCCGATACCCTTCGGTAAGTCCGCAGGTTATTCCGCCATTTTCGCTCTATTGGGTCGATATGGTGCACGATTACTGGACTTTGCGTGACGATCCGGAGTTTATTCAGAAATTTTTACCCGGAATTGACCAGGTTCTGGCATGGTTCGCTCAACGAATTGATCCGAAAACCGGGCTTTTAGGAAAAGTAGAATACTGGAACTTCGTGGATTGGGCTGACGAATGGCCCTGGATTTCGAAGAGCCGCATTGGCGGAGTCCCCAAAGGTGGTCGCGACGATGGTCAATCGTCAATACTGACCATGCAACTGGCTTATGCCGTTCAACGGGCAGCCGAATTGAACGACTATTTTGATCGGCCCGTTCAGGCTCAGAAATACAAGCAATTGGCGCAATACCTGACCAAAGCGGCGTATCAGAATTGTTGGGATTCGACACGAAATTATCTGGCTGACACACCCGACAAAACTGAATTCAGTATGCATGCACAAATATTCGGCGTGCTAACAAATACAATTCCTGAAAATGAACAGAAAGCAATGATAGGGCGGATTATGAACGATCAAAAGCTGGTTCAGCCAACGCTTTACTTTCGTTTTTACCTGACACAGGCATTGAAAAAAACTGGTTTGGCCGATCGTTACCTGGCTACTTTGAATCCGTGGAAAGTCATGTTAAACAATGGTTTGAGCACGTTTGCCGAGAAACAGGACCCAACCCGGTCCGATTGCCATGCCTGGAGCGCCAGCCCGAATTACGATTTTCTGGCAACGGTCGCCGGAATCAGGCCTTCTTCGCCCGGGTTTAAAACCATCCGGATGGAACCGGCATTGGGCGAGTTGAAATTCATTAAAGGACAGATGCCACATCCTTCAGGAATGATTGTTTTCGATTTGAAAAGGATTGGAACCGATGGTATTCAGGGTGAAGTAACATTGCCTGAAGGACTTACCGGAACTTTCGGATGGAAAGGTAAAACCGTGGCTCTGAAAGGTAAAGTGAGAATTGATCTTCCCTAATTGCATTAAATACATTTGTATGACAATCACAGAATTACCCATTTCAGAAAGAGAACAAGCTGCCGGATTTTTAAAAATGTTTGATCTGGTTTATACCGATCTGAACCAACCAAACATTCGGATTTTCAGGTTCGAAGAATCCGGTCAATTGCTCGGCATTGGAGGATTGGAAATCTTCGGGAAATTGGCCTTGCTTCGCTCAGTTGCGGTTGATAAAGAGTTTCAGGGCAAAAAAGCCGGCAGGTTTATCTGTACCTGGATTGAACAATGGGCCAAAGAAAACCATATTTCCGAACTTTATCTTTTAACCACAACTGCCCGTGATTTTTTTGGCCATTTGAATTACCAGATCATTCAACGCGACGAATTTCCGGAGTTGCTCCAACAAACTTCGCAGTTTTCGCAACTTTGCCCGGTATCAGCTAGTTGCATGATGAAGGTATTGTGAATAAAGCTTGAATTTCAGTAAGATATTTAATAGGAAGAGCAACACCACGGTAGGTAGGTTTTGCTCTTTTCCCATTTTCGCCAAACTCATTCAGCAGGCAAAATAGCGGTTTCAAGGTCCGAAATACGGTTTTTAGTTTATTTATTTTCTTCCGAATGAAAGTTTGTCAATATCTTCACCTCATTGAATGAAAACGTAATTAATTTCTGAATCAAATGGAACAAGATTGTTCTGAAAACAAACATCTTCCGGCGAATCTGGAGCTTTTCTTCGAAATGGTTGAAAATGCCCGGGATGGTATCAACATCACACAAAATGATTACTTCAAATATGTTAATAAGGCATTTTGCGACATGCTTGGTTACACCCGCGAAGAACTTTGTTGCACACCTGCATCTGATCTGCTTGCCGAGTCGGACAAAGATCGAATGGTGAAACAGCATTTCGACCGGATGCAGGGAATCGGAAAATATGGGCTTGATCATACCACGCTGATTCATAAAAACGGAACCGAAGTAGCTATCGAATTCAACGTTACACCAATCACCTACCAGGGAGAAAATGCCTCATTTATCTCGATTCGCGACATTACCGAACGCAAACGGATGCAGGAAAAGCTGGAGCAAAGCGAACATAAATATCGTAATTTGATCGAGAACGCCCACGATGGAATCATCATTACCCAATTCGGAAAGTTCAAGTTTGTGAATCGGGCCTTTTGTAACATGTTAGAATACGCTGAAGAAGAACTCATTGAATGTTCATTCCTGAAAATCGTGGCCAACGAGGAAAAAGAGCGACTTGCCGAATTCCACAGGTTGCGCATGTCGGGCGAAAAACACCAGATGATTTATGAATCAAAAGGCATTACCAAATCGGGAAAAGTTAAGTATTTCGAGATAAATACCTCGTACATTGATTATAATGGTCATCCGGCAACCTTCATCATTTTACGCGACCACACGGACCATCGAATGATGGAAGAATCGCTGCGGCATAGTGAGAAAAAATACCGGGAATTGGCCGAAATGTTGCCTCAGGCTGTTTATGAGCTTGATGCGAAAGGTAACCCAACCTACATGAATAAGGCTGGGCTAAAAATTTTTGGAATTGATAAAGGACAAAAGATCGATAAAGCTTTCGACTTATTCGTACCTGAAGATCGACCGCGAATGAACAAAGCCCTTGAGGAGGAGTCGTCCAGAATTTTCACCGATAAAAATTACACCTACTCCGAGCCGTCCGAGCCCACTGAATTTACAGCCCAACGATTAGATGGCTCAACTTTCCCGGTAATAATTTATGGAACGGCAATCGTCGAAAATGGAGTTGTTGTCGGGTCTCGTGGTTTGATCATCGATATTTCCGAACGAAAAGCAATGGAAGAAGCGCTCCGGAAGTCAGAAGAACATTACCGGCAGGTTATCCAAAGTTTGCAGGAAGGGCTTTTTGTACTTCAGGATGAAAAATTCCTGTTTGTGAACGATGCGATTGTTGATATTTTGGGCTATACGGTGGAAGAGATGACAGGACAGCATTTTAGTAAAGTCATTCCTCCTGAATGCAGCGAAATGGCTCAGCAAAAAAATCTGGGCCGAAAAGAAGGGAACTCAAATTCGTGGAGTTATGAATTTACCTTGTTGCATAAAGATGGACAAACCCGTATTCCGGTTATTCTTTCAACAAATTTGACCGAACTGGATGGTAAAGTGGCGGTTGTAGGAACGGCCAAAGACATTACCGACCGGATAAAGGCCGAAGAAGAAATTAAAGTGGCACATAAACGGCTCGAAGAAATTAATCGCGATCTGGAACAAACCATCCGCGAGCGCACCAAAGAATTGACCAAAGCCAATACCCAGTTGCTGAAGCTGCAAAAGGAAAATCTACAGTCGCAATTCGATGTGCTGAAACAACAAGTGAATCCACATTTTCTTTTTAATAGCCTGAATGTATTGACTTCGCTGATCAGGCTCGAACCCGAACTGGCCGAAAAATTCACCGAACATCTGGCTAAAGTTTATCGCTACGTGCTTGAAAATAAGGACAATGAATTGGTTAGTTTAAGCACCGAAATAAACTTTTTAGAAGCATATATCTTCTTGATTAACATTCGGTTTATGGACAAAATAGTCGTGAATATCCGAATTCCTGAAGAGAAGAAAAACTACCAGATTATTCCGCTTGCCATGCAATTGCTCATCGAAAATGCGATTAAGCACAACGCCATGTCGAAAAAATCACCACTGGTGATCGACATTTTTATTGACGAAACTGGCAATTTAAATGTGGTAAATAACCTTCAGGAACGTGAAGCTCACATGACATCAACCGGAGTTGGCCTGAAAAACATACAAAATCGTTACCGGTTGCTTAACAATACCGTACCGGTTTTCGAAAAATCGGAAACTCATTTTACAGCCCGAATTCCGCTGGTGGCAGAATAAGGAAAAAGGTAACAGGAACGATTACCCTGAAAGGGTTAAATAACAATAGCCCGGGGTCAGCGACGAAGGAGTGCAACCCCGGGAAAATAGGATAATCTGATTTTCCGTCCGCGACAAAGAGACAATCGAAGTTTGAGGGTTCGTTCGGACGGAATAGTAAAAATGAACATTAAAATTTGAATGTAATGCAAGTAGTTATTATTGAAGATGAGGAGTTTGCAACGCGCAGACTGGTGGGTATGATTGGTGAAGTTGATCCTGAAATTCAAATTGTTGCTAAATTGGAGTCGGTGGTTGGTTCGATCGAGTGGTTTCAGAATAATCCCTCGCCCGACCTGATTTTTATGGATATCCATCTGGAAGATAATTTAAGTTTTGCTATTTTCGATCGTGTTACAATCACTTGTCCGATCGTGTTTACCACCGCAACCGACGAAAAATCGACCATGTTTTTAAAACAGAATAGCATTGATTACCTCCTGAAACCGATTGTTAAAGAAGAACTGGCTAAGATGATTGAAAAATATCACAAAATTGCTGCTAACGAGCGGATTACAATAGATGGATCGTTTTTTAAAGGAATTATAAATAAATCGGGGAACAAAGAATAACCCTGATAATAAAATGAACTTATGACAAGTTTTAAAAGCAGGATGTTTAATTTTTTGATAAGAAACAGACATCTTTTCCAGGGAAAATTTAAAAAGGAAGTTTTTGACTTTAACACTTCAATTGCCGGGTTTAGAGAACTTTGTGAGAATGGAGCAACTAAATATGCGAAGGTTCCAAAAGGCATAACGATTAAAGAACAGCTGATCGAAGGTTTGAAATCTGAATGGTTGATACCAAAGGAGAACAATCCCGAAAAAGTTATTTTATATGTTCATGGTGGTGGATACGTATCTGGTTCGTGCAACGACCATCGAAGTTTGATTTCGAAATTTGCCCTGAATACCGGAGTCACCTGTTTGATTTATGAATACAGACTTGCTCCTGAAAATCCTTTTCCTGCCGCGCTAGATGATTCAGTAAAAGTATATCAATGGATTCTTTCTATCGGATTTGAACCAGAGAATATAGTAATTGCAGGCGAATCAGCTGGTGGTGGATTATGTTTGGCCACGCTACTTGCTTTGAAAGCGCAAAATATTTCTCTGCCTGCAGCAGCCGTCGCTATTTCACCCTGGACCGATCTATCTTGCTCCAGCGAATCGTATTCGACCAAAAACAAAGTATCAGCAGCTCCATTAAATTCGTGGACTGTTTTTAGTAAATATTATGCAGGCGATAAGGATGTAACATCTCCGTTCATATCGCCGCTATTTGGCGACCTGAAAGGATTACCTCCGATTTTTATAAATTCGGCTGTCGACGATGAATTGTTCGAAGATGGAGAAAAGTTCTATTTAAAAGCCAGAAAAGCCGGTGTTGATATAACTTTCAGAGCCGGAACAGGAATGGTTCATTGTTATCCGTTGCTGGCTCCAATGTTTCAGGAAGCTACCGAAGCGATGGATGAAATTGTCGATTTTATTAAAAGCCATTTGAAACAGGAACAACTATGAAACGAGCATTGGTAATCTATCACAGTCAAACAGGCAATACCCGTGGTTTGGGAATCGACATTCACAATTGGTGCAAGGCAAACGGTATCGAATCTAAAGTGATTGCAACTGACGAGTTTACATCGGCATCGCTCGAAAATATCGATTACCTTTTTCTGGGCTGTTGGACTCACGGGTTGATGATCTTGCTGCAACATCCAGAAAAAGCATGGGCCGAATTTGCAGCAAAATTGCCCGAGTTAAAGCAAAAGAAAATCATATTGTTTACCACTTACAAATTAGCTACCGGAAGCATGTTCAAAAAAATGCGAAAGCATCTGAAATGCAATCCAGCCAATATTGTTTTGGAGTTGAAATCGCGCAATGGCGACTTATCTGAAAAGAATAAAAAATTAATCAATAGTTTGATTTTCAACTAAATTCGGTCAATAAAAAGTATTTTTGCCGAGCGTTTTAATCATTCAGTGGCGAACTAAAAAACTAAAAATAACACCCATGAACGTTCTGATTATCGAAGATGAACAGTTGGCAGCCCGCCGACTCGAAAACATGATTCTTACTTACGATTCATCCATCAAGGTTTTGGCTAAACTCGAATCGGTGGAGGATTCGGTGGAATGGTTAAAATCGAATCCGCATCCGGACCTGATTTTTTTAGATATTCATTTGGAAGACGATCTTAGCTTTGCCATTTTCGAAAAGGTAAAGGTTGATTCACCCATCATTTTCACGACTGCATTCGACGAATATGCCATTCGTGCCTTCAAACTGAAAAGCATCGATTACCTGCTGAAACCTATTGTTCAGGAGGAACTGAACAACGCCATTTCAAAGTACAAAGCCTGGAATGGACAGAAAAACGGGATCGATATGACGGCGCTGTTTGATCTGATCAACAAAAAGGAAGTCAGCTACCGTGAACGGTTTTCGGTTTCGTATGGCCAGAAAATCAAATCGTTTGGAGTCGCGGAGATTGCCTATTTTTATTCCAAAGAAGGTATGACCTACGCCGTTTTGAACGACAACAAACATTATCCGGTTGATTATTCGCTCGATAATTTAGTGAGCGAACTCAATCCAACAGATTTTTTCAGGATTAACCGGCAATATCTTATCAAACACGGTTCCATCAAACAAGTGCATATTTTCCCCAAAAGCCACCTGAAATTGGAGCTTTCGCCCAAGCCGCCCGACGATACGTTTGTGAGCATCGATAAAGTGACTGCTTTCAAAAAATGGCTGGGCGAATAATTAATTAAAGGATAAAAAAGTTTCTAAAAATACAACGTAAAAGGATAAAAATGAGGTTAGAAGACCTTGGATACAATGAGAATCTTGACAAATTCAGGATAGAAAATAACCTCTCTAATTTTGAGACCGGTAGAGTTATTGCTGAGCATAAGGAACGATATATTGTCAAGACCGAAGATGGGGAATTTGAAGCGGAGGTAACCGGCAACATCCGTTTCACGGCTATCGGACGTGAAGATTTTCCTGCGGTGGGCGATTGGGTTGCTTTGGTAACATATCCTTCTGATTTTGCATTAATTCACAAGATTTTGCCGAGGTTCTCAATAATCCAAAGACAGGCTGTTGGTCAATTTGGTGAGATTCAGATCATCGCAACAAACATCGATTATGCTTTTGTCGTTCAGGCTGTCGATCACGATTTTAACATGAACAGGCTTGAACGATATTTGACCATCTGCAATTCATCCAAGGTAAGCCCCATCATCCTACTCAGTAAAATTGACTTAATTAATGAACAGCAACTTTCAGAAATATTGGAGAATATTAACCTGAGGATTAAAAATGTTCCGGTTGTTGCCCTGAGCAACGAGTCGCTGGATGGATACAATACCTTAAAATCGGTCCTTGAAAAAGGGAAAACGTATTGTATGCTAGGCTCTTCAGGTGTCGGTAAATCCTCATTGGTAAACAATCTATCCGGTAAAATCGTGATGCGAACGGATGCAATAAGCCAAAGTACCAATAAAGGGAGGCACATTTCGAGTCATCGTGAATTGATTATTCTTGAAAACGGCGCAATTCTGATTGACAATCCAGGCATGAGAGAAGTTGGCATAGCCGATTCGGCAAGTGGATTAGAAATTACTTTTGAGAGGATTTTCACACTTTCTAAAAACTGCAAGTTCAAAGATTGCACACATACCAAAGAGAACGGGTGTGCTGTTCTTGAAGCTGTTGAGAATGGTGAAATTGATAAAGCTTCGTACGAAAATTACCTGAAAATGGAAAGAGAAAAAGCGCATTTTGAATCAACAGTTGCCGAAAGACGGGGAAAAGACAAGGAATTTGGGAAAATGTTGAAAAACTTCAAAAAAGACATGAAGAAAAATAAGTACTAAGCTCAATTGCAAATTAAGTAATAGGAACAATATAATGTCGTATTAAATATTACTCACCCCGAAGACCGATAAATCGGTCTTTCCCCTCTCTTTTGAAAAGAGAGGGGGCAGAACACCGAAGGTGTGATGGGGGTGAGTCAGGATTTAAAACCAAAATCTACGACATTTAATCATTCTCATTACTTGCCTGACGGTTTTAGGCTGAATAATTTGTATAAAGAGCGAAAGGAGCCGGTTTTCTTTACTTAATTTGTAGTGTAAAATTGAAAATAAAAAAATCCATGTTAAATGAAATAGAATCAAGCATTTTCGACAACCAATATTTACAGGATCAGGTAATTGGAGATGAATATTTTTTGTTGTGTTACAGCGACAATCAGCTTTTGTTAAAGCGATCGGGCGATGATTATGAAATTCCAAGAAGAAGAGATTTCAACGGCAGCATCGGATCGCCGGTTTATCTGTTTTCAATCAATACCATTTGTTGCTTTGGCTTAATCGAATCGTCTGTAAATCAGTCTTCATTTGAATATCATGATATTTTTAGTTTGCGAAACCTGAAAAATAAGGAGGTCGCCTGGATTGGATCGGTAGGTTATCAATTGATGACCTGGTATCATACCAATCGATATTGCGGAAGATGCGGTTCTAAAACAGAATTGAAAAAAGATGAGCGGGCAATTGTTTGTCCCGATTGCAACCTGGTTATCTTTCCTAAAATATCGCCTGCCATTATTGTAGCCATCACCTGCAACAATAAAATATTGCTGGCCAAGGGGAAACACTACAAAGGCGATTTTTATTCGCTCATTGCCGGTTATGTCGATATTGCTGAATCAATTGAAGAAACGGTTGCAAGAGAAGTAAAAGAAGAAATTGGATTAGATGTTAAGAATCTGAAATATTATAAAAGTCAGCCCTGGCCCTTCTCCGGTTCACTCATGCTGGGTTTTACTGCCGAGGGCGACGATACCCAGCCAATACGAATTGATGAAGAGGAAATTGGGGAAGCAGGCTGGTTTGAGAGAGGAAATCTGCCGACATACTCCTCAAGCGTAAGTATATCAGGCGATTTAATCACTGCTTTCGAAAAGGGTATTTTCTGATTTCACAGAAAGATTATTCCTCGGCAAATTGGCTGGTATTTCTCCTGAAATGCAGCTATTAATCTTTTCAATACTGATATTTCTTTCTGCGAAATAGTATTCGGTAAACTTCAAGGTTGATCCGATGCGGTTGAGGGCAACTTTCGTTGGCCTCCTTGGATTTTAAACCTCTTCATCAGTCCGTTTATCGGTAAAAACAAACCATTCATACCATTTATTTTTTCGGAAATGAATCAAAGATTCTAAATTCACACGTTCAAAATCAGAAACCATGAACCAATCGGTCAATGTATGCAAAGAAACTCCTGAAGATTACACACGGGTGATTGAACTTACCGAAAAAGCGTTCGAATCACTCGAAATAAGCGATCATAACGAAGGCAAGCTGGTCGAAAAGCTACGGAAATCTTCGAATTTTATTGAAGAACTCTCGCTGGTAGCCAAACTCGATGGAAAAGTCGTTGGCCACATTCTGTTTACGCCCATCGTGATCAACAAGGGTGAGCAACAATTCAAGTCACTGATTCTGGCGCCTGTTTCCGTTCTTCCTGAATATCAGAAAATGGGCATTGGCGGGCAACTTATCCGGGCAGGACATCAAAAAGCCGTCGAACTCGGATTTCAATCGGCCATTTTAGTGGGGCATCCTGAATATTATCCGCGATTTGGCTACAAACCAGCTTCAACCTGGGGAATCAAATCGCCTATACCTTTGCCTTCTGACGATGTTTTCATGGCGGTTGAACTCAACGAAGGAGCTTTGAGCAGCGTTTCGGGAATGGTGGTTTTCCCTCCTGAATTTGGATAATTAAATACTCTGCGAAACCTCTGTTTCCTCTACTGGTTATGTTTTTTACCACAGAGAACACAGAGTCAAACAAGAGTATCACAGAGAAAAATAGAAAAAATGAAGAAAAAAGCAGTAATCATTGGTGCGGGAGTTGGAGGGATTGCCACCGCTGCATTCCTTGCCCAACAAGGATATTCCGTTGAAGTACACGAGAAAAATGCTAACCCTGGAGGACGTTGCGGCCAGATGATTCAGGATGGACACAGGTTCGATTTGGGTGCTACCATTTTGCTGATGCCATCGCTTTATCGAAAAGTTTTATCCGAATTGGGAATCGATCTTGAAAAAGATTTGGAAACCACTTCGCTTGAGCCGGTTTACAAACTGTTTTTTGGCGACGGAACCGATTTTTCATTTACCAGAAATCCTGAAAAAATGAAAGTGCAATTGGAAGCCATCGAACCGGGCAGTTATCAGAAATACAACGAATATGCTACCGAAGGCTATCATTTTTTCAACCTCGCCATAAATGATTTGCTGGGCAAGAATTTCTATCATTTGTTCGAGTTTGTCAACCCGAAAAGTATGTGGCTGCTCTTTAAGCTGAAAACCTGGATCAATCATACCGATTACATCAAACGATTTTTTAAAGATCCGCACCTGCAAATGGCTTTTACATTTCAGAACATTTACGTTGGACAGGATCCCCATCATGCCCCCGCGTTTTTCTCGATGTTGCCCGGAGCCGAAATTGCCGAAGGAGCTCTGTTCCCAAAGGGCGGCATGCACCGGGTGGTGGAAAAACTGCTGGAAAAGGCTACCGGATTGGGCGTTCGGTTTGAATATAAAAACCCGGTATCGAAAATTGTTGTAAGCGGGAACAAAGTTCAGGGAATTTTACTTGAAAATGGGATCATGGTGGAAGCCGACCTGGTGATTGCCAATGCCGATTTGCCTTACGTTTACAAGGAATTGTTGCCCGACAAAGCCGCCTCTGACAAACTGAAAAAGAAGAAATATTCATGCTCTGCCATCGTGTTTCACTGGGGAGTCGATAAAGTGTATCCGCAACTCGATCATCACAGTATATTCCTGAATGACCCCTATAAACAAGGGCTTGACAAGATTTTTAAAGAAAAATCGCTATCCGGAAATCCTAGTTTTTACATTCACGCGCCGGTACGTACCGACAAATCGGCGGCTCCCGAAAATCACGACACGCTGTCGGTGATTGTTCCCGCAGCTCATCTGGATGCAAAATACGATCAGGATTGGAAAGAACTGAAGCAAATCGCCCGCGCCGGGGTTATCCGACGGTTGAAAGAAGCCGGGATGGACGATATTGAAGATCACATCAAATTCGAAATCTGCTACCTTCCGAAGACCTGGAACCAAACCTGTAATGTGACCCGGGGTTCGGTTTTTGGAAGTTTGTCGCATTC
>Ga0302288_1001100_pt1 | contig 18468 bp, 16 predicted proteins | sample III_Fen_N1_1_FD_194549 | JGI IMG/M metagenome (GOLD analysis project Ga0302288, IMG submission 194549) | Peat permafrost microbial communities from Stordalen Mire near Abisko, Sweden - III_Fen_N1_1 | ecosystem: Environmental > Terrestrial > Soil > Wetlands > Permafrost | place: Sweden: Abisko...
TGCATATGTTTTAAACTAAAAATAAAAAAAACCTTGTACCAAACAATAAAAAATGCTTTGTAATTATATATTAATCTGAAATATAACTCTTTTTCAGCAGACCCTAAATAAATACAGCAACTCAATTTTATCAAAAAAAAACATAATTTATGAACCTTGAAATGCATATTTTGTTTAATCATGTTGAGTATGCATCAATATTTGGTAAAAATAATAATTTTTACTTTTGGTTTGATATGAAAAAGATAATTTTTTTCCTCGCGTTATCAACAGTTTTGTCAGGTACAATCCGTTCTCAGGTCAGTGGAAGCGCTATTGGTCTGCGTGCAGGGTATGATGCACAGGAAATTTCGTATCAGCAACCTCTCGGCCAAACTATCCGATTGGAATTGACAGGGGGAGCCAATACTTTAGGTCGTAACAAAACAGGAAAATTATGCACCGGTATCTGTTTAAACGGAATTATTCAATGGGTGAATGATCTGTCATCCCTGTCGACAGGCCTTAACTGGTATTTGGGACTGGGTACAGTTGTGCTAGATCATGGTAGCTTCTCCCATGGCTTATATGGAACCGGAGCAATGGGACAAGTAGGAGTGGAGTATAATTTTAATTTCCGATGGCAGTTGTCATTAGATTATCGTCCCGGATGGTACTGGCTTCCTGGAGCAGGAAACATATACCGTCTCTCGTGGAATGCACCCTGTGTCGGGGTCAGGTATCGTTTATAAATGAAAAGTCTAGAATATAAGGAATTCATAAATCATTTTGAAACATATATCCATTTTGTTAAAATTCAAAAAAATAGAGTTGTTATATAGAATTAGAATATCAACATTCATTTGAATACTGGTAATTGTTGGTGAAATTTGATTTAAGCAATGTTGATATTTATTTCCTGACCGTATTTTATAATTTCATTTACAATTGGATTTGTCATTAAAAATTCACTTTCACGAAATGGGTGTGGTTCAATTCGGCTATCAATTTTTCTTCTCATTCGCATTAATTCCAATTGCATGTCCATCACATTATTATAATCTTTAAACACAACTGCAATATCAATGTCGCTATCTTCATTCTGACTACCTCTTGCATAGGAACCGAAAAGATAAATTTTGATAAATTTATACTTAGTATTCACAACTACAGCATAGTTATTTGCAATTTTTAAAGCATCTGTTTTATCCATAACCTGATTTTGTTAATATTTGCTATCCAAATACAAGTAAATTCTTTTGTACATAAAGTGTAAAACTCCCTCTTATAATCATCATATCTGGCATTTAAATTAAATGAAGTAATTTTATCAAGCCAATCAGAATATTCTTCACTCAAAATGAGTTCATTAAGCTCTGCTAAACGATATAAATTATGAGTGAATGGTGCATGTGTTTTATTTTTACGAACATAATAGGCTTTTAACAGTTTCTCGATTGAAATATGTCCTAAAAATAAACACCATCCAAATGAGTTGGATTTAAATAAACTTAGCATTGTTTCAAAATCATCATCTGATGTTTCAATCCAATGTTTTACAACTTTATCAACATCAATATCAAAATTTTATTCATTCATTTTTAAAGATATAGGGGTTTATATTTATCTTTAAATGATTAGGAAACAACAATTCGTAAAGGACAAAAATACAACTAATTATCATATCTGCAAATAACGATAATAGTTTTAATTCTGTTTAAGTATTTAATCTACCAGAAAATATCGTGCTACTTTTTCTTAATCTTCAATCAAACTTTCCAATAATTTATAAATATGAATAATAGTAGTATAATACATCTCATTATCAATAAAGTCAGCTCTTAAAATTAATTTATATGGATGTCAATGCAGTTCAGATTTTATTTTACTTTATTTATTTAGATTTACCCGATTCTCCTTTTATCTCATCTATTTTACTCTGGGGAACGAGATAAGACTTCGTCAGGAAGTGTTCAACACGACTGTCTAAATAGGATTTAAAGCCTTCATTTATCAGGTTCATCATTTCGGGAGTAAAACTATGTTTATCTTCCGGCAGTTTGAATCTCTTATCAGGCTTTAGGAACTCTCCTCCTTGTTGATAATATTCCAGAAGGTTTAGATTAGAAGTTCGATAGGCGTTGAAAGTTAGTGTGGTATAATAGGATAGGATTCCTGGTCTACTAAGTAATCCACTTGTATTATTGGGTATAAATTTTAAAATTTCAGGTAATTCCATATTATCAATCACTATAACAACGTTATACTGGTCTTTGATGTTTTTTATCCATTGTTTTACCTTTTAATTTCTGGCAGAACTAAAAAATCCGTTTTTAGCTTTTAATACCGAGTCTGGCAATTGAACAACAGTTACAAAATAGGACGATGTTAAATAGGTCTGTAATTTATTCTCCAGATGATGGATAATTGAGAAATTAAGGTGTAGTGTGTCGGAAAAGTTCGAAAAAACAGTAAGTCCTGCATGTCGGTGAAGAACAGTGGTATCGGCAACCGATACAATGGCTATTTTTGTTGTTAGTGCACTGCACGGTGTACAGACATAAAAGATAAAACAGATAAAGAGTCCTTTAAATAAATGTGTTGGTTTCATTTGGCAGAAGTTTAATAGAGTTTACGTTTCAAAGATAAATATTTATATTTCTTTGGCAAGAAAAAAACTTAATAATATTTCTCTTTTTCAATTTTGTCATTCAAAAAAAATTACATTATGCAGAGCTAATGACCTTTCATACTTTAATTCTCGGGTTTACCTTTCATTCTCTGATTCAACATTAACTCCTACAAATTTGTAATATTCCATCATCCTAAACTACAATAAAGTATCTGTTTATAAATATGAATTAATTACATGTAACTAAATAACAAATATTTAAATCAACGGCACACTAATTGTAATGAATTCATAAATTGAATAATTATGACAGAAGAAGAAATAAAAGAACTCGGAAAACAAGTAAGTAAAGCCCGCTTTCAACTCGGGCAAAAGGCAAGTGAATTACATGACTTGATTGAAGACAGGTTGCCTGCTGATTATCGGGAAATTCCTGCTTATGCAGATGCCACATTTCGTGCCTGTGAGATATGGGATAAATTAAATCAGGAACTTTTAAAAGCCGCTAAGCATGAAAATTAAATTCTATGAAAAACCCGGTTGTACCAACAATACCAGGCAAAAAAAAATGTTGCAGGAAAGTGGACACGAAGTGACAGCCTTTTCAATTCTGACACAGTCATGGACTGCTGAAACACTAAAGCGCTTCTTCACCGGTTTACCTGTGGCCGAATGGTTCAATATGGCAGCACCCCGTATTAAATCGGGAGAAGTTATTCCCGTTGATTTCAACGAAAATGCTGCAATACAAGCTATGTTGGCAGACCCCCTTCTTATCCGCCGGCCATTGATGGAAGTTGATAATACCTTTATCTGCGGATTCGATAATGAATTTGTTCAGTCTTTGATTCAATATCAGGATGCAAGCCATGTCCAATCATGTCCAAATTTATCGGATCCCTGTTTGTGATTATTTCCAATTCTTACAAACCTTTATTGATGTATTCAATAATAGTGTGACAATCAGAGCATTTAAATCTAAAAGAAATCAGCATTCAATACAGAATTGAATGCTGATTTACAATAATTCTAATGAATAGATAAATGAATTTATTTGTGTAGTTGACTATTAGTATTTCAATTTGCCGCTTTTTAGCGTAACAGTTAATGTATCCGATCCCTTGTAAGCCTTGATTACAGTACTTCTTTCAAATTCAGTGGCTGGTGGTGCCCCTGAGAAGTGTGAAAATGAAATTCCAACTGTATCCGGTTTAAAACTTTTATCTGTTTCCAATAGAATGTCTTGTTCACTGAGAACTCCATCACCACTGGTTAAAACAGTAACCCTGTCCGCATTTGACGAACCGGTAATTGCCAGGTTTACCAGTCCAAAACTTTTCGAATTTGTGGTCGTTGTGAACCACAATGAATTTGTGATAGTAATGATAGTTCCTTTGGAATCTTTGTAAATCCTGACTGAATCATTTTCATTCCTTGTAAAAGCAACTGATAAATCAGTGCTATTACAGGTCGAACAGGATGCAAATGCCAGAATAATACAACTGACTAAAATCTCAAATCTCATAGTATTTATGTTTTATTGAATTTAGATTCATTAATTGATTTCAGTTTGATATATTAAATTTGATTTTTGTAAAAATGATGGTATTGTTTGCACTTGCACCATCAGAACCCCGCATCGATTTCAATTCAACTTCGTCTGTTCCTGTATAGTTTAGTGCAGGCGTATAGGTGTAACCAATTTTTCCGGTACTATCCCTGTCAAGTTTGCTTACACTGAAATGAATAGCTTGCATGCTTATACTTGCACCTTCTTCATCCCCAAAGTATCCAAGCTCAAAATGATAGGTCCCATTCTTCGTAAGGTTCACATTATTTGTATTCGTATTCGTATATGTTACCGGAGTATGTATGACAATGTCCTCTTTGCTGCATCCGGGGAAAAAAGTGAGCAAGGTTATTAAAATCATTAGAGTAAGAAAAATACGTTTCATGGTGCAGGTTTTAATCTTTAGATGAAATAAACCCTGAATTCGTTGCATCCTTAGACAAAAATTTATATTTAACTTATTGTCTGACATCTGACTTTGCTTTAATATAAGTAATCGTAGAGGGTTAAATAATCGTTTTGTTGATCTATAAAAAGTTTATATTTCAGCATCCCGTCAGTAAAAACTTATATTTCGTGTACCGCGTTTGTAGAGGTTGAAAGTTTGAAAGCGTATCCGACTCTTTGAATTTAATTGAGTAAGAAGACCTTCTGGAATTGATCGCAAAAATAAAACTTTTATAATAAATTACCAAAAACCATATGATAAATTCATAAAAGACTTTGAAAGGAATGAAGTTTTTTATAAGGGTTAACTGATTCATTATTAAAACAAAAACACATAAATACTTTTAGTTACGTCGTTTAAAACCTGATTATATAAATTTACTTTTGAATGTTTATGCCGAATCAGTAATCCAATTGAAGATCAACAAAACGCTTATGGGTACTTCATACGTCAAAAGTTTTTTTTAGGGAGAAGGTAAAAAAAAAGACTGCTCATTGCTGAGCAGTCTTTTATATTTTACTTTTCCAAAGTCTGGAACTTTGGAAAAGTAATTAATCAATTAGAATACGCGTTCAGCCATTCTCTTATACCCATCATAACGCCATTTTGCATTAGTCTGGGCAGCTACGAACAATTCCTTAGCTTCTGCAGGGAATTGTTTGGTAAGGGATGTGTAACGTACTTCACCCATAAGGAAGTCCTGGAATTTATCCCACTGTGGTTCTTTCGAATCAAGGATCATTGGGTTCTTTCCTTCTGCTTCCAAAGCCGGATTGAAACGATACAGGTGCCAGTAACCGCATTCTACTGCACGATCCTGTTCATCCTGAGCTTTTCCCATTCCTGCTTTCAGACCATGACTGATACATGGAGAATAAGCGATAACAAGCGATGGTCCATCATATGCTTCGGCTTCGCGAAGTGCTTTCAACGTTTGTGACTGATTGGCACCCATGGCAATCTGAGCTACATATACATATCCGTAGGTAGCAGCCATCATACCTAAATCTTTTTTGCGAACCCTTTTTCCTGAAGCAGCAAATTTAGCTACTGCACCAATAGGAGTCGATTTAGAGGCTTGTCCGCCTGTATTCGAATAGATTTCTGTATCGAGTACCAGGATATTCACGTTCTTGCCTGAGGCAATCACCTGATCCAAACCACCATAGCCAATATCATATGCCCAACCATCACCACCAATAATCCATTGCGATTTTTTGATAATATATTGAGTTAATTCAGCAATCTGATTCGCTAATGTACTGTTGATTGCTTTTACCAATGGGGTAATTTTAGCTTCCAGTTCTACTGTTTTATCAGCAACTTCGCGATTTTCGATCCATTCAGTAAATAAACCTTTCAGTTCGTCTGAAATAGAATCATCCGATTGTGCTTCGGCAAATAAACGAGCCAACCTGTCGCGCATATTATCGTTTGCAAATACCATACCTAAACCAAATTCGGCATTGTCTTCAAACAAAGAGTTTGCCCATGCCGGTCCACGACCCTGATCGTTTGTAGTATACGGAGTAGAAGGAGCTGAATTTGAATAAATAGAGCTACATCCTGTTGCATTTGCTACCAACTGACGGTCACCAAAGAGTTGAGAAACCAATTTTACATAAGGAGTTTCACCACAACCTGCACAAGCACCTGAAAATTCAAATAAAGGAGTTGCCAGTTGCGAGTTTTTTACGTTCGCTTTTACATCAACCAAATGCTGTTTTGTTTTTACATTATCAACACAGTATTCCCAATTTGTCTGATTTGGATATTGAGTATTGATAGGAGCAAGTGAAAGAGCTTTATTGCCTTTATTACCAGGACAAACATCCACACAGTTGTTACAACCCAGACAATCCAGTACATCTACCTGAATGCGGAATGCCGTACCGGCAAATTGTTTTCCGTTTGTCTTCAACGTATCAGTGAAAGGGGCATTTGCCTGTTCAGCTTCATCCAAAATAAACGGACGGATAGCAGCGTGAGGACAAACATAAGCACATTGGTTACACTGGATACAGTTTGAAGAATTCCAAACCGGCACATGTGAAGCCACACCACGTTTTTCGTATTTCGAAGAACCTTGTTCCCAGGTACCATCTTCACGGCCCTTGAAAGCTGATACAGGAAGATCATCACCAGCCTGTGCATTGATAGGACGAACAATGTCTTTGATAAATGTAGGAACAATATCAGTTACTACTTCGTTTCCATCAACCAGGTCAGCCCATTCGGCAGGAACTTCTACTTTTGTATATTCACCACCACGATCGACAGCTGCATAGTTTTTATTTACGACGTCTTCGCCTTTTTTACCATACGATTTGTTGATAGCATATTTCATTTTCTCAACAGCAAGTTCGTAAGGAACTACGTTGGTAATTTTAAAGAATGCCGATTGAAGAATGGTATTGGTACGGTTACCAAGTCCGATTTCTTCAGCAATGTTGGTAGCATTGATAATATACAGACTGATAGTGTTGACAGCCAGATATTTCTTTATATTAACAGGAAGATTACGCAATACTTCTTCCGTATTCCAGATTGTATTTAACAGGAATGTACCGTTTTTCTTCAATCCTTTGGTAACATCATATAACTTCAGGTAAGCCTGTACGTGACAAGCAACAAAGTCAGGTGTAGTAACCAGATAAGTTGAACGGATAGGAGTTGCACCAAAACGCAAATGTGAACAAGTGAAACCACCCGATTTCTTGGAATCGTAAGCAAAATAAGCCTGGCAATACTTGTCGGTATTATCACCGATAATTTTGATTGAGTTTTTGTTGGCACCTACCGTACCATCTGCTCCCAAACCATAGAATTTAGCTTCAATGGTTCCTGCTCCGCCCATTGGAATTTCTTCTTTCAATGGGAGAGAGGTAAAGGTAACATCATCCACTATACCTACTGTAAAATGATTTTTTGGTTCGGGTAATTCCAGGTTCTTATATACTGCAAGTACCTGGGCAGGAGTGAAGTCTTTCGACGACAATCCGTAACGTCCGCCAACAACCAATGGCTGATTAGGCAAACCATACAATACATCTTTTACATCCAGATACAATGGTTCACCACCTGCACCGGGTTCTTTGGTACGATCCAATACGCAAATACGTTTTGCAGTCTTAGGTAATACTGATAAGAAATGTTTTGCAGAGAACGGACGGTACAGGTGAACTGATATCAAACCTATTTTTTCGCCTTTGGCAGTCAGGTAATCGATACCTTCGCGGATAGCTTCGGTAGAAGAACCCATGGCAATAACCACACGATCGGCATCAGGAGCTCCGTAGTAATCGAATAAACCATGTTTACGACCGGTTATAACAGCCAGTTTATTCAGATAATCTTCCACTACATCAGGAATTGAATCATAGAATGGATTGCTGGCTTCACGTGCCTGGAAGTAAATATCAGGATTCTGTGCAGTACCACGGGCAACAGGGTGCTCAGGGCTCAGTGCACGATCGCGGAAAGCTTTCAATGCTGCCTGATCAAGTAGTGGAATAAGATCTTCCTGATCAATTTGTTCTATTTTCTGGATTTCGTGTGAAGTACGGAAACCGTCGAAGAAATGTACAAACGGTACACGTGTCTTGATAGCGGCAAGATGGGCTACAGCAGCCATATCCATAACTTCCTGGACGGAACCTGTGGCAAACATAGCACAACCTACCTGACGTACTGCCATTACGTCCTGATGGTCTCCAAATATAGAAAGAGCATGCGATGCTAACGCACGGGCTGAAACATGATAAACACCGGGAAGCAATTCACCGGCCACTTTATACATATTTGGAATCATAAGTAACAAACCCTGAGAAGCTGTGTAGGTTGAAGTCAGTGCACCAGCCTGAAGAGCACCGTGCATTGCAGCTGCAGCACCACCTTCGGACTGCATTTCCTGTACCTGTACCTTTTCGCCGAAGATATTTTTCCGACCGGTAGCAGCCCATTCGTCAACATATTCAGCCATCGTGGTCGATGGAGTGATTGGATAAATTGCTGCAACCTCAGTGAACATATACGAGATATGAGCAGCAGCCTGATTACCATCACAGGTCAAAAATTTTTTAGATTTAGCCATTTTGTTAGTAATTTATTAATGATTGTTTTACTTGTTTATTGTTAGTTGCATAGGGACACGATTGAATCTTATTTACCTACGCATTATTATTCAAATTTCAGATTGTAAATCAATAGAGGAATCCAAACAACCATAACGGTATGACGTTTTTATTTCCTGTTTCGATATGATCGGCAGCATAGATCACTTTTGAATAATGCTTTCCTGTTTCAGGTTTATTTTCACATTTAAAATGATATTGCTGATCGATACAAAAATCCAAATGATATTTACATACATTTACTTTGTGACAGGCATGCAAGGCATTGTAAAAGAAAGTCTTTTGTTCTGCCGCTTTGTCTACATGACCTGAATTAATTGTATACATTAAATTTGTATTATGAACATACACCAGAGTTGGTTTCTTGGGATATTCATCTCCATCCGAATACAACATATTCAACAGTCGTGCATCTTTCAGGTATTTAATGTAGTTCATGATAGTAGCCCTTGAAACTCCAATCTCATTACTTAACTGGCTGATGTTTGGTGCTGCAGGTGCTGTATTCATAATAAGGTAAAGCAACCTGCGGATTTTAGAAAGATATTTCAGTTCAATTTGTTTAATGAGTAAAATATCCACTTCCAGCATCATGTTCATGGTCTTAATCAAATTCTCAGAGAAATTGCGGTCTTCCAGGAAAAAAGGATAATAACCGTGATGCAAATAGTCCTGAAAATAATCGAGTGGATGAACCACAGAACAAATTTCCTTTGCTATTTCCTCATGATGAGTTATAATTTCATTCAGGGTATACGATTTAAAACCTGTACCTGCTTCTAAATTCAAAAACTCACGGAATGAAAAGCCTCTTAAATTATACGAAGCTACAATATCCTTCAGATCAGTATTTTCTTCTATCAGACGCATTACCGACGAACCGGAAAAAATGATTTGCAAAGTCGGAAAGCGATCATAACACTCCCGTAATTCTTTTGACCAGTTTTCGTATTTAAAAGTTTGATCGAGTAGCAACGTTTTGCCACCCTGAGCACAAAACTCAGCTGCAAATTCTACCAGGGTATGTTCGGTAAAGTAAAGGTTATTGAAGTTTACATACAAACAACTCCGGTCGGTTCCGAAATTTTCCTTTGCATACTGAAGTAAAAAAGTGGTCTTACCGACACCACGACTGCCTTTGATCCCTATCAACCGGCGCGTCCAGTCTATTTCGTCCATCAACAATCTCCTTACGGGAGAATGCACGTGTTCAACTAAATAGATATGTGTTTTGTAAAACGCTTCCATTATACATTTATTAGGCTGTAAAATTAGTACATTATTTCCATTTTGCAATGCAGAGATGGCAAAATTAGGAATAATTACATTCAAATTTATTGAAAATGGCTTATAGTAAGCTTTCGGGGTGTATATAAATACCAAAAAGAATGAAATTTATGCAATATCTATTCCTTTACAAAACAGGGAATAAATAATTAACGAAATAATTGGAAATCCAAAAAGGAATGTGTAGTTTTGGAGAGCGAAATTATTTACTATTTAATCATTTACCATTTACTATTTTAGAAATAGAATGGAATACTTTGTTTATTCAGTTATGCTATTACCTGTCTAAAAATTTATACTATACATTTAGGAGATAATGATAAAATGGAAAATATACGAATGATAAATTGTCGTTAATCTACAACTTTTAAATCAAAAAATCATGAAAATCAAATTTATTGGAGCAGCACGGGAAGTAACCGGCAGCAAGCATCTTATTACAACGAATGAGGGGAAACGTATTTTGCTTGACTGCGGTATGTTTCAGGGAAAAGGACTTGAGACCGACAGTATGAACCGTAACCTGATGTTCGATCCGGCTACCATTGACTACCTGATTCTTTCGCATGCCCATATCGACCATTCGGGATTGATTCCGTATATTTATAAACTTGGTTTTCGTGGTTCGGTGGTTTGTACCAATGCCACCCGTGACCTTTGTGCCATTATGCTGTCAGATAGCGGACATATTCAGGAATTGGATAATAAATGGTTCAATAAAAAGCGAGAAAAACAAGGTCTTCCACCGGTAGAACCTATTTATGATGAGATTGATACTGAAAAATGTATGGAACTTTTTATAGGTGTAGCATTCGACCGCCGTTTCTATATCAATGACAAAATAAATGTGAAGTTCACCAATACAGGCCATATGCTTGGAGGTTCCGTAGTTAACCTTGAACTGCTTGAAAACGGGAAAAAAGTACATCTGGCTTACACCGGAGACATCGGCCGTCCGCACAACCGCATTATTCATGCACCTACCGCGTTTCCTCAATGCGATTACCTGATTACTGAGTCGACCTATGGTGACAGGTTGCACCCTGCAGATAAGGATACAGAAGAAGATTTATTGAAAATTGTAATGGATACCTGTGTCACAAAAGCAGGTAAATTGATTATTCCTTCTTTCTCTATCGGTCGTACACAGGAAATAGTATTTGTATTGAACGTATTGTTTAATAAAGGGTTATTACCAAAAATTGAAGTGTTTGTTGATAGTCCTTTGTCGGTAAATGCGACAGAGATTTTCAGGCTTCATCCGGAGTGTATGAATGAAGAAGTGAAGCAGGTATTAAAAACGGATCCTGATCCTTTTGGTTTCAATTCATTGCATTATATCAAAAATGTAGATGAATCGAAAGCTCTGAACGATTATCATAAACCCTGCATTATTATTTCTTCCTCGGGCATGTTGGAAGCAGGCAGGGTGAAACATCATGTAGCCAATAATATATCAAACTGGCGGAATACCATTCTGATTGTAGGGTATTGTACTCCAAGTTCACTTGGAGCACGAATTCAGGAACCTGGATTGCGTTATATTTCGATTTTTGGAGAGATGCACGAAATAAATGCACATATTGCTAAAATTGAAGCCTTTTCAGGACATGGCGATTCAAATGAAATGAGAGCTTTTCTGAGTTGCCAGAATAAATCCGAAATAAAGAAGACCTTTTTAGTACACGGAGAATATGAAGTACAGAAAGTTTACGGCGAAAGTTTAAAGAAAGATGGATATCATAATATTGAAATACCGGTAGCCGGTCAGGAGTTTGTATTGTAATAAGTTTGTAGTTTATAGTTTGTAGTTTATAGAAAAGACGCATAAGTAATAATAAATATTTAATGATATATTTGTTAATATACAAAAATACTTAAATCTCAACATCCTGTCAATTATTAATTCTTAATTATTAATTACTTACAATGTGTCTTTTTTATTTTTTTGATGCAGTGGTATGGAATTCTTTGAGATAAAAAGGTTCAAAATAAGCAGTATCCACAAATTGTTTTTCAATAAATGCACGTTCAGCAAAAGGTATCATGTTTACAGCGAGAGGAAACAGATGATCAATAAACCGGGCATTTGGATGTGTGAGAGTGGTCTTACACTTGTCAGCCCCGTTGCCAAAAAAATAAACAGGTTGATTGACAAGTATTTTAGCATACGAATCTGAAGTAATGATATCAGCTGCGATCTTGCGTTGAATTTTTCCTTTCCCGTTATAAAAAGCGGCATACACTTCCATGCGCCTTGCATCAATCATAGGGCAAAACAAAACGTTTTCTTTATCTTGCACCAAATTGATGGCCTCTACTGTCAACACTTCGAGTGTACTGACTGCAATTAATGGTATTCCGTACCCGTAGCACAGACCTTTAGCCGTTGAAACACCGATTCGCAGACCTGTATACGAACCCGGTCCACTGCTTACAGCTATTGCATCAAGAGTTTTACCGGTAGGTTTCAATACTTCGAGTGCTTCAGCAATAAAAACTGAGAGTAAGGCGGCATGATTCATTCCTTCATCATTGGATTTGGAAAACAGGCAGACAGAATCTTCACTTAGTGCGACAGAACAAACATTGGTGGAGGTCTCAATATGGAGTAAGAGCATTTTAATTTACAATTTATTCATTTACAATTTACAATTTACAATTGAAGATGCAAAATTAATCATTTTAAGCGAATGAAAAAAACAAATCCCTGCTTTCGGTTGAAAACAGGGACTTCTTATTTTTTGTATGCAATCTATGTATATCGGGTATATATGAAAAAAATCTACTGAAAGATTTATTTTACTGCTACTTTCAACGGATTCCGGTTCGATTCAGTAAAACGGATCAGGGCTTTGAACCAATCGTCATCTGTTGGAAACAACCATTTACTCCAACCACCACCGAAATAATAAGTAAAATGTTCACCCACTTTATAGGAAGCTGTAATCAATACATTCTCAGGATCTTTAATTGCGTTGTTAACTTTTGCCGGAATATAAACGCCTACATAATTGCGGCCTGAAGGAACATTAGCATCCGAAACTGCTTCTTCTGCATAGCAGGAAGTGCCATTCGCAATGTTATGTTTCCATATTCCTTTGCCATCATGTAATGCTATACCTGCAGCCAGATCAAGCTTCTGATCCGGTCCGGTAAATTTCACTACACCCTTGTTGAGCATTGAACCTGCATCTGTTGTGATGGTAAGTTCTTCTTTATAAATCACTTTCCCTACTTTTACCGAGTCATAGACCAGGGTAAATACCGAACGCAACGGTCCGGATTCAATTACTTTATAAGAGCTGAAATGATCACCAACCCAAAGTTTACCGGATGTATAAGGAGCTATTCCACCACAACCAAGTGTATGGGCTACTTTATAAAAATCCAATCCCTGACCATGATCAATATGATAGGATATTTTATTGATTATATCGTCTTTATACCGTTGATCCACTACTAACTTATCAGTGCATTTCGACCAGAAATCAACTCCATTACTTGGATTTTCATTTGCCAGGGCAGGGCCATACATCCTGTAGGCTGCTATGTCATTCTCCCAGGCAAAATCATCCTTACGTTCAGGAACAAAGCGGGCAAAAGTTTTTGGTTTTACCACTGCTGGTTTTCCTACTGACAGAGAATATACCGCCGATGAGTTGGCTTTTACTTCTGCCTGAAAAATCAATGACTGAGGTTTTTTATTGTTTTTGTATATCAACTGATAACCGACTTCTTCATTCTTTTTGTCTTTCAACACAAAAGTCCTTGTTTCAAATGAAACTTTCAATAATGATATGCTCACTTCAACCATTTCACCTTTTCTGTCGTAACCTGAGCTGTTTGTGACAACGATGGTATGCTGTCCGAAAATTCCGGAAACAAACAAGAGGGAAGCTAATAGTATTAATCCTGATTTTTTCATTTCAATGGTAAATAGTAAATGATTAAATGGTAAATGAATTAATTATTCAGGTTGTTTACCAATAGAAGCAAGAATACCTCCATCAACGTATAAAACGTGACCATTTACAAAGTTGGAAGCATCAGAAGCCAGGAAGACAGCCGGACCTTGCAGGTCTTCGGTTTTACCCCAACGGGCAGCCGGTGTTTTTGCTATAATAAAATCATTGAATGCATTTCCTTTTACTCTTAACGGAGCAGTCTGAGGAGTTTCGATATAACCGGGCCCCAGTCCATTGCATTGAATGTTGAATTCACCATATTCGGCAGCGATATTTCTGGTTAACATTTTTAACCCACCTTTTGCAGCTGCATATGCTGAAACGGTTTCACGTCCCAGTTCGCTCATCATGGAACAGATATTGATAATTTTACCATGGCCTTTTTTGATCATAGACGGAATAACAGCTTTAGAGACAATAAAAGGACCATTCAGATCGATATCGATGACCTGACGGAACTGAGCTGCAGACATTTCAACCATTGGAATCCGGTTAATAATACCGGCATTGTTTACCAGAATGTCGATTATACCTACTTCTTTTTCAATGAGGGCTACCATATTGTTAATCTGGTCTTCGTTGGTAACATCAGCTATATAACCATGCGCTTTAATTCCTTCGGCTGCATAATTTGCAACACCTTTATTTACTAACTCCTGATTAATATCATTAAAAACGATTGTTGCACCTGCTTTTGAAAATCCGGTTGCAATAGCAAATCCTATTCCGTAAGAAGCTCCGGTAACCAGAGCAATTTTTCCGTTTAAATCAAATTGATTCATATTCTGATTTTATTAGTTGACACCTCACCCCCGGCCCCTCTCCTTAAGGAGAGGGGAGAAGTGATTAGTTATCAATGATTATATTTCATTAAATTATTTATCATTTATTTCTATAAACTATTGACTATAAACTATAAACTATCTTAGTTCCGTATTTTTAAAGAAATTCTGATCGCTGTAGTCAAGGTTCTCACCGGCCATTCCCCAAATGAAAGTATAATTGCAGGTAGCTGCTGCCGAGTGAATCGACCATTCGGGTGAAATGACAGCTTCGTCACCTTTCATCCAGATATGACGTGTTTCGGTTGGTTCGCCCATAAAGTGACACACAGCCTGACCTACGGGGACTTCAAAATAAAAATAAGCTTCCATACGACGGCTATGGGTATGTGCAGGCATGGTATTCCATACACTTCCGGGCGCTAATTCGGTCATTCCCATTTGCAACTGGCATGTTTCCAATACCTGACAAACAAGCATTTTATTGATAATACGGTGATTAGAACCTTCCATGGTACCCATCTCGGCTACTACTGCTTCCGATTTCGTAATTTTTTTATCCTGATAGTTTTTGTGAGCAGGAGCAGAGTTAAAATAAAATTTGGCAGGACAGTCAGCATCTATGCTTTCGAATGTTACTGTACGATCACCCGAACCAAGATATAGTGATTCTTTAAAACCTAATTCAAAGACAATTCCATCTACAGTTACTTTACCGGCACCACCTACATTGAATGTTCCGAATTCACGCCTTGAAAGGAAGTAATCTGATTTTAGAGGGTCAATAGTTTCAAGTGTAAGCACCTCATTAACCGGCATTATTCCTCCGATAACCAAACGGTCATAGAGTGAATAAACCATATTTACTTCATTGATAGTGAATATCTTTTCGATCAAATGTTCCTTTCTTAACCGTGCTGTATCATACTTCTTAGCATCTTCCGGATTCGAAGCATATCGGATTTCATAGTTCGTTTTCATTCGTTTTATTCTTTAAATAAATTTATAGTTTTTGAAAAATAGGTATATATTAAATTGGTCGACCAAATGTAATGCTTATTCTACAAATTCTAAATAGAATAGAAAATGATTTAAAAATGTTTATTGTAATTTAACCTAATAACTTATTGAATTGAAAAGGGGATACGGGTTTCCCAAATAGAAATAAAATTCAGTCATTAAAACTCAATAAGTTTAATAATTAGAAATCTGATTCTCAGGTAGTATACTTTTAGAGGAATAAAAAACTTCATATCCTAATCGCATTAAAGAAATCATAAAAAAGATCAACATGCAAATCAAAAGTATTATAGTAAGTTATTTATACTATCAAATAATCACTACAGGGTGGGTGAGGAGTTAACGCTACAAAAAAAACAGAATTGTTGGATTGCTGTTTTAATAAATTTAAATTAATGGATACTGTTTTATTTTATTCTATGAAGTTCTCATAACCAGGAATCGAATAAAAATAATAACGATTAAGTGAAGAAAAAAATAATTTATCATCCACAGATAAATAGCTAAATTCGGTTAGTTATATAGTATAATAAACGTCATAACTTTCTGTGCAATTAGTGTTTTGCACCATCCGTCTGACCGCTTTGAGCGGTCTGACGGATTACAGATAACCGCAGTTATTTAATTCGTTTAGTATAGTTGATAAGAGGAAGGTTTTTTAAACCTTATAAAAGAGAAAAAAGATCAGTTTATTTTACCTGAAATAGCCATGCTAAATTTACGGAAGCATTAAAGTTATTGGATGTTGCAAAATAATCTTTCTTTTGGTCATTAAAAACATCACTCAGACTATAATTTCCCCTGGTGTCAAGCTGAAGAATTTTACCTTTTATATTGAAAAGTATCCCCAAGCCCGCACACAGGCCATAATCAAAGGGGTGCTGAACAGGTGTAATATGTTGGACAGCTTTTGAAGACCCGGTTTCATTCACAAGCGTATTTTCAGATATCAGATAACTAATTTTCGGTCCCAAATTAAAAAATACCCGGTTTTTACTGCCTATATAAATATGAGTCATAAAAGGCAGCTCAATATAATTAAGCTGACGTCTGTAACTTGAAATATAAGTTTTTGGATTTATATTAATAAGAGAACCTGTCTTATTATTAGGTACAACTTTTATATTTGTTTGAGGTAAAATGTCGAAAGGATAAATAATTGTAGTAGTTGTCGGTTCAGTCCAGCCTCTTTGTGAAAAATTCAATTCAACCTGCATACCAACATTTTTCTCTGCAATATATCTGAATACAATTCCGCCGTTATAGCCCATTAAAAACCCCTGAGGAATGGAAGGTTTAAACATTACCATTGATTCGGTAACACCAAAGTTAGCACCTATATACATTTCAGGCTTATCCAACCTTACCTGGGCTGAAAAAGAGACAGAAATTGCCAATAGCATTAAAATCAAAAGTTTTCGCATAGGATGTCAGTTGGATAAATTAATGTGCTGCTTTGTCTTCACCTAAATAAACCTGTTGATTTATAAATCCCGAATCATGGGAATTGCGTTCAAATATAGGTTCCGATTGAATACCTTTTACGCTATTGGAATTGATTTTAGCTCCAAATTTACTTCCATACCGGTGAATTAAAGATATAAAATAAGTTGATAAATCATATCCGAGGATATCGTAACGTGGAGAATCTTTTGAAAGGTCTTTCCCAAAATACTGATCAAATTTCATATCAAATCCTGAAACTGAAGCCTGACTGATTTTAGTTATAAAAGGTGATAAATAGATACAATGAAGTGATTTATCGATTTGATTTCTCCAATTGAATTGTTCAAATAAAACTACCTCATGGTTTTTTGATAAAGTAGTTAATGAATTGATAAACGGACTTACTCCAGAGTATTTATCGGTATTGAAGATGATAAGATTTTTTTCTCCTTTTTTAAGTACACTATTGAAATTTACATTTTCGGAAGATGTCAATTCTATGGTTGAGAAACTCCGGTGTTCTTTCTTTAATTTTTTCTGTAATTCGTCCACTCTTATTTTACCTTCATCTGTGGAACTGACATCCTGAATTTTAGCAAATACAATGTGTACATTCTTGTATTTTCCTAAAATTAAATCATAGAAAAAATTCAATTCAGTATCCTCACCCGGATTAAACTGAAACAGATATGGGTTAGAATCAATATCTGAGACTTTAGAAGTAAAAGGAATCAAAGTATTGATTTTATTTTCTTTAGCAAATTTTTCAACAAAAGGAACCAGGTTGCTATATGCAGGACCAATGATTAAATCCATTGTTTTTAATTCGGGATTATTCAGTATTTCGGTGAATCTGTCTTCGGTTTTTTCTGTGTCAAAAGTATAGATTTCAAACGAAACACCCCGGTGTTTTGCTTCATTTAAAGCTAATAGTGAACCCTGATAAAAATTTATAAACCGTTCATCATTGGGGTCTTTAGATACCTGGTCGAGCATCAAAGGTAACAAATAAGCAATCCTGATCACTTTATGTTCATAAATTTTGGTTTCATCAATAACCTTTGGTTCCGGAGTAGTCGATTTTAATACAATTCCTTTCGGTTCTTTTTTCTGATCTTTGGATTTTGACTGTTTGACAGGAAGTATTTTCAACTCAGAACCAACAACTAATTTAGAGTCGGATCCCGGATTTAATTTAATGAT
>Ga0302288_1001103_pt1 | contig 18404 bp, 19 predicted proteins | sample III_Fen_N1_1_FD_194549 | JGI IMG/M metagenome (GOLD analysis project Ga0302288, IMG submission 194549) | Peat permafrost microbial communities from Stordalen Mire near Abisko, Sweden - III_Fen_N1_1 | ecosystem: Environmental > Terrestrial > Soil > Wetlands > Permafrost | place: Sweden: Abisko...
GTTGGGGCTCCGTAGCTTGTTCCTTTTTCAGCGGCATCTTGAATTGCTTTTACAATTGTTGGATGTGCATGTCCAAGTATCATTGGACCCCACGATGATACAAAATCTATATATGAATTACCGTCAATATCGGTTACTATGCTGCCCTTTGCAGAGCTGATTAATAAAGGTTGTCCACCTACGCTTTTAAATGCGCGAACTGGCGAGTTTACTCCACCTGGAATTACTTCGCAGGCACGTTGAAATTGGGTTTTGCTATTTTGAGTATTCATTGTATTAGTTTTGAGTTGTTAATTTTGAGATTTGAGTTGTAAAACGGCATCTTTCGCAAAATAAGTAATGATAATATCTGCACCTGCACGTTTTATTGAAGTTAGCATTTCCATCATAATGCGTTTTTCGTCAATCCAACCATTTGCTGCAGCAGCTTTAATCATTGAATATTCGCCACTTACACTATATGCAGCAATGGGAATATTGAAATCATCTTTGGTACGACGAATTATATCAAGATACGATAATGCTGGTTTAACCATAACGATATCTGCACCTTCTAAAATATCTTGTTCTATTTCACGCATTGCTTCGTCGCTGTTTGCTGGATCCATTTGATAGGTTTTGCGATCACCAAATTGAGGAGCCGATTCGGCAGCATCTCTAAAAGGTCCATAAAATCCAGACGCATATTTTGCTGAATACGACATTATGGGAATTTTAAGAAATCCTGCATCGTCCAAGGCTGTTCTTATAGCGTCAACTCGGCCGTCCATCATATCACTTGGGGCAATCATGTCGGCACCTGCTTCGGCAAGCGAAACCGATTGCATGGCAAGTGTTACAAGAGTAAGATCGTTGTCGACATCACCATCGAAAATGGTTCCGCAATGTCCGTGAGTGGTATATTCGCAATTACAAACATCGGCAATAATATACATTTCGGGTAGTTCTTTTTTTATAGCACGAATGCCTTCTTGAACAATGCCATTGTGTTGACAGGCAACATGTCCATGTTCATCTTTATGTTCGGGAATTCCAAAAAGCAATACCGATTTTACTCCAATTTGAGCTAATTCTTTACATTCGGCAACAAGATTTTCAACCGAAAGTTGAAATTGACCGGGCATCGATTTTATTGAATTCTTTTTATTTTCGCCATACACAACAAACAATGGCTGTACAAAATCATTTGCCGATAGGCTGGTTTCGCTAACCATTTGACGTAAAGTGGCATTGTAGCGAAGACGACGTAATCGAGTTTGTGGATACATATTCTTAAAAATTTGATGCTAAGTTAGGGTTTTTATAGGAATAAGATGGTTTTGTTTGTTGTAAATGTTGAATTTGATGAAGTATTTGTGATATTTGATAAGAGTTAGGTAATTAGTGTATTACGATATTGTAACCTTAAAATAGTATAATTATTTCAGGTTCATTTCAACTAAAGTAAATATTACAATATTGCAATTATTTCCTTTGCAAATACATCAAGATTTGCTGATGATGAAATGAGTTTTGGTTGAAATCCCATTTCCAAAACTTTGCCTGCCGTTGTTGTTCCAATACAAGCTATTTTATTGTGTAATAATTGCGTTGATGCACCAGTAATTGCAATGAAATTTTCGAATGTTGATGGACTAGTAAATACTGCTAAATCGAACAATTCATTTTTAATAGTTTCAATGTATTCTTGCGAAATTGATTGAGCTTGAATGGTATTGTAGACGTCTAATCGGGTTATTTTACAAAAGCCATTTAAACTTTTCTCAATAACAGTTCCTGCTTTTTTACCAACAGATAAAAGAATTGAATCTGTAGCTTTTATGTGTATATTTTTTAATTCATTTGCTAAATTTTCGGCTGTATTTCCTTTCGATATAACGTCGGCTTTGTAACCAAATTGTTCGAGTGTTTTTGCTGTTTTTGCTCCGATACAAACAAATTGAGTTTGTACTGAAATAGGGGTTTTACCTAAAAGTTTGAAGAACCCGATAACTCCATTTTGACTTGTAAAAACAATATGAGAATAGTTCTGTAATTGAGTTGTATCGAGATTTGGTTTAAGATATGAAATTTCAATTGTAGGAAATGATATAACCGTATATCCGTTTTCTAATAAAAAGTTTTCAAAACTGAGATCGTCTGTTTTTGCTCGGGTTACGATTATTGTTCTTTGTTTTTCCATTTTCAAATTTGGAATTAACAAATTAGCACATTACTAGTTTAATTCCTTTTTCCTTGCAAGCTTTTTGCATTTTTTCTGCAACTTGTATCCCAAGAATTTCTGCATTAGTAGTCGATGCGGATTCTTTTATCGTTACAAAATTGCCTGTTTCAACGGTTCCAATAATTGTGTTTAAACAAACAGTTTCACCTTCAACAACGGCATGAGCAGCTAATGGAAATTTACATCCACCACCTATAGTTCGCATAAACGATCGTTCTGCTGTAACTGCAATTTCTGTTTCGGTATCGTTTATGGTTTTTAATAATGCTATTGTTTCGTCATCATTGGCAAGGCATTCTAATGCTATTGCTCCTTGACCAACAGCAGGAATACATTCATTGGTTGAAAGAATTGCCGATTTCGAAATTGTTTTACCCAAACGCAAAAGACCAGCCGATGCCAACATTATTGCATCGTATTCGCCTGTATCAAGTTTCTTTAATCTTGTGTCAATATTTCCCCGAAGGTCTTTAAAAATGATTCCAGGACAAAGGCTTTGTAATTGTAATTGGCGTCGAGGACTACCTGTGCCGACAACCATTCCAGATTTTAAATCATTTATTCCATTACCGTTTCGGGTTAATAAAACGTCGGTTGGGTTTTCGCGTTTAGCAAACGATGCGATGGTAAATTCTTTAGATTGAATTCCGGGCATGTCTTTTAAACTATGAATTGCAAAATCTGCTTTGCCATCTAAAATAGCTTGTTCGAGTTCTTTTACAAATAATCCCGTTCCTCCAAAAGCTACCAAAGGTTTATCAACAACCAAATCGCCATGAGTACTGAAAGTAATTATCTCGAATTGTACCTCAGGATTTTTTTCTTGTAGTAAAGCTACTGTTTGACGGGTTTGTGTTGTTGCCAACAAACTAGGACGTGTAGCAACTCTGTATATTTTCTTGCTTGACATATTATTCTTCGTCTAATGAAAATGAATCTTTAAGCGATTGCGCTATTCGTCTAAGCTCATCTTTCCCAGCTACATTTTTCATGTTTTTCATAATGGCTTTTATCAGTTTTTCAGAATAATTGTCCAAAATGGTAATTATAGCTTTTTGTTGCTGGGTATCAAATTGTGTTATAGCCGTTTTATTCGCATCCAAGGTTTTTGCCTTTATTGCTTCGATTCTTTGTTTAATCTCTTGCATTATAGGCATTATTTCTTGCTTGGCGTACCAATCGTAATAATCGGCAGCTATGTCAGCAATTATTTTCTCAGCCTTTTCTATTTCGCCCGAACGTTTTTCTATGTTTGTAGAAATAACTTCTTGAAGATCGTCGAGCGAATAAAGAATTACATTTTCCAATTCATTAATTGCTGGATCGATGTTACGAGGTACCGATATGTCGACAAAGAATTTTTTTCTCGAGCATGATTCGCTGCAGTTTTCCTGTAATTCTTCTTTTGTTAATATATAATCGTCGGCACCTGTCGAAACAATAACGATATCATGTTCACAAATTGCTTTATGTCGTTCTTCAAATGGTATGATTGAAGCATTGAATCTTTGTGCTAGTTCAGTAGCTTTCTCAATCGTTCGGTTGCAAACGCTTATGTTACAGGTTTTAGGTTGCGATAGGTTTTGTGCAGCCAATGCCGCCATTTTTCCTGCACCTATAATTAATAAGGAATATGAATCTTTATCTTTAAATAAATCTTGAACTAAATCAACTGCTACCGATGCTATTGAAACCGAGCCTTTGCCAATTCCCGTTTCGCTTCGAATAGCTTTTCCAACTTGAATGGCCGTTTGAAATATTTTATTGGTCAAATTATTAGTAAATCCTTTTTCTGAAGCAAAGGTATATGCATCGCGAAGTTGACCTTGAATTTGATATTCGCCAACAACCATTGAATCGAGACTGGCTGCAACTCTAAAAACATGCGATACAGCTTCTTCGCAGTGTTTGCGATAAATGTGTGGTAATAATTCGTCGTGGCTTATTCCATGAAAGGTTTCGAAAAACAATTCAAGATCGTTGAAGCAGTTATCTATTTCATTTGAAGCTGCATATATTTCAATTCGGTTACAGGTTGAAAGTATAACGCAACCTTTAATTGATGGCAAAATCGATAGCTTTTGGTATGCATCAAGCAAAGTTGCATCGGGGAAATATAACTTTTCCCGCATCGATACAGATGCTGTTTTATGATTTAAACCTACAAGAATCAGGTGCATACATTCTTTTTTATTCAGCGAAATTTGTCTGCGAAATATACGTAAATGCTTTGTTAATACAAGCCTTCAGCTTTGGAAAACAAATGTATTATTTCAAGTCTGTTTAAGGCATCACTATAATTAGGTATATAAATTACTTAGTTACAGCTATTTTAATCCTATAGCTATGGTAGTACTTTTGGTAGTGTAATTAAGTGAATGAATTATTTAAATAAAAGAGCATGTTCCGATTCAGAGAATTTAGAAAAGACGAAGATATTCGCAATAAATATGCAGAAGTATTTTTGTTACCAACCGATTTCATCCAACCGATTTTTCTTGTTGAAGGTGAAAATAGGTTTGAAGCTATTACTGATCTGTTTGATGTTTTCAAACTAAGTATCGATCAAGCTTTACTCGAAATTGCCGAATGTGTTGATTTAGGGATAAAAGATTATTATTTGTTTGGACTGATTGATGAAGCGTTTAAAGACAATGAAGGAACGGCAGCTTATGCCGAAAATAGTTTGGTTGTTCGTGCCATAAAAAAGATAAAGCAAAAATTTCCAATGGTTCGATTATATACCGATGTTAGCCTGAGTGCATATACCATTCCTGGTCATAGCGGTGTGGTTAAAAATGGCATTGTTGATAATGATGCATCTTTACCTTTACTTGCAAAAATGGCATTGCAACATGCTCTTGCTGGTGCCGATTTTGTTTGCCCAACGGCTAAAATGGATGGTCAAGTTCAAGAAATCAAAAAAGTATTGCATAGTTATGGAAAATATTCAACAGCTATTCTTTCAGCATCGGTAAAATACGATTCAAATTTCTATGGACCTGCACGTTCGGGAGCTGGACATACTATTTTAAATGGCGATCGCAAAACGTATTTACTCGATTACCGAAATGTTCAGCAAACTACAGGCGAAGCATGGAATGATATTTCGGAAGGTGCCGATTCAATTATGGTAAAACCTGCAAGTTTGTATCTTGATGTCATAAGTCGACTTAAAAACTCATTTGCGACAACACCTATTGTTGCTTATCATACTTCGGGCGAATATATGAGTATTAAATTAACTGCAAAAGCTGGTATTATTGATGAAGCTCAGGCATTTCACGAAGTGTTAGTTGCTATTAAAAGAGCAGGAGCAAATAAGATTATTTCGTATCATGCTAAAAAATTCATGGAACAACAATATAGTGTGAACTATACGCCAGTTGATTTTTCGATATAACGTTTTTGTAATTATTGAAAATCGAAAAATACCTTCGTTCGGCAATAGGTAGGAACTTTTGCCGAACGTTGCTTCGGTTATAAGCTCTGCTTAACAAGTATATGTTAAACGATGCTAGAATTATCTAATTAAATAAAGAATTCCGTTTAAAATTCAAACCTTTTCTAATCAAATATGCATGATAAAAACTTGGAATATCGTGCGTCCATGATGGTAAAATTAAAGTTATTAATATTCGGTCAATATGAGAAATTACGCCCAATATAATTGCTAAAATAAAAGGAAATCCAGCATGATTAAATCCTAATAATGATGTAAAAGCCACTAATAATGTTAAACCCCACATTTTCGATAAAAAAGCATGAGTACAGGTTTCTTTTCTAAATTTGATTATGCTTATTATGTAACAAAGTACTTCCAGTATTAAAATAATTGATATTGATATCAAATTACATTGTATCAAGTTCGGATATAAAATCCATGTACTTATTCCAATTGAAAGCCAAAATATCATATCTGTCTGACTATCGAATCTTCTCAGATTTGACGATGATACATGTAATCGTCTTGCTATTATACCATCTAAAATATCTGAGATTAAACCGAAATACATAAGTATTAAAACCGAAATACGACTTTTATCTCTTAAATAATAAACTAATAATAGTATTGTTGGTGCTAGTATTAATCGAAAAACGATAAGCGATATAGGTATATATTTCTTCATCAAAATTATTATTAATCGTAAACTTAGTTACTAATCACACATTGAATAATCGTAAGGTTTATAAACATTAAGTTTAGTAGTTGGATGACATTGAAAATAATAATATTTCCCATCAAGCACCTTAGTAAAGAGCAAGCTTTCTGTCCAAAAAGCTGAATTATTCGCATTTACTTTATAACTATTCCCAAATTGATCATAAGTGTTTTTAAGACTCTTATAGTAACAAAATTTAAGTACTTTTATTGCTCCGATGTAGGTGTCACCTGTTCCATCACAAATATCAATTGGATAAAACATCCAAGAAGTATCTTTTTTACAACGATATCCCATTTGAGCAAATCCAATATATTCATAAGGGAATAGAATTGAACTTTGTTTTCTTTTTAATACTATAAAACTAAATAAGAACAAACTATCAGGACTGTATAATGTGTTGTCAACATATATGTTTAAGATATTAAAAGACTTTTCCCCTGCATATTGATTTGAATAATCATAATAAACAGAATCTGTTTTATGATTTTTAAAACAATCAAGTCTTTTTCGGATACATTCAATTAATGCCTTTTTATCTTCAGGGCGTGCTTTATTTTTTGGGGTAGGCATGTATTTTGCACATCCTCCCAAAAAGAACAAACACAAAAATATAATTTTAAATTTCTTCATCAATTTCCGTTAAATCGTTATCATGTTTTTTTAAAATAATAGCGAGTAGTCAATTAGGCTTTGTTATCATTAGAATTAATTTTAGCGTATATTAATTCTAACATATACATCATCCTTATTTCTATAAAATTTTACTAGACCATACTTTTGTTGCCAAATGAATTCAAAATGATCACCACCTCTGTTTACTTTATAATAATCAATAACCTTTCGATTATTTATTAATAAGGTATCCGTTTTGTTTAAATATCCAAAACTTTTAGGTAATTTCCCAATATTATTTACGAAAATATTAGTCCCATGCATAATACTGTTATCTATTGATACAAATACGACATTTCCATTTTGATATTTGTCTTTTATATCTCTCCAATAAATACGTCCAATGCGAGCTGGATAACCTAAAAGATCACCACTCGTTCCCATAAAATTTTCTTTTTTTGTAATAATATTGGTTTCAATTTTTCCAGTTTTTAATGATTGAAATGTCAATGTATCACCAACATTATATGAATTCATTACTATATTTTCTGATTGAGTTAATTTAAATTTTCTACATGAAAAAAGTGTCAATAAAAATAGAAGTAATAGTAATGATTTTGTATTTATTGTTGTCATAATAGAATTTGTTATCAATTTTAGTGTTTTTAGCCTTGTTGCTAATATTTATAACCATGATTTTGTTTTCTCCGTTTTTTAGCCTCCGCTACCGCAAGTGTTACGAAGTACACTTATGGTTATAATTTTACTTTCCATTGTAACATAGCCTTAACCCGCAAAGTTTTTAACTTTGCATTAGTACAAATCCAATAGTTTTATTCAAACTCATAGCAACAAAATTACAAACTTTGTAAGAAGCACATTGCTTTGTTTGTTGTTCATTAATAAGCCCACAAGTGTCCTACGGAACACTTGCGGGAGCGATGCCCATTGTTCTGTTTCTAATCACACAGAGAATAATCGTAAGGGATATAATCACCCCCATTAGGATTGTCTCCTGGATGACATTGAAAATAATAATATTTCCCATCAAGAACCTTAGTAAAGAGCAGGCTTTCAGTCCAAAATGCTGAATTATTTGCATTTACTTTATAACTATTTCCAAATTGATCATAAGTGTTTTTAAGACTCTTATAGTAACAAAATTTAAGTACTTTTATTGTTCCTATGTAGGTGTCACCTGTTCCATCACAAATATCAATTGGATAAAACATCCAAGAAGTATCTTTTTTACAACGATATCCCATTTGAGCAAATCCAATATATTCATAAGGGAATAGAATTGAACTTTGTTTTCTTTTTAATACTATAAAACTAAATAAGAACAAACTATCAGGACTGTATAATGTGTTGTCAACATATATGTTTAAGATATTAAAAGACTTTTCCCCTGCATATTGATTTGAATAATCATAATAAACAGAATCTGTTTTATGATTTTTAAAACATTCAAGCCTTTTTCGAATACATTCAATTAATGCCTTTTTATCTTCTGGGCGTGCTTGATTTTTAGGGGTAGGCATGTATTTTGCACATCCTCCCAAAAAGAACAAACACAAAAGTATAATTTTAAGTTTCTTCATCAATTTTCGTTAAATCGTTATCATGTTTTTTTAAATGAACTATGTTCTAACACAAATATTACTCTAGTCACATTTATTCTCCAAATGAGTAAATGAATCATAAGAAGTAGTTATATAGTTTGTAAGATTTTGATTCGTCCATACTTCACCATTTACCATTTCAAATCTTATAATTCCAAGATTTTTTATACAATAAACTGTTTTCACTTTAGAGCTATTTTGATAAGCATATTCAAATTTTTCGACATTCGTAAATGATAAATTATCTATAGTATAATTAGCTAGGATTGTTTTATGCGTTTCAAAAAAAACAGATTGAGTACCTTCTAATGTAAAAACTAAATCTTCGTATTCATTCCCTTCTTGTTTTTCAAGATATTTAACTTGGTTTTTGAACCAAATAGAATCAGTTTTAGACGTTAATAACATAATTGATATGTCAAGACAACCACAACCATTATCAGAGATATAACTTGTTCTATGATTAATACTCTTTTCTTTAACAATAAATTTTTTCTTTACATTTATTGAATTGGAAAAAACGACAGAATCACCAATATTTTGAGGAAACCAATAATATTCTTCGTTAAGTTTAAAGCTTTTGCAAGAAATCTCTCTGAATAAAATATTATTGCAATTTGTGAGTAAAATCGGAATAATTATAATTCCTAAAAATTGTGATTTCTTTTTCATTGTTTATCATTTTACACTCGAACTGAATCAAATTCTTTATCGGTATTAATCACTTATCCTTAATTTAAACGACTAGCATGTGTTTTTATAAAAAGATTAATGAAATCTTGTTATTCAGTAAATTACACTCACAAAAGTATTTAATTATTCTATAGCTTTAAATATGTTTAAATACCTATTATAGTGAGAAAAATAGGTAACACCCTCATATCAGCCAAAAGTACCTTTGTTAGTATAGCGTCTCGCTAAGTCGTTCTTTATCGGCTTCTAGCCATATTCATATAATACAGATTAATAAAAAAAACGGTTGGAAGCCATTGTAAAAATACATAGTGAGACGCTATGCAATATGTTGGGAAGCTTGCTATCGCTAATTGGGGTAGAGACGCAAAATTTTGCGTCTCTACGAACGTCTCTAATGCATGATTCTGCGAACGAATAATCTGCGTTATATAATATCTGTTTTATTCGTGTTCAATAACTTTAACTTAATTGCATGCCTTTAAACAGAATCCACAATTTATAAACTCCCTTTTTACATTTTCTATTTTTTCAAACAGTTTTGTTTTCATACATTTGTTCAGGCGTTAGAAAAATAGAAAAAAGATATCATGCAAATAATCGTAGCCGATAAACAAGAACTTATAAGTGAGGGTATTAAAGCTATTGTTTCCAAAGTAGGAAAACATACTGTTGTGCATGTCCCAGAGTTATTATTGCTCGAAAGTCAATTGAAAGCTGGTAAAATCGATCTTTTAATTATCGATTTTGAACAATGTTGGGGAGTAATGGTTACGAATATTGCTGAAATAATGGCAATAAGTCCTTCAACAAAACTGCTTATCTTAACAAATAACGAAACCGATGATGCTATTGTTCAATGCCTCGAAGCGGGTGTTGATGGCTATTTATTGAAAAGTTGTTCTAAATCGGAATTCCTTGAATCGTTCGAAGGTATTTTTCAAGAAAAGAAAATGTATTGTCAACCTGTTTTGAAGGTTCTTTGCAATCAATACATCAATATTAAACAAAAGAAAAACGAACCCGAACAAATAAGCCTTACAGCTCAAGAAACCAAGATTACAGAACTTACATCTTGGGGATTAACAGCAAAAGAAATTGCCGATAAATTAAATATTAGCATACATACGGTAAACACACATCGCAAAAATATCTTCAAAAAGATAGGTGTAAAAAACTCGTCGGAATTGGTAATGTTTGCGGTACGTAAAGGAATTATCGATTCAACGGAATATTATATCTAATGGTTAATTGTTAATTATAAATGATTAATAATAATTTCAATTTTCCATTAGCAATTTAGCATATAAACAAATTAGCACATTAAATCCTTGGGACGCATATTAGCAATAGATTACGGACGAAAACGAAGTGGGGTAGCAGTTACAGATCCAATGCAAATGATTGCAAATGGATTACAAACGATTCCTACACACGAGCTTCTTGCGTTTCTAAAACAATATTTAGCTAAAGAAAAAGTTGATGCTTTTGTTATTGGAATGCCTAAAACATTGCAAAACGAAGCTTCGGAATCGCAAAAATATTTAAAACCATTTTTGGGCAATTTGAAGAAAGAATTTCCCGAAATGAAAGTCTATGAAATAGATGAACGTTTTACCTCGTCGATGGCTTTACAAACCATGATCGACGGTGGGATGAAGAAAAAAGACAGACAAGTAAAAGGAACGGTTGATACTATAAGTGCAACCATTATCCTACAATCATATTTAGAACAAAAAAACAATAATGTATTATGATACTGCCTATTTACGTATATGGTAATCCGGTATTAAGAACGGTTTCAACAGATATTACACCCGAATATCCAAAGTTCGAAGAGATAATGAAAAATCTTTGGGAAACAATGTATTCGTCTGATGGTGTAGGTCTTGCAGCTCCTCAAGTTGGATTAAATATCAGAGTTTTTGTAATCGATGGTTCTCCAATGGGTGAAGACGATCCCATATGTGATGGATTTAAAAAAGCATTTATCAATGCTAAAATACTTGAACAAAGTGGCGAAAAATGGGCATTCAACGAAGGTTGCTTAAGTTTACCTACCATTCGTGAAGATGTTTTGCGTGAAGCAAAAATCATAATTCAATATCAAGATGAGAACTTTGAAACACATATTGAAGAATACGAAGGTCTACAAGCCAGAATCATTCAACACGAATACGATCACCTTGAAGCTAAACTTTTTATCGATCATATTAATCCGCTTCGTAAACGTTTACTAAAGAAAAAGCTCGAAAATATTGAGCGTGGAAATGTTGATGTAAGCTATAAGATTAAGCTTAAGAAGAGGTAGGTTTTTTAGTTTTAAGTAGAGTGATTTTGGCTAATTAAAAATGCTTCGACAAGCTCAGCATGACATAAGTCTCACCTTGGGTCACCCTGAGCCTGTCGAAGGGTTTACTAATAAGATATATTATCAATAATCATTTTATTCTTTGCAGTTATATATACTATATATTGTAAAGAGTAAATTGATGAAAATACGATTGTCTATGAATTGAGATGCTTCGACAATTAGACACAAAGAGAGAACAAAATTTCAGAATAGTATTACATTTTTGTAGTAAATTATAATTGTATATTTGTTTGAGAGAAATATACATTGCCGTCTGCTTCAGCTGACGGTTAAATGCAAAAAGAGAAAACAGGCTTTAGCCAAAAAAACAATAACAATGTCACAGATAAGAATATGGGTTCATTTGGTCTTTTCTACTAAAAATAGAGAAGCATATTTGTCTAAAGAAATTAGGAAAGATGTACATAATCATATAATTAAAAACTGTAGCGAAAAAGGGATTTTTCTTAAATCAATTAATGGATATTGTGATCATATTCATTGTTTAGTTTCATTAAGTAAAGACCAAACAATATCTCAGGTTTCGCAACTTATAAAAGGAGAATCTTCATTTTGGATAAATAAGCAAAAACTTGTTCCTTTTAAATTTTCATGGCAAGATGATTATTTCGCAGTATCGGTCAGTGAATCACAGGTAAATGATGTTATTAATTATATACATAATCAAGAAGTACATCATGCAAAAAAATCATATTTAGATGAAGTGAATGAGTTTATGAAAAAATATGGTTTTGAGAGAATTAATGAAAAATAAAAAAGTCTTTAGGCTAAAGCCAAATATATATGTTACATGTAATCCGTCAGCTGAAGCAGACGGCAATGAAAAAATACAATCTCAAAATGTTCTATAATTCCACAATATTTTATTATAACTAATTTTGTAAAACTATGCAACTAAGCTTGGAAGGAGCATTGCGTCGATTACCGATTGTACGCATCGTTTTTCCCTTTATGCTGGGAATTTATCTTGCTACGATATTTTGTAAAAGCGATGTTTTTGTTTTAATAATATCGGGTATTAGTATCTTCGTATTATTATTCAACCATCTATTTCTTTCAAAATTTGCTCGTTGGCAAACCTTTATTGGTATTTGCTTTTATCTAACATTTATTGTTTGGGGATATACTATAACTTGTTTCCAACTCAATAAATATAATGCATTAACAAATAATCAAAAATGCCATTTTGTTGCAAAGCTTTGCGAAGTACCTGTAGTTAAAGGGAAAACGGTGAAAACTGTTTTAAGTATTACTGCCATTAATAATAATGGTAATTGGTTTCAAAAACAGAGTAGAGTAGTTGCATATATAGCAAACGATTCGCTGTCTAAATCTTTAGAATTAGGGGATATTATAGTTGCTAAAGCCTATGCCAATCCAATAGAAGATTTTAAAACAAAAGGTCGTTTTAGTTATCGTAGCTTTTTAGCTGGGAAACAAATCTATAATCGCATGTATATTCCTACCTATTGGTGGAAATTGACTAAAAACGCAGATTGGTCTGTAATGAAATATTCAATGCACATTCGCGATAAAATCGATTCAATTTATAAACGCTGTGGTTTCCCTGCCGAAGAACAAACTGTTTTAAGTGCGTTAATGCTTGGCGTTAGAGCCGATATGTCACCCGAATTACTTACTGCTTATTCTACTACTGGTGCTATGCATATTCTTGCTGTTAGCGGATTGCACGTTGGTATTTTATATTTGGTTTTAACTTGGGTTTTGTTCTTTATGCGTGGAAAAATATTGGAAATTGTGAAAGGCATTATCATCGTTTTCATCATTTGGTTTTATGCTTTTATGACTGGTTTTTCACCGTCTATAGAACGTGCTGCTGTAATGTTTTCGTTACTTGCTATCGCACGTCAATTTCAATTATCACGTAATGTTTATAATACATTAGCCGCAACAGCATTAATATCTTTGCTTATAAATCCACTCGATATGTTCGATATTGGTTTCCAACTTTCGTATTTGGCAATTATCGGAATCGTCTATTTTCAAAAGCTGTTCGATTCATGGTATTTGCCCGAAAATAGATGGGCGAAAAAGCTTTGGGAATTGTTGAGTGTTTCTGTTGCAGCACAAGTTTTAACTTTGCCATTAACCATGTATTATTTTGGTCAAATTCCCCTCTATTTTTTATTGACTAACTTAATCGCAATTCCCGTTTCCTTTGTGGTTATGGTTCTTGGTATTGCAGTTATTCCTATCGTTTTTGTATCCTATCCAGTCTTTAAATTTGTATCGTTCTTTCTTGGGAAATCGGTTTGGCTTCAAAATGCATCGATAAAATGGATTTCTATTCTTCCATTTTCATCAATTCATTGCTGCGTTCCTCTTTCTATTACAATCCTTTTATTTGGCTTTATTATAGTAATAATCGTATTGGTTGAACGAAGTAAATTTCGGAATTGAATTCATCAATAAGCTTATTTGCACAACAAAGTACTATTACTTTGAGCAGCTTTCACTCCCAAATCACTAGCACGTTTAAAGTCGGCACAAGCTAAGTCCTTTTGTCCTTTATTTAAATAGGTTATACCTCTATTATTTAAAGCATCACCATAATCTGCCTTTAACGAAATTGCTTTCGAATAATCTTCAATAGCTTTATCGGCCATTCCTTTGGTATTGTATGCATTTCCACGGTTGTAATACACATCAGCAAAATCGGGTTTAACTTCTATGGCTTTGGTGTAATCGGCAATTGCACTATCAATCATTCCTTTTTGTATGTAAATGATTCCTCTGAAATAATATGGTTCAACACTTTCGGGGCGTAATTGCATTGTTCGTCTATAGTCTGCTATAGCTTTGTCGTACTGTTTGAAAAAGTTATAAGTGTTCGCTCTGTTTAATAAAGCTGAATAAAAATCGGGATTTAGTTCTATTGCCTTTGTATAATCCTTTAAAGCTTGTTCATCGTTCTTCATTTGACGATACGTATATCCTCTATTATAATATGCATCGGCATCCATAGGTTTTAATGCAATTACCTTTGCATAATCGGCAATTGCACTATCGTATTTCCCTAATTCGGAATAAGCAGAACCTCTGTTTAAATAAGCTAGAAAATAATCGGGTTTAACTGCTAATGCTTTGGTATATTCTTCAACCTGTCCTTGTGCTCCATCGGGATTTATTTTCATACATCCACGATTGTAAAATATTAAACAAGATTCTTGATTCTTTGCTGCAGCCTCATCCCAAAATGTAGTTTGATTAGCGTATGCTTTGCTTTTGAAAAATGTATTACTCGCTAAACCAACAAATATGAGCATAAGTATCCAAAGCTTTTTGCCATTTAATTGTTGTATCCAATTTTTAGGAATACTTATTAAAATGAAGATTACAATTCCAATAAGTGGAAGAAAGAAACGATGATCTAAATAATCGATTAAAGTATGTTTAAAAAATAATGTTGGAACAATAAAAATGAAAAACCATACAAGGCTGAATATCTTTTCTTTTTGCAAGTTTTTAACTGTTTTAATAAATAATAAAATAATGCCAACAAGTAAAAGTAAGCCGATTCCTGTTTTCATCATAGAGAAATTAGGAATCGGAGCTATGTTGAATGGAATAAAGAATTTGGTCAACGATTCTGGTATTGTTTTAATCATTGTAAACATCGACGAAATACCAACATGATCTTCAGAATCGGCAACTTTTACAACGGCATTCATTCTCATTCCAAACCATAGTAATCCAATTACAGCATAAAGACTAAAAATGGCAATATGTTTTTTCTCGAACAACTTTTTATCTGTTAAGAAAATAATATACAAGGCAAACAATACAGGTAACATGGCTGCAGTTTCCTTGCAAAATAATGCAATCGTATAAGTCACAAAATGAATAGCTAAATGTTTAGGTTTTCCGTTCGTTTGATATTCTATAAATAAAATTATTGCAAGTAATGAAAACAAGGTCAATTGCAAATCACCACAAGCTGGAATCCAAGCTACCGACGAAACAAACAGCGGATGTGCACAATAAATCAACGTACTAACAATAGCCAATTTCTGAGGTATTTGAAATTTTCGTAATAATAAAAACATTGCACAACCAATAAAACCCAACAGTAAAACATTCGATAAATGAAACATCCAAGTTTTATCAACTCCAGAAATCTGAGCATCTATTATATATGAAATAGTTTGCATTGGTCGATAAAACAAACTTTGCTTAGTTGTTAATGCATCGATAGTAAATGCTTTGGGTATATTTGAAAGCTTGCTAAAAAACTGGCTGTTATTTGCCAAAATCATATCATCATCAAAACCTACAAAACCATATTGTACACTTTGAATGTAGAGCAATACTGGTACGATAAATACAATAAATAATGCTAATCTTAATGAGGGAACAATTTCTTGATTTATAGCTTTTTTGTTTGTTTTTGAATTTACAACTTGTTGTTTTGAAGCTGATTTATCTTGTTTTGACATAAATATTTTTGTTTTTATTCTGTTCAAAAATACAAAAGAAAAATAAGTATCATTAGTTGAGTGTCAATTTTTGTTTAATCATTGCATATAAAAAGTGTCTTTTAAATAATAGTATAAAATTGAAAACATTTTACAAAAAGTAACCGTATACCTTTAACTGTTCAAATAAAATTGCTGAAACAAAGTGAATAAGAAATTTAAATGTATTTGTTATGAAAGATGCTACTAACAAAAAACAGAATAATTTGCCACATGCAACTGTAGAAAACGGATTACTCATTGCAACTCCCAATGGCGATAAATTAATTGAAACTTTGACTATTGGAGATGCGGTTTCGTCTGCTTCAATTGAATTAGCGGGGAATAAAGTGCAATTGAAATGGTCAAATGAGCTTGTTGATAAGATGTTTGACACTAAAAAGAAGGTAAATCCATTCACCGTTTACATAAATTATGGAGACGATACTCAAGCTATGGTTTGTACATCTGAGCAACCATTTCTTTTATCAAATGGAAAATGCATTATTGCAGAGAGATTACGACCTGGTATGTATTTGATTGATAAAAAAGGTAAACATGTTCGGTTAAATGCCCTTAGTTTTGGTTCTTACGAAGGGGGTGAATATGCCTTCTCAACCAATAAACCATGGACAAAAAATATTGAAGGTCGTTTGATACTCATGAATGGAGTTGTTGCTGGTGACTATTTATTACAAAAGAAATTTAACCAATTACCAGACTCATTAAAAGAAGATCTTAATAGTTAAGCTATTTGATGTATGGGAAACGAAGTTCTTACTGAGGATGAAGTAAATCAGCTCTGTCGCGATATGCGAATAGTTGATTTATTCCGTTCAAATCAACAAATATTGGATGAAAATCCAGAAATTAAACAAGAATTTGAAAAATACTGTAAGCTTGTTAGTGATGTTGTCGATTTAATAAGTGAAGAACAGTTAAATATTGTTCTTGAAACACATCGACAACAGTTACAGGAAATTGAAGCAAAATTCGCAAAAAAGAAAAAGGCAAAACGTTTGACTAAAGTTGAAAAGTAATCTATTACTGAACTTTTTCCTGTACGTATCGAAACAAAAACAACTCAAATTCAAATTGAATAGATCCATACTGTTCAAATCCATTCCGTTTATAAAATGCTATATTTTTTAGTGTTGATGTTTCAAGATAAAGGGGCATCTTTTCTTTATTAGCATAAGCTTTGATTTCGTCGAGTAATTGAGAACCATAACCTTGTCCTTGAAATTGAGGGTCAACACCCAATAAGTCGATATACAACATTTTATTGGGGTAGTTTTTCTTCACTTTCGATTTGAATCCTAATGCTTTTCTAATATTACCAAAACCTAAAGCAGTAAATACTAGTTTTAAATCAGCAAAAATATTCGTTTTAATGTTTTGTGGTGAATAAACTAAGGCAACAGCTTTACCTTCAATCAAAAATACTCTACCTGCTTTAATTGTTTTGTCATAAGAATATTGCACAAGACTTCGTATTCGCTTTTCTCTTTTTGAATCTTGTTTAATGACATAATTTACCGATTTATTCGTGTTAAAAGCACGACTTAAAATATCTATTGAATCCATCTTATCTTTTCTAAAATAATAAAAGCCGAGTTTATGACTCAGCTTTTATTATGTATGTAATGAGCAAATTAGTCTGCTAAATTTTGACCATGACATTTTTTGAATTTCTTACCACTACCACAAGGACATGGATCATTACGATCGATTTTTGGTCCAACGTGAATAGGTTGTACCTTTTCTTGTTTCGGTGGTTGATTTGCTTGGCCTTGTCCTTCTGGTTCATCAGCATCTGTTTTACTAGCTTTATATTTGCTGTAATCGTGATGTTGTGGCTGACGCTCTTCACGAGCTTCTGCTTGAACAGGAATATGTGCTTTTAGAACTGTCGATACTATTTCTTTATTTACTTTATCGAGCATTGCACTAAACAATTGGTACGATTCAAATTTGTAAATCAATAGTGGATCTTTTTGTTCGTATGCAGCATTTTGAACAGAATGACGTAAGTCGTCTAATTCGCGAAGATTTTCTTTCCAAGCTTCGTCCATACGATAAAGAATCATCGATTTCATAAACGATTTGAATAGTTCTTTTCCTTCCGACGATGCTGCTTTTTTTAGATTTGTAGTAATGTTAAATCCATGAAGACCATCGGTAATTGGAACAACTATGTTTTCATATTTTGAACCTTGCGTGTCGTAAATTTCTTTA
>Ga0302288_1001105_pt1 | contig 18353 bp, 17 predicted proteins | sample III_Fen_N1_1_FD_194549 | JGI IMG/M metagenome (GOLD analysis project Ga0302288, IMG submission 194549) | Peat permafrost microbial communities from Stordalen Mire near Abisko, Sweden - III_Fen_N1_1 | ecosystem: Environmental > Terrestrial > Soil > Wetlands > Permafrost | place: Sweden: Abisko...
AGGTGATTATTCTTTTCCCGAAAATAAATCATTAATGTCTTTTTCTGTTGTTGAGTCATATCCAATTTCTGTGCCAGAAATATTTCCTCCGTCTGAAGTTGATCTGAATTATACTTATAAAGACCTCTATATTCAGCGTAAATCACACATATACTGTCATATAAAAATATAAAACTCTTATTATTTTAATGCCTTAAGTTCAATGATTTTGCGTCAAGCTTTCGTGTCGGCTTTTTCGGAAATTATATTTAATTCTTTTTTTGTTTATCTTTGTGCTATATAATTTTTAAACATGAATACCTTAGACTTTATTCTCTTTGTTCCTGTTGCTTTAGGTTTTATCTTTGGCTTGTTCAAAGGACTTGTGAAAGAGCTGGCCTCGTTGGCTGCCATTGTGTTAGGTATTTTCGGTGCCAGGCTATTTGCTCCTTTTGTATCTGACTTTCTGATTCATCATCTCCATTTTTCGCCAAAAACGGCACTTCCGTTAGCGTATCTTATTTTGTTTATCCTTATTGCTATCGGACTCCTTTGGACAGCAAAGATGCTTGATAAGATTTTCGATTCATTAGCGTTGGGTGGATTAAATAAAATTTTTGGCGGATTGTTTGGCGCATTAAAATATGCTTTGATTGTAAGTGTACTGCTCAATGTTTTTAATGCGTTGGATACCCGGTTCACGCTGATAAAATCAAAAACCAAAGCTGAATCTGTATGCTATAAACCATTAATGAATTTGGCTCCTAAACTGTGGGAGGAATCAAAATCGACGGATGCTTTTGGTTCGGATCATCACCGCATGTCTGATGTAAATAAATAATGCTTGCCTTAATGCTTTCCAGAAAATAATATGAGTCTGCTAGGGAATTATTCTTCGAAAACATACGAATGTGGTTGTGACGAGGCTGGTCGTGGCTGTCTGGCCGGGCCTGTAGTGGCAGCGGCCGTTATACTGCCTACAGATTTTGATTGTCCTTTGCTGAATGACTCCAAGCAACTTTCCGAACAAGAACGTGACACTTTACGACCTATCATAGAGCAGCAAGCTTTGGCGTGGGGAGTGGCACTGGTCGATAACGGCGAGATAGATCAGATAAATATATTAAATGCTTCCATTCTGGCTATGCATCGTGCCATGGATAAACTCAATATCCGACCGGAATTCATAATAGTGGATGGCAATAAATTTAAATCGTATGCAGATATTCCTTATCAAACAATTGTAAAAGGAGACAGTAAGTATTTATCTATTGCGGCCGCATCGGTTCTTGCCAAAACACATCGCGATGAAATGATGCAGCAACTGCATGCCGAATTTCCTCATTATGACTGGAATAAAAATAAAGCTTATCCAACCGTCAAGCACCGGAATGCTATACGGAAGTTCGGAACAACTCCTTATCACCGCTTATCATACGACTTACTAGGCGACAGAAAAGCGGAGAAACAAGCTTTACTTTTAGAAAAGAAGCGGATAAAAGCACTGAAAGTAGCCGAAAATCAGAATGGATAACCAATCCCGAAGTGAAATGCCAAATCGTCCCAACCCGGATTAACCCGCCATTGCTCGCGTCTGCTCAGAACAGGATTGTATAATTTAGTTCCTAAATCAAAGCGTAGTATGAAGAATGAAAAATCGAATCTGATACCCACTCCATAGGCAAGTGCTATTTGAGACGCGAAGGTGTCAAATTTGAATGTTCCTCCTTGTTGAGTGGCATAGTCTTTTATGGTCCACACGTTTCCTCCGTCTAAAAACAGCGCACCTTCCACCATTTTAAAGATTTTAGCGCGATATTCCATATTCATGTCCAGCTTTATATCACCCACCTGGTTGAAATCTCTGGATGAACCGGTTATCCTGTTGTAAATACCCGGGCCAAGCATGCTTTCTCCCCAACCTCTTACGCTGTTGGCACCACCACTGAAGAATCTTTTTTCATACGGAATCACATTGGCATTTCCATAGGGAATTCCAACACCGACATCGAAATGATAAACAAGGCGGTTGTTTTTGTCGAAAATTTGATGATGGGTCAGATTAAATTCCGTTTTCACATATTGTGAGTAACGCACGTTTGAAAATTTATACGATCCATCTACTTTCTCATTACCCAGTATATTACTCAGGGCGTACAGAAAATTGCCCGCTGTTTCTATTGTGTAACGCGCTGTGCTGTAATTTTGCATTGGTCTGTTGGCGTTGAACGTAGTGAAGGCACCTCCGTAACCCATGCTCATGATAAAATGGTCGTTGTAGTTATACGGGTTGAATAGTGGTTTGGTAGGATTCAGATACAAGTCACGGAATGCTTGCTCGGTGTTAATTTGTACATAGCTTAAATTGAACAGCTGAAAACTGTGACGGTATTGTTTCCTATTCCATGAGTAAGTTATTCCTCCACTGGCATTGGTTGTGGTGAATTCACCCGGGCGACTTTGATAGCTGAAAGCGCTTGTAAATTCGGTGTTGGCATGAATATTCCGCTTAAAATCATAACTTCCGAACGGAAGTATAGCCCGTGGAAATTTCAATCCAACCTGAACTCCATATTCTTTTGCCCAGATAACTTCTTGTTTTTCGAAAGCACCTCTTACTAGAAAGGATAATGATTCAGCACCTTTAAATACATTTCTGTTGACGGTGTTTACGTTGCCTCCCACGCCCCAATATCCGGCCGAATATGTTGCTTCGAGCTCTGTGGAGAGTGTTACAGTTTTGGATGGAATGATGACAATATAACAGTCCAGTAAGTTTTTATCAACTTCTTTAAAGCTGATGTTGACATACTTGATTGGTCCCAGTGTGTTCAACGAAGAGTAGGTTTTTTCCACAGCTTCATCAGAGTACAGAGCTTTCGGATTTATGTAGGTGTTCTGTACTAATGCATCCAGCTTCAATATGCGTTTTTTGGGAGATATGAGTATAAAATCGCGAAACGTGACTGTGTCCATTTCTACCTTGTTTTCTAAATCGGTAGTAACATTCGCATCGGTATTCGTATAGAAAATTACTTTTCGGATATTGAATTTTTTGAAAATTACATTATTCACCGAGTCTGACGAATGTTTCAGGTTTTCCTGCATATCCAGAGTCATATTCACCTTGTGAGCATTAAGCGTGCTGTCAGCATAATAGCTCAGAAACTCCTTGTTGAAGTTAAAATATCCCTGCTCCCTGATTGAGCTTGTGATTCGTTGTCTTTCTGAATTAAAAACATCGACATCAAACAGCATATTAGGCTTTATGAGCGACTTAGCCGTGTCGGCTGCCGTGTTGATCAGTAGTTCGTTTTTCAGGTCTATTTTATACTGATTTAATTTATATGGCGTGTTACTGTGAATAATGTACTTAACGTATGCTTTCTTGCCTTTAAAGCGCACATCTGTCTGAATTTTAGCATTGATGTATCCTTTGTTCTCAAGTACTTTTTGTAGTTGCTGTACCGAAAGTGAGGTTGATGTGGCATTGTATATCACCGGTGGGTCACCTATTCGTTTGAGTGTTCTGTTTATCCATTTGGTAGTGTCTTTTCCAGCCAGGTTGTAAACCCCCAATTGCATACGAAATGCACCGAAAACTGCTGCATTAGGCGTTTGGCGGATATATTCCTTTAAACCATCATTTTTTATTTCTTTATTGTCTGATTTTATGGAGACCTTATTCAGCAAATATTCTCCGGCAGGCACGTACTTGGTCGTATTGCACGACCAAAGCAGCAATGTAATTAAAATAAGGAGACCGAAAAACCGTATCTTCATAATCAGGAAAAAAAAGAATTAAAAATATTTTGCAAATATAGCTTTTTAAAGTTTTCTTTGTTAGCTTTGTAACATTAAATTTCTGATTATATTGTCTAAAACCCTCAATATATCAGACGTTAAATAATGAATTTGAGGGTTTTGAAAATGAAACAAAGAAAAAAGCTGTGATCTCTAAAAATAAAATAAAACTAATCAATAGTTTGTCTCAAAAGAAGTTTCGGGACGAAACAGGTCTTTTTGTGGGCGAAGGTACAAAATTGGTACTCGACCTTGCCCTGACTTTTCATTGCTCAATATTGGCTGCAACTTCTGCCTGGCTTAAGGAACACTCCCGGCTCGAAGCTGACGAGATTATCGAAATTGATGAAAACGAGCTGAGTAAAATTTCCAATCAAAAAAGTCCCCAGGGTGTTCTAGCCGTTTTTGCGAAACCAAATCACAGTTGGGACAAAGATTCGCTGAAACAAAAACTAAGTCTGGCACTGGACGATGTACAAGATCCGGGCAACCTTGGAACTATTATTCGAATAGCCGATTGGTTTGGAATTACTGATATATTTTGTTCAACGCATTCGGCTGATGCTTACAACACAAAAACCGTGCAAGCAACCATGGGCGCTCTCGCTCGCGTGAAAGTGCATACTGTCAGTCTGGTTGATTTTCTTCAATCTGTTGCACAAGAGGTTCCTGTGTATGGCACATTTATGGATGGCGAAAATATCTACGATAAGACATTGAATAAGCATGGAATTATTGTGATGGGAAATGAAGGAAACGGAATTTCGACCGAAATTGAAAAGCTCGTAACCGAGCGATTGCTTCTCCCTAATTTCCCGCTAGGTCAGGCAACTTCCGAGTCGCTGAACGTAGGTGTTGCTACAGCGTTGGTTTGTGCCGAATTCAGAAGAAGAGTTTAAGAAACCACTTAATGTGCAAGTTCAATTTGTAGATTTAGTTGGTGATGTTTATATAGATTATAGAAACAAAAAAAGACGTTGTAAAAACGTCTTTTTTTGTTTCTGATCTTTAGAAATTTGGCAGTATGTATTTTTCTCGAGATTCGAAGATTTTACTTACCTGATTAATTTCGAGGAATGAAGTTCCGAATCCGGAGCCGAAACTTCCGCTAAGGTAACTTACAAAGTCTTCTGGCTCTAGCATGCCTTGTTTGATAAATCCTTGTAGTCCGGCAATGAAATACTTCTGAGTATTTCCTTTTTCTTCCTGAAATACAGGGAAAACACCATAAGATAAAGCAAGCTGACGTGTTGAACGCTCATGGTAGCAAAGTGCCAGAATAGGATTTGTACTACGGTACGCAGACAGATTAAGAGCTGTTTTTCCGGTATATGTGTCTGTTATGATAGCTTTTGTGCCTAGTTTAATACTTGCTTCGTTAGCAGCGTTTGCCAGGAACGAAGTAATATCATTGGTACCGATATTTACAGGAATATCATTTTCGGTCAGTTTTGTTTTCTCAGCTTCTTTTGCCACGCTTGCCATTGTTCTTACAGCTTCTACCGGATATTTTCCGTAAGCAGTTTCGCCACTGAGCATCACTGCATCTGTGCGATAATAAATTGCGTTTGCAATATCTGTAATTTCGGCACGTGTAGGGCGTGGGTTTTTAATCATAGTGTGTAGCATTTGAGTGGCTACAATTACCGGTTTGCGAGCTACAACACATTTGCGGATAAGACGACGTTGGATACCCGGAATTTTTTCCTGAGCAACTTCGATACCCAGATCACCACGAGCAATCATTACACCGTATGTGTATTCTAAAATTTCATCGATATTATCAACACCTTCCTGATTTTCAATCTTAGAAATTATTTTAATCGGGCTATCATGTTTATCGAGGATTGTTTGGATTTCAATTAAATCTTGTTTGTTGCGAACAAATGAGTGTGCAATAAAATCAAGGTCTAATTCGATAGCCAACAAAATGTTTTTACGGTCTTTTTCAGTAAGCGAAGGTAAATTAATACGAACGCCCGGAACATTTACGCTTTTGCGGCTCCCAAGATTTCCGTTGTTAAGCACGGTACAATACAAGTATTGATCATCTTTTGAGTCAACTTGAAGATCAATTTCTCCATCGTCAAAAAGGATATTATCACCTACGTTCAAATCACGAACGAAGTGAGGATAATTTACTGCAATACAATCGCGGGTTGAAATCAAATCGGGATTTCCGATTATTTTTACCACGTCGCCTGTAAATAAATCAATTGAGTCATTTTCAACTACAGTAGTTCTGATTTCAGGACCTTTAGTATCCATAAGGATTGCAATTTGATTACTTACTGCGCGAACATTGTTCACGATTTTTTCAAATCCTTCGCGTTGTAAGTGGGCTGAGTTCATACGAACAACGTTCATTCCTTCGTTATACAATGAACGGATAAAATCCACTTCGCAACGTAAGTCGCTAATAGTAGCAACAATTTTTGTTGATTTAGACATAAAAACTTTAAATTATAATATTCTTAAAAAACTAATTTTGAGTTGTTTCTAATAAATTTTCTGATGAAAATTTATTAGAAATGTAATATAGAATCGACTGCCAGTCGATACGAATCCATTCCAAACCCGACAATACAACCCTTGCACGCCTCCGAAAGGTATGAATGGTGTCGATAATCTTCGCGTTTGAAAACATTAGAAATATGAACTTCAATAACCGGTACTGTTATTGATCTGATAGCATCTGCTATCGCAATAGAGGTATGTGTATAAGCCCCGGCATTAAGCACAATGCCATCGTAGGTAAATCCGGTTTCGTGGAGTTTGTCTATAAGTGCTCCTTCCGTATTCGACTGGAAATAATCCAATTGAGCATTAGGAAAAAGCTGTTTGAGCTCTTGAAAATAATCTTCGAAGGTTTGATTGCCGTAAACTGTGGGTTCACGTTTTCCCAGCAGGTTCAGGTTTGGTCCGTTGATAATCTGTATTCGTTTCATGAAGATAACTTTTTAGATTTAATCAGATTGCGAATTGTAATGTAAAGTATATAGACAGAAGGAATTAGACAAACTCCATTGGCTATAATCATAGGTAAATTCTTTAAAAGAACACCGTAGAGAAACCACAAAGTGATACCCAGTGTCATAATAAAATACATCCCCAGCGAAATACTTTTGGTGTCGTTCGTTTTAATTACTTTTATTGCCTGCGGAAATTGCGCAATAGCAGTGCAAAAGCCAGCAAAATAACCAATAACCACGATGTCGAACGTCATATTTCAAATTTTGTGCAAAAGTAGCAAAAAAAAACGACTTGCACAAAATGCGGGTAAATGCGCTAATTGATAATTTTTATGTGTTTACCTGTATTTTGTGAGATATGGTTTTGCTATTCTTAAAAAATAATATTGTATTTTTACTGTCGAAAAATAATTAAAGCAAGTTTATGCAAGCATGTGTCGTTAATTCTTTGCCAGGCAAACCTATCACGTAAACACTAAGAAAAGAAACTTTACAATCCAATCAATCAAACAGAATACTACTCTATGAATTCACTACAATTTCCGCTTGATCTTACGTTTAAGATTACAACGTTCAGTAACGATTTTGTTGCTCAGGATGCCAATGGACAAACGGTGGCATACGTACGCCAGAAAATGCTGAAGCTAATTGAAGAAATACAAGTTTTTAATAACGAGAGCCGGTCGGAATTAAACTACACGATTAAAGCAAATAAATGGCTCGATTTCTCAGCTTCCTACCTGTTCACAGATAAATACGGACGAGATTTGGGGCGCATCACTCGCAAAGGTTGGGCTTCGCTCTGGAAGGCCAATTATGATATCTTTGATGAAGCTCAGATAGAAGATTTACATGTCAGCGAAGAAAATCCCTGGGCAAAAGTCTTCGATTCGTTGTTGGGCGAAGTGCCTGGTGTAAATCTACTTACCGGTTATTTTTTTCATCCATCATACGCTGTGGCACGACCCGATGGCACCAAGGTGGCTCGTTTACGTAAAGTTGCTTCATTTTTTGGTCGTAGGTTTGTTATTGAAAAACTGGCTGAATTTGAAAAAGGCGAGGAAGAACGTATCTTACTCGGCTTGATGATGATGATTTTATTGGAGCGTCAAAGAGGTTGATTGACCGGAAATTCTTTATTGAATCAAAGTACATGTCCGATGGATTATCGGACATGTACTTTGTTTGTTGACCGAAGTTTATACATCAGAGCTTCTTTAACTCCTCTTCTGCATTGCGTTGATCAATTACCCTGACCTTGTATAAAATCTGCATTTGGTAAGACTTATCCATGATGGCGTTATACATATTCGTAACGCCGTCGTAACCCATTGAATGAAAGTCTTGTTTCATCGTTGCACAGTTTGGGTGATCCTTTATATACTTCAACAGCGGTTTTGACACATCAAAGAATACCGATACGCCCCCTTTGTTCATAAACCTGGACAATGCAGGTATACTATCAACTCCTTTCAGTACCGGAAGTCCCCACAGCATTTGTACTCCATCAATTTTCTTGGGCTTTTTCAGCGATAAGGTTAGCAGGTCTTTGCCATAGTCGCTCATTTCGAAGGCAAAAAGGATGTCGTCTATGCTGTTTTGATTAATGACAGACCTGAATCCGTTTAAGCGTTCTTTCATATTTTCTGCATTGGGACCGCTACTCAGGATGATAATTTTTTTGTTTTGATTTTTATTCTTTGCTAATAATTTCAGCATTGTTTGAGCACATATGGTTCCTGCTTCTTTATTGTCGGTGCCGACATAAAAAATACGGTTGCTTTTAGGACAGTCCGAATCGAATGTGCCTACTTTTATTCCTGCTTTTATGGCCCTGTCTATAGGTTCCTTGAGCAATTCGGCATCGTTACAGCTTATCAGAATACCGTCCACTTTGTACTGGATCAGATTTTCAATGAGCTCAACCTGTTTCTTGCCGTCGTTAGAGGTGGGTGCTTCCCATGTGATCGTAATTCCGAGTTCTTTACCAGCTTTAATGGCGCTTTCTTTTACCTGATCGAAAATTTCGTTGTCGACTTTCGGGATGATGGCAATGACAACATTGTCCTTAGTTGAATGTTTTACATTTGCATTTTGCTTACATGAAATGAGAAGCCCTGTGAAAAGGCAAATTACCAGTAGAGAGAGTCCTGCTTTTTTCATAATATTGATATTTTAAAGATTAGAAAATTGGTTACTTCTTTAAAAAGACAAATATTCTTAAGTGATTTGGATCTAAGGTAATAAGAGGTGATTAGTACTATTTGTATTAAAACAAATTACGATAATTTTTGTTCTGTTTAGAGTTTATTTAAGAATTTGTTGTTTAATCCAAAGGGTAAGACGCTATTCGGGCGAATATCTTGGAAGGCTGAAAGTGCTGTAGATACTGATTAAATCATACCCCTGGCTTTTAGTTCAAGGTATTTGTTGATAGTATCTACTGTCAGGTTTTCTGGTTGTGTGAGGATGGATTGTATGCCGTTTTTTTTCAGCTCGCTTACGATAAGTCGCTTTTCAAACGCAAATTTCTCAGCAATAATCTTATCGTATATTTCCTGAGTGCTTTTGGCAGAATTGGTAATGATTTGATTTAGTTCGGTATTGTCAAAGAAAACAACAATGAGCAGATGGTTTTTTGCAATGCCTTTCAGGTATGTGAGTTGACGACGCAATGCATCCAGCGTTTCGAAATTGCTGTAGAGCAATATTAAACTCCGCTGTGTGACAGCCTGTTTAATGTCAATATACAACCTGCTGAAATCACTTTCCATAAAATCTGTATCGATGCGATACAGTGTTTCCATCAATTTGTGCATTTGACCCGCACGACGGTCGGCAGTCACGTAATTTTCTACTTTTTTAGAAAAGGTAAACATACCGGCTTTGTCCTGTTTCTTCAGGACAATGTTGCTCAACGCTAGGGTGGAGTTGATAGCATAATCGAGTAGGCTAAGTTCCATAAAAGGCATTTGCATGGAGCGTCCGGTATCAATAACCTGATAGACGGGCTGAGATTTTTCATCCTGATACTGGTTTACCATCAGCTCATTTTTTTTCGAGGTGGCTTTCCAGTTGATAGTGCGCATGTCATCGCCCTGTACATACTTTTTTATCTGCTCAAACTCCATGGTGTGACCTATTCGCCGAATTCGTTTCAATCCGAATTGAGTCAGCGTATTGGAAAAAGCCATCATATCGTACTTTCGTAGCTGGATAAACGATGGATAGGTGGGGATGGTTGCATTTTCGGAAAACACATAACGTTTTGCCACCAACCCAATGACGGATTTTGCGTATACGTTCAATTTGCCATAAACATATTCTCCCCGTTTGGTAGGTCGCAGTGAATACTCAATCTCTCTTTTTTCTTTAGCAATAAGTCGTAGATGAACCAGAAAATCACGTTTCTGAAACTGAAACGGAATTTCGTCGATAATCTCCAGTCTGACCGGTATAGGATAATTGTTATTCAGGCTGATACGAATGATGTTGGCATCACCGTTTGATAATTTGTCGGGCAATTCACGTTCGGCTACAATGCCTTTGCGGAGCGTGTAAAGTATAAAAAAATCGGCTACGGTAATCAGTAAAAACAGCACCAGCAGAATCAATGCAACATCAAACAACCATTTCACAAAAAATGAAATAAAAAACACTCCTCCTAACCCCAACAGGATAGAGAAGAACAGTTGATTGATATAAATTGATTTGAGTGTTTTCATTTAACGTGGAACTTCTACCGATTCAATAATTTGTTTTACAATTTCCTCTGCTCTTAAGCCTTCCATTTCTTTTTCGGGCGATACGATGAGGCGATGCTGCAATACTGCTACTGCTGAATCCTTGATGTCTTCGGGCGTTACAAAATCGCGTCCGCGCAGTGCTGCAAATCCTTTGGAAGCATTGAGAATCGCCAGCGAAGCACGTGGCGAAGCACCCAGGTACAGAAACGGATTTTCACGAGTGTTATTCACGATCTTAGCAATGTATTCGATGATATTTTTTTCGACAATAATGCGACGAACAATGGATTTGAATTCGGCAATTTTATTTCCCGAAATAACATGTTTTACGTCGGCGGTTTTATCGCCATCCACGGCTTCATGTTCACGGCGGATAATTTCATATTCATCCTCCAATGACGGATAGTCAATCACAACCTTGAACATAAACCGGTCGAGCTGCGCTTCGGGCAATCGGTAAGTTCCTTCCTGCTCAATGGGGTTTTGAGTAGCCATTACCAGAAACGGAGCATCCATTTGATAGGTTTTACCGTCAATTGTTATCTGGCGTTCATCCATTACTTCGAAAAGTGCTGCTTGAGTCTTGGCCGGTGCACGGTTTACCTCATCAATCAGCACCAAATTAGCAAATATAGGACCCGGGCGAAACTCAAATTCCGTCTTTTTCAAGTCGAAGACCGAGGTTCCCAGAATATCGGCCGGCATCAAATCCGGAGTGAACTGTATGCGGCTGAATTTTACATCTACGGCTTTGGCCAGCAATTTCACGGCTATTGTTTTGGCTACTCCCGGCACGCCTTCCAGCAGTACATGTCCGTTGGCTAGCATTGCCACCAGCAGGTGGTCAATCATTTTGTTTTGCCCTACTATCACTTTTTTAAGTTCCAGACGTACAGCATCCATGCTTTGCTGTAGTTCCGTAAGATCAATGCGCGATTCGAAACGGATATCGGTTGATTCAGTTTGTTCGTTTTCCATATTATTTCAGTTAGTTATATGTTTTATTTTCTTCTTTCCAAAACTCTTCTGTCAGGCTGTTTAGTTTAACTAAGTCAACCTTGCGGGCAGATTTAGTTTTCTCAAAATTATTTATAAAAAGCAAAATTGACTCAATCAGCACTTTATCCTTACCGGATTTGCTGTGCAGTTTCTCTGCAAAACTATCATCCAACTTGCCAGTGTCCAGGTAATATCTGTGTCGTATACGATCCAGAAAGTAGATAATTTTCTTTTCCACAATATTGGGAATGTCTCCTTCCAGAAAATAAAGATTACCGATTGTTTGCACAAATTCTACCGTGGTGTTTTTCAATGGAGTTATAACAGGCACTACACGTTGCCGACGCTTGGCATTAAACAGTATGTAAAGCAACATGCCATATATAAACAGCAGCCAGGTAGCTCGTAGTGCCGGATAGCGAAATATCACCGAGAGTATTGTCTCGTTTAGGGGTTCGCCCGTATTTCGTGTCTGACCCTTGACAAACCACACAACCGGCTTGTCGTGTGTTATATACGAAAGAATGTGTGCCGCATAATCGGCAGAACTAGCGTCGGAAAGGAGTGTTACGTTGGTAAATACTTGGGGCTGATTGTGCAGGTAAATGTATCCTCTACCATATTTTATCTGGATAAAATTCGGGTAAACCACGTTGTCTGGCATCTGGGTTGTACCTAAAATGGCTGTAACACTCGAATCCATTTTTGTAAAAGTAAAGGAGTTTAGCACGGGCCGCAAATAGAACTTTTTGGCGTGCCAGCTGCTCATGCACAGGCTAAGCTTTATTGAGTCAATCTTTCTCAGACTTATACTCGGGTCAGCATCGGCATATTGTAACTTCAGTGTATCGGTAAATGATTTCACATAATTCTCTGCGCTTATCCAAAGGTTATTTCCTTTACTCACCTCTTTCAGTAGCGTAGAGTCAATATAATCGTAAGCATTCTGTTTTATAATTAAAAAATTGACCTTTGATTTGTTTTTGCAGATGTATTCATAAGGCGTTTCGGTGACACGTTTTAGTCGCCCTTTCGGTACAATTTTATCCACTTCATGATTAAATACATACAAATCAAGTGGATTTTTATTGTCAAGTGAGTAAGTTGGCGTCCAATCGACGGGTTTTGGACGTGATTTTTGTATGAAAAACACAACGATAATCACTCCGAGCAACACGGCCAGGTATATTTTAAACGTTTTATCCATCTTTGTTCTCCTTTCGCAAATGAGTCAAAAACGCTTTTCGGGCCACAATATATTCGTCGTCAGTTATAGAGAATTCGCCGTACCAAATATTGTTATACAGATACGAAAGGTAAGAAAATTGTTTTCGCAGGTTTTCGTCTTCAAGCTCCGACAGATAGTCGGCATTTGTTTTTTCGGGTAGCCACACTATGAGCTCTTTGTCTTTGAGGTTTTTTAGTAGCCACAGGTAATATAACCGAATGCTCTGACGCGTATCACCTTGTTTTTCTATTTCGGATATAAGTTGCTCAAAGTCGGCAGACTGGATAAGTTGTCCTGTGTTATTGATGTCGATTACCACTGAATCGTTTTTTTTCTGGAAAAACCAGGTTCCTTTGTGGTTCATGTAAACTCTGACAATGAAATAGATAACAACCAGAATAATTAGAACGCACAATATCCTTATGCTCCACAGCGTAACACTGGAAGCCTTGTTTAATGAATCAAGTCCCAGTAACTTTTTTAGCAGTTCATTTATTTTTTCGAGTAAACGAACGAAAAATGATTTGCTAACGTCTTCCTGTTTATAATTGAAATCATTATCACTTAGATATTTTTTTCTGAAATTGGGATTTAGCGTCACCACCTTTCTGTCGGTAGTGTCCACGGGCACCGATTTGAGAACCTTTTCAATTTCGGTAATCCGATCTTTGGGTGTCTCTGTATGGAGTTTGTCCATGACCGACTTAGGACTTATTCGAACAGAGTCGGGCTTTGCAAACAAAGAAGATTGCGAAGCCAGGAACAGATAAAATATAAGCAGGGTTTTATTCCTCTTCATTCTTGCCTATATTATCTATCTCCGAATAAGCATCGTAATGTTCTGTTGCTTCCTGCGAACTGTAATAAATTATTCCCTGATGTACATACAAGATATTATACAATACATACGAAACAATTATACCAAGGATATAAATAGCTGTCATGGTAGGCGACAGGTTTACAGGAGAGGGTGTGCCACCCGATGAAATCAGAGTAGCTATTGACATCATGCTGGGGATCATGGTGATGGTACTACCTAATATAGAAACAGCAAAGAGCAAGGCTACTGTAGACCCGATAATGCTCCAGTAATTGCTGAACACAATTCTACGTCCTTCGCCCACTGCTTCAAAAAAGCCGACCTCCTCTTCCATATAAACATACAGTGCCTGCATGTACCAGGCCATGATTGTAGGGATGGATAACAACAGAAGTGGAATTCCGACAAGAATAAAACAAAGCACAACCCCCAGAGCAATGATTATCATTGTGAGTGGAAAAAGCGTGAAGATAGAAATGAGGCCGAATAAAAAAATGCGTGTTGCATAACCTTTCATTTCGATAAAAATCTCAGAAGGAGTAAACGTGTCGCGGTCGGTTTCTTTTACCAGTTTCATGTGAGCCATTGGGTAGGCTATCGTAAAAATGGAGAAAACAATCATTACAACAAAGAATATAGCCGCCATACTGAAGAAAAATCCCAGGTCGTTGGTGTACATCGAAAACGGATTGGCACTGGCTTTTTGTAAGCTCAGTACATTCTGCATGCTACTCTTAAACATAAAGTAATAAACCAAACTCCACACGAGCATCAAAGCTCCGTTGATAATGAGGTAATTTTTGAAAAAGTTTTTCCCGAACTGCTTCAAATACTGCATAGTATCGCCAATGTAGGCGCTGAAATCACGTTTTTTGTAAAGTTGAAATACTGACATGGCTTTGCTTTTTGTTTACAATGGTTGGATATAGTAAGTAGTAAAACGAGATGATAAGCAATGTAGAAATAATGATCAGAATATTAAGCCACAAAGGCATGGTGTTCGAGTGGCGGGTTACGAACCCTTCGATAAATCCTGCAACCACAAAAAAAGGCACTGTACTGATGAATACTTTCAGACTATCCTGCACACCTGTTTTAAAAGAGTACATTCTGGAGTAAGTTTTTGGGAAAAGAAATGAACCCGCCAATATAAATCCGGCAGCTGTGGAGATCACAATGCTGAATATCTCCATCGCTCCGTGAAGCCATATGCCTCTTATACTTTGCTCCAACACCCCATGTTCGTAAAAGAAATACTGAAACGAACCCAGCATAATGCCGTTTTGCAACGCAATGTAAAAAGTCAGTATGCCGGCCGATAGCCCGTATATATAAGCGCTGGCTGCCACTCCTATGTTATTTATGGTGATGCCGATAAATGAACCCAGCGAGTTCCCTGATTTGTAAACGGCCATGGGGTCACCCTTGGCAATGTTCTCCAGGGTTTTGTTTACATAGGCGTCGCCCAGCACCAATCTAACGAATGTACGGTCGTACCGAGCCGAGAGTGCTCCCAACAGACTGAAAAAGAAGAATATTACGAAAGCGAAAATTATTTTTTTGCGGTGACTGTAGACAATGGTGGGAACTTCTGTTTTAAAAAAATAAGCCACGCGGTTGTGTTCTATCCGTCGGGTTTTGTAAATTTTTCTGTATATTTGCGACACCAAAAAGTTAAGATAAACCGTGGTTTTGCTCTTTGGGTAATAGGTTTGAGCATAGGAGAGGTCGTTCAATAGCTGTATATAAGCATCTGCCAACTCATCGGGGTTACGTTTGCTTTTGGTCTTCAACGATTGTTCAAAGTCCAACCATTTCGATTTGTTTTGTTTTATGAATGCTATTTCTCTCATACTAATTGCAAAAATAATAAAAAATGTCAAAGTTATATGTAACCACAACACAAAACGTTAAACTATTTTTCACTCCGGCATCCGTAGGAGACAGAATGCTGGCCTATACCGTTGATTTACTGATAAAAATAGCGTATGTGTTTATTGTCGTCATGGTGTATGTCTATGTTGGGAGTATCGGAAGCATTCTGGACGGGCACGACTGGTTGTCGATAGCTTTGTTTTCACTGTTTATGTTGCCGGTAGTGTTTTACACTCTCGTTTCCGAAACACTGATGGAGGGGCAGACTTTCGGTAAAAAGCTGATTAAAATCAAGGTGATAAAAATTGATGGCTTTCAGGCCGGATTTATCGATTACCTTACCCGTTGGATTTTTGCGATTGTCGATATTCAGATAGGCTATGTTCCCGGGCTTATTTCGATGGTAGTTACTACTCACACGAGGCGGTTGGGCGATTTGGCTGCCGGAACTGCCGTTATCACCGAAAAATCGAAGTATGACATATCGCATACTATCCTGATGGATGTGGATGACAGCTACAAACCTTACTTTGCGCAGCATCAGGTTATACTCTTTAGCGACAACGATATAAGGATTATCAAGGAAAATGCCGACATAGCCTTTGCGCAGGTCAATTATAGCATTATGGAAAAACTGGCCCGAAAAATTGAATCGGTAATGAATATCCAAAATCCTTTCAAAACCGAACGCGAGCTAATTAATACCCTGCTGAAGGACTATGATTTTCATACGGGAAAGTAAAGTGGCAGTTGGATAAATGGTTGTTTTTATTGCTAATTATTGAAAGATACTCAACATGAATATCAAGGTGAGTTCGGGATAAGAAAAAGCTAATGATTAATTTAAATGCGGGTTTGAGAATGTTGAAAGAATTCAAGGCACATTCAAGTTTTCTCGACTTGATAATTTCGGGGCTTGCAGTCCGAAGATATTTTCGTTCAATTTTTAAAGACGAAAAAAGAGGATGACCTGTTGGGTCACCCTCTGGAAATGAAAAAAGACGATGCTATGAATTTAAGCTTTTCTGTCTGCACTTTGGCGTTCTATCATCCAGCCGGGGTATTCGGGCGATAGTTTGCTTACCGCTTCGAGTTGAGCTAATTCGTCGGTCGTAAGTTTCAGATCTACTGCTTTCAGGTTATCCTGTAGCTGTTCTGGTCTTTTGGCTCCGATAATGACCGAAGTAACCACTGGTTGGTGAAGCAACCAGCCCAGTGCTACCTGAGCCACGGTGACATCTTTAGCTACAGCAATTCCCTGCATCACATCAATGATATCGAAAGCTTTGTCTTTATTCACGGGTGGAAAGTCGAAGTTTACGCGGCGACCTTCTTTGGCATTGGCCTCGCGGGTATATTTTCCGCTCAGAAAACCTCCTGCCAATGGGCTCCAGACCATCAGTCCCACCTTTTGGTCGAGCAGCATGGGTACTACTTCGCGTTCCAGATCGCGACCAGCAATGGTGTAGTAGGCCTGCAACGATACGAATTTAGCCAAATGCTGTTGAGCCGAAACGCCCAAGGCTTTCATAATTTGCCAGGCCGCCAGGTTGGAGCAACCGATGTAACGCACTTTGCCGCTTTTTACCAGCGTGTCAAGTGCTTCCAGTGTTTCTTCGAGCGGTGTGATAGGGTCAAAACCATGAATTTGGTACAAGTCTATATAGTCCATATTCAGGCGTGTCAGACTTTCGTCGGCTTGTTGCAGTATGTGTTTACGAGTCAATCCCGAATTATTCACACCGCTACCCATGGTACCGCGTACTTTGGTGGCAATCACCAGGTCGTCGCGCTTTAGCCCCAGATCGCGGATGGCCTGTCCGGTCATCATTTCGCTCAGTCCTTCGCTATATACATTGGCCGTATCAATAAAGTTGATGCCGGCATCTACCGATTGTTTTACCAATTCGTTGGCTTCATCCTGTGGCAGAGCACCGATGGCTGTCCACATTCCCTGTCCGCCAAAGGTCATGGTGCCCAGGCAGAGTTCGGACACTTTGAGTCCGGTGTTTCCTAATAAATTGTATTTCATAATTGTTTATTTTAGTTATTGAGTTTAATGATCTAAATATGTATTGAATAAAACGACGAAATCATTTGCCCGCCATCTTCGCCATGCTTTCTGGGTACCGAACTCCAATATTGGGATAGCGCAGCAGTAAATCTTCGATAGATTGCATATCGGCTTCCGCAAGCACAACATCCACGGCTCCTGCATTGTCTTCGAGATATTTCCGTCGTTTTGTGCCGGGTATGGGGATGATGTTTTCGCCTTGTGCTAATACCCAGACCAATGCAAGTTGTGCCGGTGAGCAGCGTTTGTCGACAGCCAATACCGCAAATGCTTCCGCTAGTTTACGGTTATTATCCCAATGTTCGTCGGAGAAACGCGGAAGAGTTTTGCGGAAATCGTTTTCGCCCAGACTTTCTTTTTCAACGGTGTTGGTTACCAGTCCACGCGATAAGGGACTGAACGGAATGAAACTGATGCCCAGCTCCTGACACAATGGGAGAATTTCTTTTTCGACATCTCGGGTAAGTAACGAATATTCACTTTGAAGCGCGGAGATAGGATGAACAGCATGTGCCCGTCGGATAGATTCGGCTGAGGCTTCGGACAATCCGAGGTAGCGCACTTTGCCTTCTTTGACCAACGCAGCCATAGCTTCTACCATTTCTTCCACGGGTACTTTGGGGTCAATGCGGTGGGCATAATACAAATCGATGGTTTCAATTTTTAGTCGGCGCAGACTTGCTTCGACGGCTTTTTTCATGTGAGTGGGAGATGCATCCACTGTGAATGGATTTTCGGGAGTAACTTTGAATCCAAACTTAGTCGCAATAAATACCTTATCGCGATTTGGCACCAATACTTTCGAAATAAGCTCTTCGTTGATGCCGTTGCCGTAAATATCGGCGGTGTCCCAGAA
>Ga0302288_1001106_pt1 | contig 18352 bp, 23 predicted proteins | sample III_Fen_N1_1_FD_194549 | JGI IMG/M metagenome (GOLD analysis project Ga0302288, IMG submission 194549) | Peat permafrost microbial communities from Stordalen Mire near Abisko, Sweden - III_Fen_N1_1 | ecosystem: Environmental > Terrestrial > Soil > Wetlands > Permafrost | place: Sweden: Abisko...
TTGTTCAGCTATATACTCGGGTGTTTCTGAAATGTCTGTAAGTTCCCCGTCTTGAACTTTTTCACTTGCTAATATGCAGAATACAGAGCCATCAACAGCTTGAATTACTCCTCCCAAAGATTGTTTTTCTAAAAGTTCCTGCCAGTAATCGTCTGTTATTTCAATGCGATCATCCGCATTTTTTTCGTAAAAACCTTTTGTATTTGTATCATAATATTTCATAATAATCCTTTCTAATAACCTACTGCAAACCAACAAACAGAAATAACATAATATGCAGCTGCTGGAGTGACCGCTGCACAAGGTATTGTTGTTGTGGTTTTTAGCGTCATGTTAAAATCAATACTCAAATTTGCATTAAAATCGGCATAAATACTATCTGTAATTGAAAGCAGTGCATTCGGGAATGCAATCGGGAATGTTATATTTGTATATCCGCTTGGGCTTGTTGTAAACATTCCCCATTGCAGAATTAAACCATTTGGCAGCTTACAATAACCATTAGCAGCTATGGACTGTAAAAAACTCTGCATGTTTACATTATATCCGTTTTGATTATAAGGATTTGTTGTAACTGCAGTGATAACATTCCCCGAAACTTTAACCGTTCCAAGTGGCACATATTGAGTTTCAACCCAAGCCCCACTTACACGTTTATATGTTATTAAGTCCGTTGCCGTCAAACAATGATAATCACCGTTTGACGGAGAACTTGGAAATATTTTACCCTGAGTTACTTTGCTTGATAAAATAGCAACTGGACTTGAGCCTTTTTCTTTCAATATAGTATATGCTCCATTTGTGGTCATTCCTGAAAGCGTTGCCAAGCTCGTCAAGATTTCAGTTGATTTATCTGCATAAGTTAAGGCTAAGTTTGAATAAGAACCCCCGACTTTAAAATAACAAGCCGTTGCAGTTGAAACAGCTGCTTGTAGGACCATATTTAAATCGATTCTTAAAATAAATCCGCCATAGCTAGGATTGCTGTTATAAACTCTTAATCTATAATAATGATATTGAGTCGTATTAGTGACAGTGAATGTAATTGTTGGATTTGTTGTAGAACCTGTAAAAGTTCCTATGCTTGTATATATTCCACCGTCAGTACTTCCGAAAATTTCGCCATTTGCAATCATTGAATATGCACCAATACCTTGCAAAATTGTAGCCCCTTTGAAGATTGTTGCATCTGAAGTATACATATAAACATCCGTGTATGCCCCAGAATTGAAGTTAAAATCTACACTAGCACGATTATTAAACATTAAGTAGGATGTATTATTGTTGCCAACTCCAACACAGTATGTTGAGAAAGTGCCAGTTCCTAAAGTAAGCTCAGATGTTAAAATAGGTTGTTGCCATACCGTTTCAACAGCACCACTTCCTGGGGCGTTCAAAATATCCGCATTTCCGCTCGCATCAACATTTCCTGAATTCATTGCAAATCTAGTTGCCAAATTTGGAATTAAACCTTCAGTAACAACTGAAAGCTTGTTATTTAGGACCTTTAGCGTATTGTCAAAAGCTAAAGAAATTACATTATTAAGTATTGATATCGGATTAGTAGCTGAAAGCACTGAAGCAACGGATAATTTATTATTTTTAATTGTTAAAGTTTCATCAATGTTTAACTTAATTGTGCCGGCATCATCCTCAAGTGGAGTTTCACAACTTGTATCTGATACTATAATAGTTACGTTTGCTGTATTTGCGACAACTAATTTTTCATAAAAATATGCTTCAGTAAGTTGACCAAGCGTTGGATCAGTTTTGTCCAAGAGAGGATATAATTTTACTGCAAGTAAGTCTCCTGCTGCATCAACAAGCCCTATTTCTCTTATCATATAGCCATAGTTATCACTAGGCAAAACAGCCTCGATATTTAATATTGTAGGGTCGCTTGAGTCCTTTTCAACATTCAGCAAATCAATTCTTGTAACCTCATGCTTGAGTGCAGTTTGTGTTTGTAAAATATCATAATAAGCACCGTTGCCGTCACCTATTGCCAAAGACTTAAAATCGATTGCAGCACCTCCGGCTTGGCAATTTACAAGTTTTTCAAGTCCTTTGTTTGTGTAAATCCATGTGTAATTAGTCATTTTATGTCCCCTTATAAATTAGTTTTAAACGTGATGCACCGCCAACATAAGGGCAGATGCTTTTTTGCTGTAATTCCAAATTCACCCCTTCGAGAACGGAGCGGACGTTTTTGTATTCTTCAACAAATTTCTTAATTCTATCGCTCAATTTTCCATCATCATAAATAGTGTTTGATTTAAGGTTTAATTTGAAACGGTTAGGTCTTCCACCATAATCTTTAGACTCGGTTATAACTGCAGTAATCCCCAAAAGTTCAAACGCAGTCCTTAAAGCATAGCCAGTGCCTTTAGTCTTTTTATATTTGATAGCATTTTTAATAAGCCTACGTTTTTCGTAATCTGTAGTGACAAAATTCCAACCTTTATCACCCTCCACACCAAATTGACAAGCCAAAGTGTAAAGTGCTGAAGCAGGAACAATGTCGATATAATAAACAAGCAAAGGAGTTAGGTCGATATTGCTAAATCGTTTGTCAACAACATTCCACAACGCTATCATTGTTTCATCATTTATACCGGCAGGAACTGTCATGAAGCCTCCTGAATTATTATCTCGTAACTTCCGTTTGCAAATTGATTGTCTTTCAATTGCGTATATTCAGGAGTTATCAATGTGGTGTTATAAACTCCATCAACAGCCAAAATCTTTGAAATTATTTGAGCCGGTACAATATCTTTAGCTAGAGACGATTTCATAGTTGAAATATAATCGGCTAATTTTGCTTCAATTGCTGATTGAACGGTTATTTTGTCAGCTGTTGAATAAACATAAACAGTTGCGTTAATCTCAAAATCAATATTTATAGGCTTTTTAACTTGCACATCGTCAGTTAGAGGTCTTACAGCTTCAGCACTAAGAGCATTCTCAACATCAGTAATAATTGCATCTGTAGGCACACCGTCTTTTGTTAAAGGATAAACTTCAACAGTAGAAGCCGGCGGAATAGTGATTTCAAGTGAGGTTATTGCTGTTGGAAAGGTCAAGACCATTTTGCCGGTTTGATAATCAATAGTCCCTGAAACGTTTGCTCCTATGATTTCACCGTCAGACTCTTCAGTTGTAACATTATTTATTTTCACACTTGCAGGATCCTGTGGGTTATAAGCAGCAACGTCAATAATATCTTGATGAGCTGATTTTGTAAAATAGATATAAGCACCACGAGAGCCGGCATTTGAGAAACGCTCAGGAGCTTCCTTTATTCTTATTTTATATGCGTCTTCACTTTCAATATCTGCACCGCCGGAAGATGTTGTTATGTTTGCAACACTATCCGCATCAACGTCAGACAATGGCTGATTTATTTCTCCTGCTAAATAACCGTTACTGTCAACTCCTGCGGTGTCGCAAATTGCTGAAGCGGTAGCAGTTAATTCACCGACTGCAATTGTTGCAGCTTCAGTCGTAGTGAAAGTAAAATTGCCGTCTTTTGTTTCAATCTGAGTTCCTGCAGCATAAGTAACGGATTTGCTTCTTGCTTCACTAATTCCGAATTGCATTGTAGTTGATGAATACTGAGCCTCAATTTTAGGACAACCAACCAAAGCACCCAAACATTCAAGTATTATGCCGGTTGAATAATCAACAAGGTTTAAAAGAGAAGCCTGTTGTATTCCCATTTTACAAAGACTTTCTCTGTAAGCAATCTCATCAATTAACAATCTCTCATCTTGTGCCGGTTGCAAAGTTTTACCGGTTGCAGCTTCAACCTCTGCTATTATTTCTGCAGTTATTACATTAACGTCTGTACTTATAAAAACTGGTGCCGTAGAGCCATTACCCATAATTAACCTCCGATAAATCTATAATGTCACTATTCTTAAGTTTCCAAAGAACTTTTATAACTAATTGTCCAACCTGATCTGTTGTTTCTGAAGTAACATTTACTACCTCAATTCTTGTCTCCCAACGAGATAAAGCTGTAATAATCTCTCTTGTAATATGCATTTGTGCTTCAGCTAACGGATAGTCAATATATTTATATGCATCACAGCCAAAATCAGGGCGAAGAGGTACAGAACCTTTAGCAGTCTTAAGAATTGTATTTATGCACTGCTTTATATCGTCCAAGCCCTCGACTACTTCGCCGAAAGAATCACGTTTTCTTTGCCAATCTTTAGATGTTATATTTTTTACATTTACTACGCTCATTTTTTAGGTATCTCCTGAGTTGTTGCGGTTGTATTACTTCCGTTGTTTCCGTTTCCGTGAACATGAGTATTTGCCCAGGTAATTAAATCAACTCCGTTTATGTTGATTTTTGCTGCATTTAAGCTCATTTCATCTGCTGTAAAAGTTATTTTTTTAAAGGTCCAAACAAGAGCTCCGGCAAGTTTATCAATCACAGTTTTAAAAGCGTCAACAACCTCTTTCACAATAGAATTTGCTTCGCTAGGCGGAGTCTCATCATCTGAATAATAAGAACCGACAATGCAGCCATCTTCTAAATTTTCATCCATAAGGCAAGCAACCTTTTCACCTTCATTAGGCAAATCTTTTTCTCTCGTTTTGTGGCTTCCTTTTTGAAGTATAACAAGCCAATCAGAAGTCGTGTCATCATCTGAAAAATGCACAGTTGCCCTACAAGTTTTTTCATCAAGCTCTTCTATTGTTCCAAATTTAAGCAATTTTTTTAACCTCACAAGTTGTCTCGTATGCTCCACCTTTTGTTATTGAGTGAGTGGAAGTAACGATTTTGTATTTTCCGTTTAATTTTCCCATCTTTTTTAAATCAAAGTTGACTCCGGCACAGGCTTTAGGATTGCCCTTTTTGAATTTTATTGTACCTTCTACTTGATATGAAACCTTTTTCAATCCTGCGTTTGCCATAGTAATAGCTTGGTCTTTATTTGAACATTTTGCATTGATTTTTAATGTATCAGCTTTTACAATGGACTTATTCTCAACTCTGACTTTGATTTTTTTATTCTTTTTATGGTCAAAATATGTAACCTCGCAAGCACTGTAAGTTTGTGCTGTTTTATCCCCTAAGTCATAATCTGCCAAGTCTTCCGGAACAACCGTAAAAACACTTTTAACATTTTCCAAGGTACCTATTGAATAAAAGACAAGTTTGTTGCCTGTTATCTTAAATAAATATCCATGAGCCTCTGCTAATTTTTTCAAGAAGTTTAGATCTGTTTGCATTTTTTGTGTTTTTGTTCCGATTTTGATGTCTTTAATTGTTCCAATAAGAGTAAGTCCGTGCTTTTTGGCAATAGATTGTGCAACCTTTTTTAAAGTCGTATTTTTAAATCTTTTTGTGGTTTTTTCTCTCAAGGCTTTTTTTATACTTGTTGATATTCCTTTAATGGAGATAACAGCCGGCATAAAATGAGGCTCATCTATTTCAAAAGGTCCACAAGGTAAAAGCTTTTGCCCCATATACCCCATGTAAAAACCTAAAGAATCACCTTTGGTTGGATACCAAGCATCTTTCCATTTGCCTGTCGTGTCCTCAATATCCACAGCTATTTCGTCAGCTTCTCCATGTTCTTTATCTGTATAGGTAATTTGAATATAGCTGTCTGAAATATCTTTTGTGATATTTTTTTCATTATATAAAAGCTTAAAAGCTGGTTTTAATTCAGTGTTTGTTGTTATTGTTTCCAAGGTGGTAAGTCCTCTGTTTGAATGTCATCTTCATCTAAAATAGGAATGTAAATTGTAAGTCCTGCCGATAATATAGGGTTTAGTGAGATTGTCGGATTAGCGGTTACTATCGGTTCAAAGTTCGTTGCATCTCCGTAGTATTTATATGCAAGTGAGTCCCATCTGTCCCCATCTTGCGTGATGTGCTTAATATATGCCATTTACAGCCATCCTCACTATATCAAAAGGTGTTGCCGTGTTTGGTAATGTTGTTACTGGCAAAGTATTTACAACCACAGCCGAATTTGTGTTTAACATTGCCTGCTTTCTAGCGTTTTGTTGTTGCTGTTCTTTTTCTATTTCAGTCAAAGAACCCTCTAAAAGTGCTATGCTAAATTCTGCTGCCATAATCGTTCCATCAGGAGCAGTCTGAATTAATCTTTCCTGTGTATCTTCTATAACAAAACTTCCCCAATAATCGCCATTAGCAAAGACTAAAGGCATAGATTGCCCTTTATTCATAGCATCATTTAATTTTTTGATCTCATCTGAAGGAGTACAAAAATCAGCATGAAATTTCAATTGAATATTGATTTTATCAAGCTTTGATCCTGTAAATTGCAAAGCAGGTTTACCGCTTACAGTATCACATTGAACGTAATTAACTCCTGAAGTTTTATCTAAACCTTCAACTGGAATAACATTAAATTGTATATTTCCTAACATTGCGTACATTAATATGCTAACCTCGCTTGATTTCTATTGAACTCTTGCATACATTTATTGAATGCACTTTTAACCGCCTGTTCTACTTGTGCTTGAACATTTCCACCGCCACCAGAGACTGAAATTTGAGGGCTAAAATGAAAAGTATTACCTCCAAGACCTTGCTTTGCCTGTTTAGCTGTAGAAATTACTTCATTCTCATGAACAACAGCCATACCGGTTCTTGTAATCCCTCTTGAACCAACATCAAATTTGGGCATTGGACCTTTTGATTTAGCCGTAGGCAAAGATGAACCGGAGCCGGAAACATTGGCATTAACGTTAATATCTTTCTTACCGCCAAATAAAGCGAAGAAAGATTGAACTTTTTGAAAAGCCCCTGCAACAGCTGACTTGATTTTGTCAAAATTCTTATAAATAAGTATTAATCCTGCAACTAAAGGATTTGTTTTTACGATAAATTTAGTTATTGCAATGACTCCGTTAAGAATTCCACCAATAAATTTTCCAACAGCTAAACCGGCACTATTTACAGCTGTGCTTGAAGATTTTACAGGAGTAATGAATTTACCAAACCAAGCCCCGACACTTTTGACGGCAGCACCCAAAGGTGCAAACGGCTTTAATAACTCTTTAAATTGGATTATAGTAGGCTTTAATGCTTGTTTTATACCGGAGAAAACACCGGAGAAAAATCCTGAGATAGGCTTCCAATATTTATAAATAGCAAAAGCAGCAATCCCAATTACAGCTGCGATTCCAACAAATAAGCCTACGGGCGTTTCCATAATTGAAGCCCCAAGAGTCATAAATGAACGAGAAGCCATGAGAACCCCTCTTGCAATCGCCGGAAATTTAGCACTAATTCCGACAAAAGCACCGCCACAATCAACAATAGCATTCATAACCGCACTTACACCGATTGCAAGACCTCCAAAAGCTATTAAACCGACGGCAGTTAAAGCTCCCCCGATAGAAATTATACTTTTAATTGGACTAGGCAAACCTTCAAACGCATTTGCCAAAACAGTTACTCCTTTAACAAGAACATTTATGCCGGGTAATAATGATTCCCCCATGTCAATGCCTATTGTTTGCAAAGAGCCCGAGAGAGTTTCTAAGGAACCATTTAAACTTTTCATTTTAGTTTCACCGACTTGAGCAGCAGTAACTTTTGACATTGCCGTCCACATATCGGTTGCACCCTTAGAGCCTTCTCTGTACAAAATATTTGCAGCTCTAACAGCATCAGTCCCGAATAAAGTTTGTAAAGCAGACATTCTTTGTTGATTTGTTAAACCTTTTAATTTCTCATGTAAAATATCCGTTATATTAGTAAGATTTTTTAAATTCCCGTGCTGATCAAAGAATGCGTTTGAAGTCATCTCATAAGTTTTTTTACCGCTTTTTGATGTTTTTATTAACTTTCCTTCAGCTAATCCTAATTGAATAAAAGCCCCGACTTGAGCTTTTGTGTGCGGTTGTAAATTCATTAACATTGTTTTTAAAGATGTACCGGCATCAGAACCTTTTAACCCGTTTTGGGCTAATAAAGCGAGAGCGGTGTTTGTATCTCTGAAGTTCATTCCTATTCCTGCAGCAACTGCAGAACACATAGAAAGAGAATATTTTAACTCACCTACGCTTGTAGCTGAAGCATTAGCAGCACCCGACAAAATATCGGCAGCTTTAGCAACTGAAATATTGTCATCACGAAAAGCATTTAGTGCGGTTGATGCTATTTCAGCTGCGTCTGCTACTTGAATATCTCCTGCTGTAGCTAAATTTAAAGCTCCATATAAACCGCCATTTAATATTTGTGCTGTTGAAAGACCGGCTTTTGATAATTCTTCAATACCTTGGGCTGCTTCAAGAGCTGAATACTTTGTATCAACTCCGGCTTTAAGTGAAAGGTCATGGAATTTTTTCATGTCTGCTTGACTTGAACCAGTAACAGCTTTAATATTCTGCATTTCCTGTTCAAAATCGGCGGCAACTTTAACTCCTGCACCCAAACCTGCAGCGAGAGCTCCTCCCAAAAGTAATGATTTTTTGCCTATTTTATCAAGTGCCTCGGATGTTTCTTTAAAATGACGTTTCATATTAGTACTCATCTCGCCAGATGATTTTTCAATCTGACGAAGATTAGCACTTGCCTTATCTATTGCTTTAATATTTATTGATAAATCAAAAAAATCTGCCATTTCATCCCTTATTAACTTACTTTTTAGCTTCCGCCTGAGCCTGAGCTTGAGCCTGATATTCTTCTTTTAAGACTGTGTTTAATTGCCCTACCCACCAGTAGAACTCGCTTATTGTCATTTTTTTTATTTCTTGGTATGAGAATCTTCCGTATCTTGTGAATCTGACGACATCTTTTCCAAGTCCTTCCGCTTCAACCCACTCAATGCCATCAACAATTCTAAAAAATCAGCACGGTCCAATTGCTTCAAATCTTCCATAACGTATTTTTTACCATCAAAAGTACATAATTGAGCCACTAAAGCTAATTGGAAATCATAACCTTTGTCTGTCCCTGCTATTTTAACCGCCTTAATTTCGTCTAAAATAGTCGCTTCTTTCATGACCACATCTGTAAATTTTAAAATACTTGCGTCTTTTACTTTTTGAATTTTCATTACTTAACGTCTCCTTCTTTGTGCGTAAAATCAACCTTTAATCTCTTCCGACCCCCTGCCACGAGGGCGAGGGGGGACTCGGGGAAGAGGGAACTACATACCTAAATTTTTGCGATATCTAGATAAAATATCATTACCGGCTACTGTGTAGATATTATTCAAAATATCAACCTCGTAGATCACATCTGAGCCGACAACAAGTTTTGCATAAGTCACATTAAAATTACTTTCTGACTCAGCATTGTCTTGAGGTTTTAATGTTCCTAATGTCGGAATGTTTGTTGGTGTTCCTGTAAAATAACAGACAACCGCTTGCTCTTGAATTCTACCTTCGGTAGTGTAAGTCTCAAGACTTGCCCTTGCTTGAATTTGAACAGAACTTGTAAAATCAGAAACTAAAGAAATTGCATCTTGATAAAGGGAATTCCATTTTATTTTAGCTTCCATAGATTCAATGCCGGCAAAAAACTTAGGATTACCAACAAGTCCAAGTCCTTTGTGTTCCTGCATTATTGCTTTTATATCGGGAGTTGTTACCTCTTCAGCTCTCCCGATAAAGTTTGTTCCACCAACATAAATATTGGCGTTGGTTAATCGGTTTATTTGTATCATTATTTGTCACCTCCAGTTAATTGGCTTAAATAGCCTGTATTTACATGTGCTTCGTAAGTTACTCTTTCTGTATTAGGTACTTGACAGAAGTCGTAACTAAATACTCCATGACCATCAGCCAATTCTTCATTGGCATTCAAGTTCTTATCAAACCAACAATTACCATCAATAATTGCACCCTGTCCTTTTTTAGTTCGCAAGAAAGAATTTACAGACTCACAAATAGAATCAATAGCACCATTTGTTAACGGTTGATCCATGAATGGCAATGTTGCCTGTTCAATACTTTCATGAATTACGTCTGCAGTTCTTCTTGAACTAATAAATGTATTAATGCCTGATTCAGAAGGATAAACGGCGGAGCGGTTACCCCAAGTTCTAATTCCTGTGCCGAAAGCATTAAAGACTGTAGTAATTCCGGCTTCATTTAATAGATTAACTTCACAAGTAGAATCATTAAGAGAAGCCGTAAGGTCAAACTCAGTTCCTACAATACCTTTTATATTTGTATTTGATGGAGAATACCAATAGCCTTTTTCAACGTCTTTAGCAGCGATTATTCCTGCCATACGACTTGAATATGGTTCTAAAACATTTGAATCTGTCTCAGAATCATAAACTTTTAAGTGAGGATATAGCAAGTAACTTCTATCGCTTGATGTAGCAAAGTTAATTGTTCCGGACGTTCCTCTTCCTGATATTGCATCAGCGTATTTCGTACCGATTGGAGCATCAATAAGTGAAATTGCTTTTAACTTTTCTGCAAGAACTTCAAGCTCACTTTTTACACTATTTAAAGTACTGAATCCCGGAGCGATAAGAATTTTTGCATTATAGCCAAATAAAGAGAAACAATCTTTAAATGCTTGTAATCCTTTTCTTACTCCATCAGCACCGGTTGTCCCGATAATATCTGAGGCAACAACTTTTGAAGGATCAGGAGTTGTTCCGGTTACATGAACCGCAGGATCAAATACGTTTATTACAAAAACAAGTCCTGCACCTTGGTCAAAAATACCTTTAAGTGCTTTAGGTATTGTATAACCTGAAGTATCTGCACCAAAATACTTTGCTGCATCTCGGTCATTTGTGATAATTACAGGTTTATTTGTAGTTTTGTAAGCTGCATCAACAGTTTGAATTGGGGCTGTCCCAATCAAACCTATTACAGCGGTCTTTACCGTTTTAATGGTACGAGTACCATCTTGAATTTCTAGGGTTTCACACCCATGTAAATAACTTGCTGGCATAGTTATAGTCTCCTTTATTTTGTATTATTGTTCGTTTTGTTTTTTTGCCGGATTCTTTTTCTCAACGACAGGAACTAAGTGATCTCTCGCAACGAGTGTTTTGACATAGTCGTTGTCTTCAGGTAATTCATAATCCTTGTCGTTATGAAATAAAAATTCTTGCTCTGTTTTATCTTCAAGCTTCAGAGTAACGCCTGAAACATGACCTTTGTATGTGTATTTCATTTTCTGATACCTCCTTGTGACATCAATTGTTTAATAGTTGTGATTTGTGTCTGATCCGGATAGATTTTATCCAATTCTGAAAGTGGTCTTTTGTCTGCATTTTCAATATTTACGTCAGCAAGCACGAATGTGAAGCCGTACCATAAATCTTTATCAATGCCGTCTAAATATTGACCAGTTTGTAAAATAAGCTGCTTGTCTTCATCAACCTTAAATCCTGTTAAAAGCTCCTCAACTTTATCAATAAAAGGATAAGCTTCATTGTGTTTTGACAAATATCTCAAAGCCATAAATAAGTTGAATTTTATTTCTTTGTCCTGAACAATCATTCCGATTGTTTTATTTTTAGCGTAGTTAGTGCTTAAATATTGAGTTAGAAGACAACCAACAGGACTCAAGAAAGAATAGTCCTCAAACTTCGCAGGGAAGCTGTCAACATCAAACCCTGCAAAAAATTCAACGTCCTCTGTGGTATTTTCATCAACCTGAATTGTTGTTTTTGCGGATTTTAATCGTTCTATGATCTTGTCTTCAATTTCTTTAATATTCATTTATGGCATCCCACTTAGATAATTATCTGTAAATTTTTTGTCTTCTCTTCGCTTGTTAGTCCTGATTAAATTGGTTCTTAGCTCGACTTGAATATTATTCACATCTAGAGCAAGCATTAAAAGTCCTTTTTGAACTTGTAAAAGCTGATTTAAAGCCTCTTTATAGTTGTCTTTTACCGTGTCATTAATTTTTGTAGGTCTTCTCGAATAGAGTCTGTAAACAACGATATCAATCGCAAGTGATTTTATAAGATCAGGAGTTGATGCCAAAGGCAACGTGTATCTTGAGCGTAAATATCCGTCAATAACTTCACCACTGAGTGTAATGATTTGTTCAAGTAGCACCGTGTCAACACTCTGATTTTGAGCAGGATTATCTTGAGTCAAATTTATTAACTCTCGCTCCGGTATTGTCATTTTGATATCATCAACGGTACAGTACATTTTTTCCTTTTCTTAAAAAAGACTGTCCCTACCCCTAAGAATAGGGACTTTCTTTTTATTATCATCATGGTTGGTTTTCAGTTTATTAGATTAGATCCTGAAGGAAAGCACCAAGAGCTTTTGCTGCAATAATTTCTTTGACTTGCTCGCCTACTCTGACAGTTTTCCCACCGTTTAAGCCGATATTTTTGTTATCCCAATCGCCGGCTTTAATCAAACCATACTCAGCAGTGTAACCGTAGGTTGTGCCTGCTTTTGTTGAAGCAAATTTATCTTGATAAAGCAATGACATGTGATTGCCCCAAGCATTAGATAGGCTTACCTGTTCTTTTTTCTTGCTTGTGTTAAATAATCCACGCCCAACAAGAACCTTGTCTAGTTGGAATAATTTTGCGATATCTTCAGGTGATGCAATACCTTTTTCACATGAAGTCCCCAAAATCGCTTGGATAATATGTGGGTGACGTGCTAATTTAGAAAAAGCAGCTCCACCGATTACCATGATTGTTGGACGCAAGATAGGTTTATCCAAATAATCGCAAATCATATCTATTGGGCTTGAATTTACATAATCTGAAATTTTGTCTTTTGCATCTGTAACCTTAAAAGTGTTGTCAGAAACATAGTTAGAAGTGTTGAAAACTAAAGTAGCAGTTTTAACTTCTCTGTCTAGTTTGATTAAATTTGTAAGGTTTTCAGTTGCTTGACCAAGAGGATCATATCCGTCTTTTGCATTATCAATGTCATCATAAGGAACATCATCTTCTAAGCCTCTGTCTTCAGTTTTGTTCGGAACTTCATCACCTTTAATGCTTGCCTTGTTTACTTGTCCTGTTCTGCCAACTGAAGTATTAGGAACATTCAACCCACTTTGTGGATCATAAACTAAGTGTGAAAAGTTTTGAGTACCAACAGGGATACGAGGTAATACCTCATCTGCAATTAATTGTCTGTTTTGATAACCGATTGCAACCGCTGTTAACTCGGTATTTACTGGAATTGGTCTTTCTGGCATTTTTATTCTCCTTTTTTGATTAGTTATACGCTTTTAATGCTACTCTGTTTTTGTTTTAGTTTTTATTTTGGCTTACGCTGCTACGACAAGCTGTCCTTTTTGAATATCTACACTTCCGACATCACCTTCACCGCCGGCTTCAAGTGCATATCCTACAATGTGAGCTCCGTTTGTAGTGGCAACTACCGCTCTTCCTTGAGTGTCAGATGTCAAAGGTGCATCTTTTGTTACAGTTCCGCCGTATTCAACAGGAACTATTCCTACAGTATGAACATCACATGCGTCACCTGTCTCAGCAGCAACATCACCGCTTACACCTAAAATGAATTTTGTTGAACCTGCTGCTTGAGCTACAGTATTTGAATCACCTGTAACCAATAATCTGTTAGACTCAACGTCTGCAGATGCGTTTAAACCGATTGTTTGTAGTGGGTATTTCATTTATTTTCTCCTTTTGTTCTGTACTTACTAATAATTCTTAATTGTTTTTAACTACATTAATTTTGTTTATAAGTTCTTTTTCTTTTTAACTTCTCTGACAGCCTCCGTAATTGAGATTGTTACACCGCTTTGTGCTTGCTCAAACTGATATACTTTAGCTTCGTTTGCAAGTTCTTTGGCTGTTAATTCCACTGGAGCATCATCAGCATTCTCAGGTTTCGCAAATTCTTTCAAATCAACTTGAACAGGCAAAGTCTTTAAAAAGTCTTTAAAATGGTCAAGTGCCGGCTTGTCTCCTGCATCTGCAAAATCAAAAGAGTCAGTTTCTTCAAGCTTTGACATAAACTCAAAAGCGTAATCTTTTTGTACCGGTGTTAATTTGCCTTCATTCAAAAGACTTTCACAGAATGAACTGTATTCATTTTGGCTCATTTCACCTTTTAATTTTTTGTTATCTGCTTGAAGTTGGGCTATAACAGTGTCTTTTTCGTCAGGTACTGGTTGGCTAAATTCTGCATTTGCTTCATTTTTAACTGGAGCTGCCGGAACTTCGACATTTATGTTATCAACCAATTTCTGACAAAAGGCTGAAAGAGCTTCTTGTGGATTGGTATCTGCCTTAGCTTCTTTAACATAATCAAGATCCCATTGATTTAAAACTTTGTCTGTAACTTCAAGACCAAATTTTTCAATCATAAAATCTCTTAACCCTTGCAAAATGCGACCAAGACTATCAAAACGGTTTGCAGTTTGCGAGTCCATAAACTCAAATACTTCAGCGTCTTCATCTTCACTAAATTGGATAGGCTCTAAACCCTTAACCGCAGGGAGCACAGCACCTAAAAAACCAACGTGTTTGATAATGCCGGTGTTTCTATCAACACTAATGCTTCTATTTGGGTACAAACCGTCTTTAACAGCCTCTTCAAACTCAGATACAACGTCTTTACATTTTGCAAAAAGTGTTTCACCGTCTCTTTTAACTTCACCAATCCAACCGAAAGCAGGATCTGCCGATTTTGGGTGTCCGATAACAACAGGAGCCTCAGAAAAATTATTAACCATTTTGTCTAAATCATCTTTAGTCCAACTTGTTTCTCTTCCTTTTGAGTCTTTGTGAGTACCGGTTTTGAAAACTTCAAACCAATCTTTTAAACCTTTAGGCATTTATTTATTTCCTCCATTTTCTTGATACCAATGTATTTTCGAGCGAATAAAACTACCTACATCATCTTTTGCTACATGTGGATAAGTCGGAATAAAGACAATGTCTATCTTTCCAAAACTTGTAGTGTCTTTATGTTTCTGTCCAAATTCATAGTGAGTTAAGATGGTTTCAGGTGTTATCTCGATATTATATTTTTTTGCTAATTCTGCACAAAGTTGCATAGTTGCTTCAAATTGAGCCCCTGTAATCGGGAATTTGCCAACATTTAACTTGTTTTTAAAATTCATCATTCCACACATAGAAACGCCGATTGAACCGGTATTGCCTCCACCTGTGTGGTGTGCGTAGTTGTCATCTTTACAGTTTTCATTGTCTTCAGGTTTATGCTGAAGCGTTGGATACTGATAAACCTTGCCAAAATTATCAACTAAATAGTGATAATCGCTTTTATCAGTCTCATTTGGCACATATTGCCCTGCGGTCCAATGAAGTATAATCCTTTTCAATTTTTGCCTTTCTGTGATCCTGCCCCCAAGCGGAGAGTTTATACTCTCCGACCTGAAGGAAAAACAGGATAGCTGAACATTACTCTTGCATCATACCGCCTGCCGGAAACTCGCTCAAATAAACATTTTAAAAATCATTTTATTAAAATGTTTGCTAAAGGTTTTGTTAAACATTTTATTTGATAATTAAAAGGCGAAAGCGTTACTATGCAGTTATATCAATATTTTTAGACAAGCAAAGGAAATTTAGATGCCAACAGAAATTTTAAGCCTAATAGAGCTAGCCAAAATATTTGGTTTCGCAGCTCTCATTTATTGGATCTGGCAGTTAGATCACAAAGCAAACAATGCTTTTTTTAGTGAATTTATGAAGCAACAAGGAGAACGAGAAAAAGCTAATTTTGCTTTTATGACTGAGTTATCTGAAAACCTCGTCATTCAAAATGGATTGCTTGTTAAGTTAGTTGAAAAGGTCGAAAACAACCAATGGTGTCCATACCTCAGAGAATTGCAAAAAAGAGGAGAAAACAACAGATGAATCCAATTGTAGCAAATGCTAAATTAAAATTAGCAGTCCTTAAAAATGAAGAAAAAGAAGCCAGTATAAAGCTGTCTCGCCTTTTTCTTGAAGCACAAAGTTTGTTATGCCCTTATTTTGACGATATCGATGAGGTCAAAGCCGAAGAGATTGAGCAAACAGGTGATGATATTTTGGCAATAGTTAATCACTTGAAAGATTTAAAAGTTAAAATCAAGCAAATCGAAAGAGATTTAAGATAATGGGTAAAAAAGAACAATTTTATGCACTTTCAGAAAGGCTTTATGTTGAACAACATAAACCTCTTTCGGGTATTGCGAAACAAATTGACGTGTCTGAGCGGACTTTGGTGGAATGGAAAAAAGAAGGCGACTGGGACAATAAGCGCACTCAATTTTTAAAAGAGCAATATTCTTGCCATGCAGAGCTTTATGTTTTGGTCCGGAAGATGATACAAAAAATAAAATCAGATTTTGACAGTGAGGTAACACCCGACAAATCAACGCTTGATTTTGTTAGAGCAATGATTGACAAAGTGCCAAAACTAAAAGCTTTTGAAGAAGCTCAAATATTTGACATTCAAGTTGAGGAAGAAAAGCCGGCTGAAGATATGAGTGCAAAGGTCGCGGAGTTAGTGGATAAAAGACTCACAGGAGGGTAAAGATGGAAACACCAAGCTATTTTTTGCCCTATCAAAACCGTTGGCTAAAAGATGATTCTCAAATTAAATATTGGGAGAAGTCAAGACGTATCGGCGCTACTTATGTTCAGGCTTATGAAGATGTTAGGGATTGTGTCTTAAAAAAATACTTTAGACCAAACCGACCTCTAGCCGTTTGGTTTTCATCTGCCGATTTATCCTCTGCTAAAGAATACATTGTTTACTGTCAAGAATTTGCTAAATTGTTTAATGATATCGCCAAGGATTTAGGCGAAATTATTCTTGACGAAAAAAAAGACATAAAAGCTCTTTGTATTGAGTTTAAAAATGGTGCTAGAATTTATGCCTTATCATCAAACCCTAGTCAATTCCGTTCAAAAGGTGGTAAAGTTATTCTTGATGAATTTTCACACCATGACCAACAAAAAGCCCTTTGGAAAGCAGCTTTCGCAAGTGCGAAAATTTGGGGATATCCAATAAGAGTTTTATCAACTCATAATGGGCAAAGTTGTCTGTTTTTTAAAACTGTTGAAAAAATAAAGGCAGGAAAGTTAAAGCATTCTTTACATACCACGCCTATTCAATTGGCAGTTGATGAAGGGCTAGCTGACAAAACTTGCGACAGAAAATTAACCAAAAAAGAGCGTGAAGAGTGGCTAGAAGATGTCCGCATTGATGCCGGAAACGAAGCAGACTGGTTAGAAGAATTCTGTTGTCTTGCTATTGACGAAGCAACCGCATTCTTATCTTACGAATTAATTCAAAGTTGCGAAGTTGAAAACGTATTAACTCCTCTTAAAAAAGTAACCTCCGATTTATATGTAGGTTTTGACGTTGCAAGACGTACTGACTTATCTGTTATCGCAGGATTAGAAAAACTCGGGGATGTAAAATACTTAAGACAATTAAAAATAATGGCTAAAACTCTTTTTAGAGTGCAAAGGGACGTTCTTTACGGGTTTTTGGGTCATCCAAAAATGAAACGTTCATGTATTGATTCAACAGGTTTAGGTATGCAATTAGCAGAAGATGCACAACTCGATTATGGCAAAACAAGAGTTGAGGCTATTACATTTACTTCAAGCAGTAAAGAAGAAATGGCTTTTGCTTTATTGAGGGCTTTTCAGGATAGAACCATAAGGATTCCTTCAGATCCGGAATTAAGAGAAGATTTACACTCTATTAGAAAAATTACAGCCGGAAATAATATACGGTTTGACGTAAATAGAAGCGATACAGACGGACACGCTGATAGATTTTGGGCTTTAGCCTTAGCCAATTATGCAATTACGGAGAGCTTACTTACCGCAAAACCTCCAAAAACAGGAGGCAAAAGAAAAAGCAGGGAGGTATTAAGTGGCTACTAACAGATTTAAAGCGAGTAAATACAGTACTTGTCCGATAAACAGAAGTAATTGTCACGGCTTAATCTATGAATTTTCTTTGACAAAATTTCTAAATTTAATCTTTACGATACAAGCCCCAACAGCATGCGATTATAAAACTCCATGCAACTTTATACCACAGCAACCCTTAAAATCGATTTTAAAGTCAATTAAAGGGGTATTAAAGCCAGTTTCAAGTAAATATAACAAGTAGAATTTTAAGAGGTGATAAAATGTTTAATATTTTCGGTAAAAATAAAACACAAAAAAATGACAAATCGGTAGCGACTTCATCAGGAAAAAATACAAATTTATCTGAAGAAATTGCAACGCAAAAAACAGCCGGCAATTATCAATCACTTTTAGAAGTAATGCCAAACCCCGATATTGTACTAAGAAAGAAGGGTTTAAACATAAAAGTTTATAGAGACCTTTTGGCGGACGGACATGTTGGTGCTTGCGTTGATTCAAGAAAAGCAGGAGTAACCTCTCTTTTATGG
>Ga0302288_1001113_pt1 | contig 18247 bp, 17 predicted proteins | sample III_Fen_N1_1_FD_194549 | JGI IMG/M metagenome (GOLD analysis project Ga0302288, IMG submission 194549) | Peat permafrost microbial communities from Stordalen Mire near Abisko, Sweden - III_Fen_N1_1 | ecosystem: Environmental > Terrestrial > Soil > Wetlands > Permafrost | place: Sweden: Abisko...
AAAACCATCAGATAAACACCAGTCAGTTATAACAATATCGGTGTCTGGTGCGTTTTCTGCGATGAGCTTGAGGCCGGTACGTACACTATTTGCGGTGAGAACAATTGATCCTGGATGGTGGCGTTCGAGAAATATCCTGAACGTCTGCCTACAGAAGTAATGATCGTCGATGAGAAGTATTTTCATAGAGAGGAGAACTGGTTTCGTTCCGAATAATACTCCCTTTCTTGTTGTTGTCTATATTGTTTGTTAGCGTGTTACTTTGTGTTAATCTGGTTGGTGTTGGTATCTGCCCAGGTGGCGGAATGGTATACGCAGAGGACTTAAAATCCTCGGTCCGTTAAACGACGTGCGGGTTCAAGTCCCGCCCTGGGTACCAATACAAAAATCGGCCATAAGCCGATTTTTGTATTGGTACCCAGAGATACAGTGCGGGGCACTGTATCGGGCGGGACTTGAAGCCCGGTTGAGCATTTTTTCGAGTTACTCTTTAACGAAGAAAAAATCCAACCGTGGGTACTGGTCCTGTAAGGACCAAAGTCCCGCCCTACCGGCAAGTTGAAAGGCGAGGTCAAGATTCCCGCCCTGTGTGTGGTTTTAAATCCATTGTAAAATAGTAGCCATGATTTCGAATCATGTATTTCCTCGGTCGATTGCTATACCTCTCATGATTAGTGTCCTACTACTTAATCTATTTTCAATTTTCGTAACCCATAATTTTACTTTTCTATACTATGTTATATGGCTCGGTGTGTTCGGTTTTCTCTTTTTGAAATACCAAGGGATTATTGGTGATTTTTTAGTCAGAATACACATTCCTCATTTTTTAAAGTTCGTCATACTTGGGTACGGGTCTGTATTTCTCGAGGAGGTGATAGTTGCATTAGTCCACGCTCTTACTGAGGGCTTTTCATTGTCAAGGTTTTTTGAGCTTGTTTCCCAATTCTACATTTTTAACTTCATAGCTTTCACTGGGTTCATACTTTGTTGGTACTTTTTAATAAAGTACATTCGATATTCAAAAATTGATCTCTTTCTCATCGTCGGTATGTGGGGTTTGTTTTCAGAACATGTTTTTGGGTTTATTTTTTCAAATTTTGTTATGGGGATGTTGCTTGTTTTACCAACGATGAGTACATATAACCTTATCATTGCACCTGCTCTTTTGGGCGCTGCAAAAAATAGTGCGAAAGAGATTTCGGTATGGAAAAGATACGTATATTCATTTCTTATTTTATTCATTTCCTCAATTCCTTTTATCGTCTTACTTGTTTCATTGAGGTCTCATTTTCCAGCAGTCTTTCCTTCATGTGAATATATTCCGTGTGGATTTAGTAAATAAAAAACTGCATTTGCAGTTTTTTATTTTGTGCTGTGGGAGGGACTCGGTCACGGATAATTTCTGCTGAAAATTTCCGCAATCCCGGCTCGGTGCCGTTGCGCCTACATCTTTCTCGTCCCGCCGTCGCCAGTTTTACCAATAAGGGAATTTGTTGGTAAAGGCTATCAATGTGGGCACGGAGGGACTCGAACCCTCAACTCTTGCGAGATACGCTTCTGAGACGTACGCGTATACCAGTTCCGCCACGTGCCCGGACAGGAGAGACTGTACCATTTTTCACTCAAACAAAAAACCTCAGGTTTTTAATTCTGAGGTTTGTATGCACTATTTTTTTTATCCGAAGTTATTGTTCCTCCGTCGAGCAGTATTGTGCGGTGGGTGAGTGCTGCGTACTCGGGTTCATGGGTCACCATCACAATTGTCTGGCCATTTTTATTCAAATCAAGGAACGTTTTAAGGACGTGCTCAGATGTTTCTTTATCAAGGTTTGCTGTCGGTTCATCAGCAAAAAGAATCTGTGGGTTGTGTCCAATTGCCCGCGCGATTGAAACACGTTGCTGTTGACCTCCAGAGAGCTGGCTGGGGAGGTTGTTGGCCTTATCTAGGAGGTCCACTCGTTTAAGGGCCTCGGTCGCTTTTGCATAGGCTGTTTTTTTATCGAGTCCTTGCATTAAAAGGGGGACAACAACATTCTCAATTGCATTGAGTTCGGGGACGAGTGCGTAATCTTGAAACACATATCCAAGACGGTTGAGGCGAAATTGGGTGCGTTCACGGTTTCCTAGTTTCAAAATATCTACACCGTCAATTTTAATTGCGCCTGAATCGGGATGGTCAAGGAGACCTAATTGATAGAGGAGTGTTGATTTACCTGATCCTGATCGTCCTGTGATGGCGACAAATTGTCCTCGCTCAACCTCAAAGGAAAGTCCTTTGAGGACGACGAATTTATTTCCGGCGGTGGTATATGACTTAACGAGGTTATGTACGTATATCATGTTTTAATTATTTATCGACCAAGAATGGCATCGAGAGTGTTTTGTTTTACGACCATTCGAGCTGGTATGTATCCTGCTATGAGTGTGGCGAGGAAGAGCAATCCAGCACGAATAAATGTCCCAGACAGTGTTGCTACAAGGATTCCATCAGAGAAGGGAAAATTGATAGGATGGGCATCAAAAAATGGTTTAAGTATTGCAAAAACAATTATAAATCCTATAACAGTTCCTACTACGGCGTAGAGTAATGATTGGCACACATAAGCAATTTCAATTGCCATTGAGTCGATGCCAATACCTTTGAGAATACCGATAAACTTGCGTCGCGTGATTGCATTGATAAAGATGACAATAAAGATGGTGATACAGGCAACGACGAGGCCGATGGCGCTAATCATTGAACCCAACATAGCGAATGTTTGCTTGATATCTTTGAGAAATTTCGGTTCACCTTCCTCGAATGTTTGAATTGTGGCAAATTTATCAAAACCTTGTGCGACAAGTTGTTGTTTAACGGCATCAGCACTTACTCCAGGTTTTAACTTTATTGCGATTTCACCAACGTTGTAATCAGTGCGTCCTGACATTGAACGCAGTTGTGAATCAGTCATGTAAATGCGTCTATCAATATCATCCACCTTGCTCTTGATGATTCCTTTTACTGTCATCTCACGCGAAATACCATTAAATTTAATACGAACTTTTGAACCAATCTCGACATTTTTGAGAGCGGGCATTGCTGTTGATTCAAAACCGAGATATTTGATGAGTAGGTTGCTACCGAGGAGCACTTGGTCATAATCGTTTTGCTCAAGGTAGGAACCTTCGATGACGTATTTAGAAAGACCTGTCATTTTTTCTTCACGTGCAGGGTCAATTCCTGTGAGCACGGTACCCGCGCTCTCCACTAGGTCGGTTTCCTTCCTTCTTGTTTTATAGTTTGCTTCAACGGTCGCACCTTGAAGATATCGGTCAGAATAAGCTGCTACATCGGGTGATGCAGCTATGGCAGCGGTTAATTGTGATGACCTCTCTATATACTCTTTTTCTTTGAGGCGCGTGATACCAACGTCTCCAATATGACGCTCTCTGACTGCGACGGTTGCACCTTCAATGAGTCCGACTAAAATACCAGACACCACCACCAAGTTGAGGAAGGTGAGTGTCATGATAAAAATAATGAGGAGGGTGGTCCATTTACTACTCCTCTTTATTTGGCGGAACGCAAGAAAAAGGCCGACGCGTATAGCTGTTAGTGTTTCTTTTGAAGATAAGAAAAGTCGTTTCATCGCCGATTATTGTAGCATATGGACTTATTGGTTAATGTGTTAATAAAAAAACAAACGCCACAGCATTTGTTTTTTTATTTCTCTCACTTGTCGTCACAGATAATTTTTCGCCGTCGCTCAAAATTTCCGCGACCCTGACTCGCCGTGTTTCGTGGCGAAACACAAGGCTTCCGCCTCGGACAAGCTAAAACCGCACAGCAGTGTGCGGTTTCTTAACGCTTGTCCGCCCTGTAGGGATCGAACCTACGACCTTATCCTTAAGAGGGATCTGCTCTACCAGCTGAGCTAAGGGCGGATGTATAAAACTGTTTTCCGCGTACTTTGCTGTATACCTACCAAAACAGCTAAGGGCGGATGAAAAATATCCTAACGCATTTTTAATTTTTTTGCTAGTTAGGATACCTTTGTGAGGCCTAGGCCGGGATCGAACCGGCGCATAACAGTTTTGCAGACTGCTGCGTTAACCAACTTCGCCACTAGGCCGAAACCAGGGATAAGTATGCCTTATCAGCTGATTCAAATCAAATTACACTACCTCTATAGTACAGAGTAATGTGATTTAAATGATACCTTCAATTTTTTGACGGTTCTTTTCTCCGCGATCAATTTCGAAATCAAAGAAAGGAATACGCGAGAGGCGAGCCTTTTCTTTTACATAGTCTCGGAAATCAGATCTTGAGCGTTTAAGGAAATCAATTGCAGCTTCTTCTTTACCTTCGGGGAGTATTGAAACAGAAATAATTGCACGCTCTGCTTCACGGTCTACATCAACCCCGGTGACGGTGATAATAGAAAGCCTGTTTGATTCTCGAATCAAAAATTCATTAGCGAGACGTCGTATTTCAGTTCTTAGTCGTTCTTGTTTAGGAAGTTCCATGTGTTTTATTGTTTTTCTACAAGGGTGTAATCGCGAATAATATCTCCTGGCATTATCTCAATTGAACATTCAATCATAGTTCCAAACTCATATCCTTCACGGACTTCATCGGTGCGTTCTTTTTGTTGCTGAAGTTCTCGAATAACCCCTTCTCCAACAAGATTTTCGCGACGCATGACTTTTACTTTATGTCCGAGGTGGATTCCATCTTTGATTACTTTTCCTCCACAAATCTGTTTGTCTTTATTCTTGCTAAAGCATTTAAGGATTTTCGCTTCACCTGATATCTCCTCGACGGTAATTTTAGGCGCATTTGCTTTCGAATATTCATCGAGCCATTCGGTCAGTTTGTAAATAATCTCGAATGTGTGGACAGGGATGTGCATGCGGTCCGCGATTGAACGTGCCTGCGGGTCGATTTTGACGTTGAATCCGAGCGCCACAGCTCCTTCAGTACCCGCAATCATTTTGAGGTCAGCCTCTCCAATGTCGCCAATACCAAGGTTTACTAATTTGATTGAGACACGTTCATGGCGGATTTTCGCGAGTTCGTGTTCGAGGGCTTCAGCACTTCCTCGGGTATCTGCCTTCACCACAACAGGAATAACACGTTTAGATGCATCTTCGATTATTTGTTCGTTTGGATTAACGAGTACTACTTTTTTATTTTTTGCGACGCGAGTTTTTTCTAGAGCTACCACTGCTTCAGCTTCTTTCTTTGTTTCATAACATTTAAAAGGTTCTCCAACATCAGGAACTGAATCCCAACCCAAGATGCGGGCAGGGGATGATGGTCCTACTGATTCAACTCGCTTACCAAGGTGATTTTCAATAGAGCGGAGTGGTGCGAGACTTACTCCACAGACAATGAATGCACCTGATTTGATTTCACCATCCTTCACAATAACTGTTGCTGAAACACCGCGTTTAGCATCACGCTCGGTTTCAATAACAAAACCTTCTGCTGGTACTCCGAGGTTTCCTTTGAGGCCTGCGACTTCTGCTGTAAGGAGAATAAGGTCGAGTAGTTCTTCAACCCCTTGCCCGGTTTTTGCCGAGATGAGGGAGTAAGAAACATCACCACCATATCCTTCGAGGTAGATACCGTTTTCAGCTAAGGTTAATTTTGTCTGCTCAGGGTTTGCATTTGGTTTGTCGATTTTATTGATTGCAACAATAAAAGGAATTCCAGCTTTTACGATTGCTGAATGAGCTTCCATGGTCTGGCGTTTTACTCCATCTTCTGCGGATACAACGAGAATTGCGATGTCTGCGACAACAGCGCCACGTTCACGCATTTTTTGAAATGCCTCGTGTCCTGGGGTGTCGAGGAAAGTGATATTTTTTTTATTTCCTTCTACGTCGGTCCTTACGACTTCGTACGCCGAAATACTCTGGGTAATTCCACCCGCTTCGGTATCAACAACGTTTGATTTTCGTATGAAGTCGAGGAGGGTCGATTTACCGTGGTCAATGTGTCCCATGACGCACACTATCGGTGATCGCTCTACTGTTTTTTTATCTGGTGTTGTGCTCATGGTAGTGATAATTAATGTAGTTTTTGTTTTGAAGCCTCGAGTGCCTGATGCTCTTCTTCCGAGAGTTCTATACTTGATGTGAATGCTTTGATTGGTTTAGCAAACACTGAGGTTCTTTCCCGTGAGGAGATGCTCGATATGATGACACCGTCGCCATGTTCATTGAGAATCGCACTTGCGAAGCTCTGGTTACCACCCAATCCTTCACCTTTGAAAGCATTGAATCGTATGGTTTCGATTGCTTGTGCCGATTTTGAAAGTCTCGTCTCAACTGTTTTAAAATATCCTTCAGCTTTTTTTGAGAAAGTCTCAAGTTTTTCTATATCTTTCGACATGGTGTTGAACGAATCTTCAAGACTTTTTGCATCTCTACCCTTGAGAAGTCTTGAAACCCTTACATGGAGCCAAATAACTATTCCGAGGAGTATGAGGATAAGGAGGGCTCCAGACGACACGATGACAATTGTTTCGAGGGACATCATAGAAAATCATACTAGCCCGAAATCAACTCTTATTCAATAGGTTTCAAGCTGTTTTGGTGCGTAGTTGTGTTTCGAACCCTTTTTTACTACATTGGAGACATGTTCAAAGGATTTCCTTATGTTACGAGGCGAGTCTATTGTGATGCCGCCTCAACGACACCTCCATCACGACGAGTGAGGTGCGCTCTGCGAAAGGTGCATGGCGTGTTTGGTAATCCTTCATCGATCCATAAAGAAGGTGTAAGGGCACGCGATATCCTTCATACTATGCGTACTCGGGTTGCAAAAGTGGTGGGTGTTCGTGTAAATGAGATTATTTTTACAGGGAGTGGTACTGAATCAAACAACATTGCAATACAAGGTTTTATAAATGACCTGGTGGAAAAAGGTTTTGCACTCAACGGCTTACATGTCATCACGTCTGCTCTTGAACACTCGTCAGTTTTAAAACCCCTTCGTGCCCTCGAGCAAAAAGGTCTCAAGGTGACATATCTCGATGGTGCACCTGACGGAGTCATTCGTGAGCAGAATATAAGAAAGTCTCTCACAGAAAATACAGCTCTTGTAGTTCTGTCATATGTGAATAGTGAGGTTGGTACCATTTCATATATTCAAAAAATCGGTGCTCATTTACGGGCAATTCGACTTAAACGTGTAGAAGAGGGGAATAATGTGCCTCTTATGTTTCATCTTGATGCAAGTCAGGCACCTCTCTATCTACCGCTCGACGTCGAGCGCCTCTATGTTGATTCAATGACTCTCGATGGTCACAAAATAGGAGGGCCAAAAGGGATCGCATGTCTCGCTATTCGTGACAGAATCAATCTCTCTCCAATTATCTATGGCGGTGGTCAGGAAAAAGGTCTTCGTCCAGGAACGGAGCCTCTCGGTTTGATTGTTGGATTTACAAGTGCCCTCGAAGAAGCTCAAAAAGGGAGCGAAGAGCGATCAATTCGTGTAAAAAAAGTTCGTGACGAATTACTCCGTCTCATCTCTAAAGAATTACCAGAAGCTGTAATTAACGGCAGTCTCGAAAGACGTGTTGCTAATAACATCAATATCTCAATACCCGGAATTGATCCCGAGTTTGTGGTGTTAAAAATGGATGCGCACGGTGTGGCTATTTCTACCAAGAGTTCATGTCTCAAAGGTGAAGAGGAATCCTATGTGGTATTTGCACTATCTAAAGACCACGAGAGGGCCCGTACAACACTCCGCTTCACCTTCCTTCAAAATGCATCTATTCGTGATGCTCGCCGTGTGTTTCAGGTATTAAAACGAGCCGTAACGCCACGAGTTTGATTCCTTTGTTTTACTAGCGTACTATTGAAAACATTATGGACATGGAACATCTGACCAAACACCAAATAGTCCTTGTTGCGCTTCTGGTGAGTTTTGTCTCATCAATTGCTACGGGTATTGTTTGTGTGACGCTTTTAAGCCAAGAGCCTCAACCGGTTACGCAAACAATCAACCACATTATTGAACGCACTATCGAGAAAGCGTCTCCTTCGGCGACGGGGGATAAAACTGTCACAAAAGAAACCGTTATTGTTGCCGAGGATGATGCCGTGGTGAGTGCCATAGCGCAGACTTCAAAGGTGGTCGTACGTGTTCTCTCGGACGACAACACAACCGATCAATTTATAGGTCTCGGTATATCAGTTTCGAAAGATGGAAAGGTTGCCGCTCGTATACCAAGTGGGTATAGGAACTTTAAATTACGTTATCCGGATGGCGGTGTATATCGTGCCCAACTCGTTTCATACAGTGATGAGGATCAAATAGGCTTTCTTACTGTTGTGCAAAATCCTGTCGGAAAAGATTTTCCAGTCGGAACGTTTATGGATTCATCAAACGCCAAGCTTGGACAGAAAGTGATAGCTATCACCGGTGATGAGAGTGATACCGTCACCACTGGAATCATCTCGAACATATCATCTCGTGTGAATGGTACGAGGCAACGTATTGAGGTCGGTATCTACGGAAACCGTTTTTTCTCTAACTCAATCATCGCAAACCTTTCAGGCGAAATCGTCGGTTTGAAAATTGGTTCAGAATCTGAAGATGGATATGTTCCATCAAATGTCATAAAGTCTATTATTAAATAGTAGCTAACCCTTCGTTCAATATTTATGCCCCCATTCAATCACTTCACCCCAAAGGCCAAGGAAGCAATTCGTCGCGCCCATGAAATTGCAATCGAGCGAGGAGTTCATCATGTGAATCCACTCCACTTGCTTGCTTCTCTTGTTCTCCAAGAAGAGACTCCTCTTTTTGATGTGTTTGATCGACTTGATGTTGATTCTGTAGAACTTACCGATGCCATCCTTGATGAAATAGAGAGCGGTGCTCCGGTTGGCACAGTGTCTGCCTCGATGCAGGTGTACCTTACCCCAGAGCTTGCGTCCATTATCGAAGGATCAGCAAAAATTGCTGCCGCATTCAAAGATGAATTCATCTCAGTTGAACATCTTTTCCTTGCCCTCTTTGATGCACCATCGGGTGCGCAGGAGCTTTTGCTTAAATTTAGAATTGATAGGCAGAGTGCGGTGAAAGGTATTGAAGCGATACGTGAAGCTCAGAAATCAGGAGGCGATGCTGCATCCGGCGCAAAAGGCGGATCAAAAAGGCTCAAATCTCTCGCAAAATATGCAAAGAGTCTTACCAAAATGGCGCTCGAGAACAAACTCGATCCTGTCATTGGGCGTGATTCTGAAATCAACCGTATTATTCAGATATTGTCGCGACGCACAAAAAATAATCCGCTTTTGATTGGTGAAGCCGGGGTGGGTAAGACAGCAATAATTGAAGGATTGGCTCTCCGCATGGCGATGGGTGATGTCCCTGAGTCGCTTCGCGACAAAGAGCTTGTTTCACTCGACCTGGGACTCCTCCTCGCTGGCACAAAATATCGTGGTGAATTTGAAGAACGATTGAAGGCAATCATGAAAGAAATAGAGAAGTCAGACGGCAGGATTATTCTCTTTATTGATGAAATTCACACCATTGTCGGCGCGGGCGCTGCCGAAGGATCAATGGATGCATCGAACATGCTCAAACCTGCACTCGCTCGTGGTGAGCTTCGTGCTATTGGTGCGACGACTCTCAAGGAGTATCAGAAACACATTGAGAAGGACCCTGCATTCACCCGACGGTTTCAGCCAGTGTACGTTTCAGAACCTTCTGTCGAAGATGCGATTTCAATTTTACGTGGAATTAAAGATAAATATGAGCTTTATCACGGTGTTCACATTACCGACGATGCTATTGTCGCTGCGGTAAACCTTTCATCGCGTTACATTACCGACCGATTCCTTCCCGATAAAGCTGTTGACCTTATTGATGAGACATCTTCATCTCTCAAGATTTCGCTTGAGAGTATGCCTCCACACCTCGAAGAGACAAGGCGTAAAATTATGCGTCTCGAAATTGAACGTGAGGCTCTCAAAAAAGAAGAGAGCTCATCAAAGGGGACACGTGATCGTGTGAAAGTTATTGAAAAAGAAATCGAGACACTTCGCGCAAGCACAGGTGACCTTGAAACTCGTTGGAAGAGTGAGAAAGACCTCCTTTCAGGCATAAAGACAATAAAGAAATCACTCGAAGGGTTACGTATTGAATCAGAATCAGCGGAATCAAAGGCAGACCTTTCACGTGCAGCTGAAATTCGCTATGGAAAAATTCCAGTCCTCGAAAAAGACTTGGAATCAAAATCACGAAAGCTTAAAAAACTTCAGGGTGGAAACAGAATTCTCAAAGAAGAGATAACCGAAGAGGATATTGCGACTGTGGTTTCAAAGTGGACTGGCATTCCAGTAAATCGCATGCTTGAAGAGGAAATGAGCAAGCTTGTCCGTATGGAAGAAGAGCTCACCCAGCGTGTGGTAGGTCAGGCTGAGGCTGTGAAAAAGATTGCGGACACCATCAGGCGTGCTCGTGCTGGTATTGCGGATCCAAATCGCCCTATTGGTTCGTTCCTTTTCTTGGGTCCAACCGGTGTTGGTAAAACCGAGCTCACCAAAGCCCTTGCTGAGTTTATGTTCGATGATGAGAAGTCCCTTATTCGTGTCGACATGTCAGAGTTTATGGAAAAGCACTCGGTCTCAAAGCTTATCGGTGCGCCTCCAGGATATGTTGGTCATGAAGAGGGTGGAAACCTCACCGAACTCGTGCGTCATCGTCCTTATTCGGTCATCCTCTTTGATGAAATTGAAAAGGCCCATCCAGAGGTGTTCAATATTCTCCTCCAGGTGCTCGATAACGGACGACTGACCGATGCAAAGGGTCGTGTGGTGAATTTCAAAAATTCTGTCATTGTCCTCACTTCAAACATCGGCGCTCAACACATCGATCGTATGGAACAAATGGGATTTGCCGCGGACACTGCCGAGAAGAGCATGTACAACAGTGTGAAAAGCAAAGTGATGGATTCGCTCAAGGATTACTTTAAACCAGAGTTTTTGAACCGTCTCGATTCAATCGTTCTCTTTGATGTCCTCTCGGTTGATGCAATTAAACAGATTGTAGGTATTCAGGTTGGACATGTCATTGAGCGTCTCAAGACCCGTGGTATCAACCTCATTCTCTCCAAGGAGGTCTATGACGTCCTTTCAAAGGATGGTTATGATCCACACTACGGTGCACGACCTCTTAAACGTTTGATTCAAGAAAAGGTGCTTACACCAATTGCTTCATTCATGATTGCTCAGAGTGCAGTTGATGGTAGTACGGTTTCGGTCTCGGTTAAAAATGGAGAATTTGCTTTCAACATTGTGAAGGGTAAGAAGGTGCCTAAAAAGAAATCAAAATAAGAAGTAGGGAAGAGCGCAAAGGTTTCACCTTCGCGCTCTTTTCGTTGCGCTCCCTGTAAAATCTGGTACATTAGTGTGCATGCGTAGGTGGCGGAGCGGTCAATCGCAACAGACTGTAAATCTGTCGCCCTATGGGCTACGCAGGTTCAAATCCTGCCCTACGCACCAACAAACCGCGAAAGCGGTTTTTTGCTGTGCGTAGGAGCGATGTGTGGGACACATCGCGGCAGGATTTGAAGCCTGCTTGAGCATAGATTCGAGCTTTCTTAAGCGAATAATATATCCAAGCACGGATACTGGTTCTGTAAGAACCAAAACTCCTGCCCTACAATGTCTGGTTTAAAATTGTTATTATATTTCTATGTATTACAGGAAAAGAAAATATTACAAGAAAAGGAACTCCTCGGCCGAAAGTCCTATAGAGATGCTGTTTGAGATACTTTTCATTCTTTCTCAAAAAATTTTAGAATTGTTGGCGAGATTTATATTCTGGTTATTGAAAGAGTTGTTTGCTTTGTGTAAGAAATATTTTTGGCAACATAGATTTGAAAAAGAAATAAATACGCTTGAAATAAAAAACACGGTTGAAAGTAACATTGCTGCCCCTGTGGTTGTTTCTGGGGTAAAAAATACACCCACTGTTCAAAGCATTGTTTCTGTGCAAGAAAATCACGCAAAATATCTTCTTAAAGATGGCTTACTTACTGCGTCAGAAATAGATTTTTTAAATGTGCTCAAGCAGGTTGTCGGTGATAGTTATGTGATTCATGAGCAGGTCCCTTTATCTGCAATCGTTAAAGTTAGGGACTCTAATGAAAATTTCACTAACTATAGTGATTTCAATAAGATTAGGGCAAAATCAATTGATTTTGTTTTGAGTGAAAAAGATTCAATGAAACCTTATTTGTGCATAGAGTTGGATGACTTAAGTCACATGAGATGGGATAGACAAATGAGGGATGCATTCGTAAACGATGTAATGAAAGGTGTTGGCTTAAAAATACTCCACGTTAGAACTTCTCGGGTCTACAATATCGAGTGGTTAAAAAGACAGATTTTTAATAATAATTAGAGACACAAAAAAACGGCCTCTGCCGTTTTTTTCTTTCCTACAAACTCTTCGCTCCGTACTCCGCCATTGAATCCATTATCTTTCCTAATCCCGCGCCTTTTTTTGTAATCTGGTACCCATCATAACCAGAGAGCTTTTCAATCACTTTCATATCAACGAGACGTTTGAGCTTTACCGAAAGAGTTCGGGTTGAAACACCTGAGAGGGAGTCGGCGAGTTCGTTGAATTTCTTTTGTCCGGAGAGAAGGTCGCGCACGATAAGAAGCGTCCACGAATCAGAGAGGAGTTTGGCGACGCGAGCTATAGGGCAGGCTAGACATGAATCTTTCATAGTGTATAGTTGCTTTACTTTGTAAACCAATTACAATGGTATCACGGTTAACTGTAATCATTTAGTAATAATATTCAAGTACCCACGTCATAAAAATTATGAAAAATCACACAATTGATGCATTAAACTGGAGATATGCTACAAAAGTTTTTGATTCGACTCGTACTTTGAGCGCAGAACAAGAGACAATTATCCTTGAATCACTTCGCCTCTCTGCTTCATCCTTTGGTCTGCAGCCATGGAAATTTATTGTGGTGCGAGACGGTGCTAAGCGCCAAGAGTTAAGAAAAGCTGCTTGGGACCAAGGTCAGATAACTGATTCATCACTCCTCGTCGTTCTCGCAACCCCAAAAAATGTGGATGCAAAACTCGTTGCAGCCTATATTGATTCTGTTTCAACCATAGAACACGTTGATCGTAAGAATCTCGCAGGATATGAAACTATGATTAATAATTCCATCACCGCAAAAGGTGAGGCAAATGCAAGGGATTGGGCTGCGCGTCAGGCATACGTCGCTATGGGAACTGCACTTCTCGCAGCAGCGGAGAGTGCAATTGATGCATGTCCTATGGAAGGGTTTGATCCTGCACGATTTGATTCAATCCTCGGTCTCGATAAGCTTGGTTTTGAGTCGAGAGCTGTTATTGCCTTTGGTTTCCGATCAAGTACTGACAAGCACGCAACTGAAACAAAAGTTCGTTTCTCAAAGAAAGAAGTCTTTCTCGAAATATAATTGCAAATCAAAAAAACACACCCACGAGGGTGTGTTTTTTTGATTTAAATTTCTTTTGGACCGTAATCGAGGGGTGCTTTGTGGAGCCATTCGTAAATTTCTTTTTCCGTGAGGAGTCCAGCTTGGGACCCGATTTTTTGTACAACTGATGCGGAATCAATGGGGGCAAGTTTGAGTGCTTCAGGTAATGTTTTTCCTTTGATGAGGAAGGCTACAAGGGCTGAGGCAAATGCATCACCGGCTCCAGTACGTTCAAATGCGGGGCGTTCGTCTGGGTATGCAGGCATGTAGTATGTTTTTACTCCATCGCCAGCGTAGGCGCCTTGTGGTCCGTCAGTGATAACGACAATCTTTGGACCTTTCGCTTGCATCATATTGATGAGTTTCTTTGCATCAGATTCATTCGTCTCAAGAATTTTCTGTGCTTCCTCGAGGTTTGAAATAAATACCTCGGTGCGCCCATAGATGCTTTTCAAGGCTTCGGCACCAAGTTTTATTTGGAACGTACCAGGTTGAAAAGCGAGCTTCACTTTTGGATGGGAGAGGAGGTACTCGCTTATATCATTATGAAAATCTTTTGCACTCGAGCCGAGTGATGAGAGGTACATCCATTGTGGTTCAGGGAAAGCAGGGAGTGTGTATATGTAATCCTCGTGATGGGTGAGGATAGTGCGTTCATTGTCGTACCAGAGGATGTAATGGTAACTCGTAGGGATTCCTTTTTGGCGTGACATGTAGCGAGTGGCCACACCATGGGCTTCAAGGGCTTCCATACACTCTGTGCCAAATCGGTCATCGCCCACATTTGAGATGAATGCAGATCGTAAACCAAGCTTTGAAAATGAAACAGCTGCATTTGCACTGTTGCCAACTCCTGGCACGACGGTTACGTTTTCATAGGGCACTTTGTCTCCAAAACCAAAACAAAGTTCACAGTTATTTTTATTGAGATTACAGTGAACGTGGGCGTCTTTAATGCGAATAAAGGCATCAGTTGCTGTGTCGCCAATTGATACAACGTCGATTTTCTTTTTGAACAACATGGCATCATTATATCTGATAAATAAAATTCGCGATTGCCCATACGTGTTACGAGGAGTGGATAAGCATATGTGCCCATCCGTTCCTGTTTTCTGGTATACTAGACATGTTCGATTGGACGATTAATCTTTATATTTATTTAAACTGATATGTCTGTTGATTTTCAAGAAGAGCAGAGTTATAGGATGAGCCGCCCTGTCCGTTCCTCTCCTATTATTACTTGGATGCTCAACAAGGGTGTTATTAAGGATGAGGCTCAGGGTAACAAGATTCTCCTCGCGGTTGCGATTGTTTTCTTTGTCTTGTCGATTTACCTCTTCACTCGATAAATATATAAACCTCGGCTTTTAGGTGGGGAAAATACTCACGCCGAACTCTTCCATTTGACTATTATTCGTCTGTCTGTATAATTTCCGTCTATGTTCAGTCTTGAAATTAAAAAGCGCGATTTAAAAGAAGACGTTGAGTCTCTTCGCGCGTTGGGCAGAGTCCCAGCGGTCTTTTATGGTAAGAAAGAAGCTTCAACCCCTATTTCAGTGGTTGCTGCTGATTTCGTGAAGCTTTTCAAACAAGCAGGTGAGTCTTCCGTTATCTCCCTCAAGGGCGATGGTTTGGAAGTCGAAGCTCTTGTTCAGGATGTTGATATTCATCCAGTTACAGGAAAGGTTCGTCACGCTGACTTCTATGTCTTTGAAAAGGGTAAGAAAATCAAAGTTGAGATTCCTCTCGATTTCACTGGAAGTGCTCCAGCTATCAAAGAACTTGGTGGTACCCTTATTAAAGTGCTTCATACTATTGAAGTTGAATCACTTCCAAAGGATCTTCCACAGAGGCTCACTGTTGATTTAGCCGCACTTATTGATTTCAATTCAGTTATCACCGCAAAAGAAATCAAACTTCCTAAGGGTGTAGAGATTGTGGCCCACGCAGATGAAGTCGTCGCATCGGTTGCAGCTCCACGTGCCGAAGAAGAAGCTCCAGTAGTAGTTGCTGATCTTTCTACCATCGAGGTTGTGAAGAAGGGTAAGGAGGTTAAAGAAGGTGAAGGTGAGGGTGAAGCAGATGCTTCTGCAAAAGCTCCAGCAAAACCAGCTACAAAGAAATAAGTTCAAGAAAAAATGCCCCACTGGGCATTTTTTCTTTGCCTATGAACGATTCGTGTTAGAATGAATCAATCATGACTCGTTCCGCTTTTGTCGTTTCAGTCCTTTTTGTCATAACCTGCGTTGTGGGTCTTTATGTAAGGAGTGTTTCAGGTGCAGCTGTTACCGCTGCGGAATATGAAGCACAACTGAGAGCTCAAGAAGAGCAAGAACTCAAAGATCTTAAGGTTTTCCAAGACGAAAAGACAAAAATCCTCGGTGAAAAAGATACTATAAATCGTGCCATTAAACTTCTTGATGCTGACATAAAAGAGGCACAGCAAAATGTCAAAATTAAAACGACAACCATCGAGCGTCTCTCGAAAGACATTGGTACCAGGTCAGAAACTATTGTTGTGTTGAGCGATCGTATCGATCGTGAAAAAGAATCACTTGCTGCAATTTTACGCAAAACAAGTGAGGCTGATGCGACTTCAATTACTGAGGTTATCTTGGGTAACAAGCGTATTTCTGATTTCTTTTCCCAAACAGACGCTTACGGGATTGTATCTGGATCACTCAATGAGATGCTCGAGAGTATTAGGAGTGATCGTGCCCGCAATGAAACAGAACGTACTGCACTCGAGGATCGAAAGAGCCAAGAGGAGAACGCTCGTCAGGACATGCTTGCTGAACAGCGTAAAATTGAACGCCTCAAAGTCGAGAAGAATCAGCTCCTCGGTGTTGCAAAAAATAAAGAGACATTTTACGCGGGACTCATTAAGACCAAGGAGGCAAACATCGCAAAGATTCGATCGGCACTCTTCCAACTCCGCGATACGAACGGTGTCGCCTTTGGTGATGCATACGACTATGCTCTCGATGCTTCAAATATTACCGGAGTCCGTCCTGCTCTTATACTTGCAATTCTCATGCAGGAATCGAGTCTCGGTAAAAATCTTGGCTCATGTTATCTGCGCGATTTTGATACTGGTGCGGGGGTTAGTATTAAAACAGGCGAATACAAGGCACGTGTTATGAGCCCAACTCGAGACGTCTCTATATTTACGGGTATTCTTCAAAAATTAGGTTTGAGTCCAACCGATACACAGGTGTCATGTTGGATTCCAATGTATGCTTCAACTTACAGCTCAAAACTTAAGAAGTATGTTCCAGATTACTCGAGACCAGTTGGATGGGGAGGCGCGATGGGTCCTACTCAGTTTATTCCATCAACCTGGGTGCTTGTCCAAAAGCGAGTTGAAGCAAGTATTGGTAGCGCTTCAAACCCATGGGATCCAAAGCATGCAATCCTCGCAAGTGCCTTTTACTTGAAAGACCGTGGTGGTGATGGTGGTGCGTATAGTGATGAAAAGAATGCCGCATGTCAGTATTATTCAGGTAGGAAATGCGCCCAATCATCTGATGGAAACACCTATGGTTTGAGCGTGATGAAGAAGGCTCAAAACATTCAAGAGTGTATGATTGACCCTATGCTTGGTAAATCGAACGGTTGTACCAATTAGCCCTCCATTGCTTTTTACTCCTAAATAAGTTATATTTTCTGCCTATGAAGAAAGAAATCCATCCTAAGAACTACCGCCCGGTCATTTTCCATGACAACTCAAACGGTGCCGAGTTCCTCATAAGCTCGATTATCGCTACCAAAGAGACCAAGAAATGGACTGACGGTAAGGAATACCCTGTGCATTTTGTTGAAATCTCAAGCGCTTCCCATCCATTTTATACTGGTAAGGAAACCGTTATCGACACCGCAGGACGTGTTGAACGTTTCAAGGCTCGTCAGGCAGCTGCTCCAAAAAAGACTTCAAAGAAATAGCGACCTTTCGCACAGAGCTCACGAACCAATTTTATGGGTCGTGGGCTTTCGTGTAGAGGCGCTTTTTTCTTTAGAACCCGTTCGTAATTAAAAACCACTATGGATCTCACAAAATACAAAGAGAATCACAAAACGTCATACCTTGCTGGTATGTATGAAAAACTCGAAAAAGAAGAGAGTGAGCTCGATGCGATGATTGCATCGGATCCTTCGATGCGCGAACTTGCGCTCGCTGACAAAGAATCTTTGGTAGAGCAAAAGAAATCCATCCTTGCGCAGATGGATGAGATTATCGAATCAGAAAAAGTGGAAGAAGAGTTTCCCAATGAAGTTATCTTGGAAGTGCGCGCCGGTGCGGGAGGGGACGAAGCTGCTCTTTTTGCTGGAGTGCTCGCCCGAATGTACAAGATGTATTCTGCTTCGCACGGGTGGTCTATGACTCCAATTGACGAGTCAGAATCATCAGTTGGTGGTTATAAAGAAGCAACCTTTGAAATGCGAGGGAGGGATGTGTACCGTTTAATGCGTTATGAAACTGGTGTGCACCGTGTGCAACGCGTTCCTGACACCGAAAAATCTGGCAGGGTGCATACCTCGACCGCCTCCGTTGCTATTTTGCCAATTCGAAAGAAGGTGAAGTTTGAAATTAACCCAGCGGATTTGGAACTCGAATTTTCACGTGCGGGTGGTAAAGGGGGTCAGAACGTGAACAAGGTGGAGACCGCGGTGCGATTGACTCACAAACCAACTGGTATAGTCGTGCGATGTACCGCTGAACGTAGCCAGCTCAAAAACCGTGAAAAAGCG
>Ga0302288_1001114_pt1 | contig 18229 bp, 12 predicted proteins | sample III_Fen_N1_1_FD_194549 | JGI IMG/M metagenome (GOLD analysis project Ga0302288, IMG submission 194549) | Peat permafrost microbial communities from Stordalen Mire near Abisko, Sweden - III_Fen_N1_1 | ecosystem: Environmental > Terrestrial > Soil > Wetlands > Permafrost | place: Sweden: Abisko...
ATTTACGTTGCCGACGTTCGGCAGTAGTCATTTTTAATTGTTCTAATCGTGCCATGTTGTTTCACTTTTTAAGTTGTTTTTGTTACTTTAAAGTGGTCAACGTATTTCAGGCATTGACAGTTTTGAAAGGTTACCGGTATATCCGGTTGGAACTCATTCCTCATTCCTGAATGTGTTACGCTAAACTTTTTATCTTTGGGGAACGATACACAAAAACGTTTTGTAATCAAGAGGAAAACGCTCAAAAGTACTTCGTACGTTTTGAGGTTTAGTTCGTTTATTTTGAGCCATTAATTCGCGATATGGAAATCGCGGGACCCAACCAGCAGAACGTACTGCAAAAAGCAAAGAGCAAAGAGCATAGAGCATAGAGCAAAGAGCAAAGAACCAAGACAAAAGATAAAAGACTGCAGAACCCGAAACTTTTCAAACTTCAAACCTTTCAAACTCTTCAAACTTTTCATACAATCCGATGTCGCCCTCCCACTTGGTGTTGATTGCTGAAGTGTGAATCTTAGATGTGGGAGTGCGACTAAAAGGGTAAGAGATTCGTGTTCTGTGTTCAATGATCTGCATTCCTGGTATGAATGGGTCCTCATTCTTTGGATTGAAGCCCTCACTTCTTAGTAATCGAGTGGTAGTATTGTATTGACAAAATTTTAGTAATTCACACGGGTTTAAGTGAGGGTTTCACTTCTAAGACAAACCCTTCAAATGGAGTATGCGACATTCCGGTTTACCGGAACTTCAAACTTCAAACCTTTCAAACCTTTCAAACCGTTCAAACTCTTCAAACCTCAAACCTTTCAAACTTCAAACTCTATCCTTTCTGATTAATCAGTTTTTTTCTGTGCATGTTTCAGCACTTTGGCATCGATATAAAAGAAGATTTCTTCAGCGATATTGGCACAATGGTCGCCAATCCGTTCAAGTTTGCGGAATATACCCATCAGTTGGAGGCATTCGAATGCACGGTCAGGATTCTTTTGAATATAAGCTGCAATCACATGAACTGCTTTTTCATTGATTTCATCCACCTGTGAATCTTCATTAAAGATGGCTGCGGCAAAGTTTGATTTTTCATTTTCAAAAGCTTCCAATCCCTGGGTCAGCATTTTACATACCTGGTCAATCATAATTTGAAGATGTGTATCCATGATTACCTCGGCATCCACTATTACTGATGGATTGTCAATAAGGATGTGCGAAATACCATTGGCGAAATCAGCAATACGTTCAAGGTTTGAATTGATCTTAAACACAGCCAGTACGAAACGAAGATCCACTGCAACGGGTTGATAAAGTGCAATAATACTCTCGCAAAAACCATCAATTTTCAGTTCGTAGGCGTCTACCTTTTTCTCACGCATATTTACTTTCGAAGCCAGATCTTTATCAAACATAAGGATTGCTTCACCTGCATTGGATACCTGGGAGATCACTAATCTCCACATGTCAGTTAAATCATGGCGAAGGGACGATAATTCCTGTTCTATAAGTCTCATTTTTTTTGGAGTATGAATAAATAATAACTAATTGTTTAACCGCTTAAAAAGAAAATTGTTTAAAAGATCTGAAGATTGACTTTGTTAAATTCAATTTTGCGATACAAAGGAATGAAATAATTTTTAAATCAAAACGATAAAGATGTTACAAAAGTATTACATCTCTTAGAAGCTTGGAAAGCATTAAAACCAATTAATAATTAATAATTAAAAATGAATAATTCCAGGAAATTGAATTTAAGCTATTGTAAATCAACAAAAAGTTCATTATATATATGATTGCGTATTGATTTAATGATTCAAAGAATTTATTTAAAAAGCAGGATTTATCTTCAACCTGATTCAATACAGATTTTATTTTCACACGAATGTAACATTTGCTTCACAATGCCGTAACAGAATGGCTATACTTTTGCTCAAAAATTAATCATTAAAGTATAAAAAAAACAAATTGAAATTTTAAAACAATAGTAATTTAAAAACGAAACAAAATGAAGAAAATTTATTTAAGCCTGATTGTACTTTTTGGAATGAGCTCTGTCATGATGGCACAAACCGATCAACCTGCTGCAGTGACAGCACCACAAACAGATCAACCGGTTGTACCAGCGTTTAAACCAAGTGGTAAACCTATTGTTACCATTTTTAGTGATTTTACGAATGTGAATTACAACGGAAAGAGTAATAATGCATTTGAAATCAGCCGGGCTTATTTTGGATACGGTTATAACTTTAGCAGTGATTTTTCAGGAAAAGTTTTATTTGATGTTGCAAACAGTGCAACTGTAACGGTAACTGATCCTAACAAAACAGGAGTTACTGCTGCCTTACCTTCTGCTTATTCTGCCTTCCTGAAAAATGCTTATGGTGAATATTCACATGGCTTGGTGAAAGTTGATGTTGGTTTGATAGGTGAAAATATGTTTGATCTTCAGGAATCAGTTTGGGGAAAACGTTATTTATACAAATCATTTCAGGATCAATATAGTTTTGGAAGCAGTGCCGACCTTGGTGCAAAAGTGAAACTTCAGTTTATTCCCGAAGTAAGTTTTGATTTTGAAATATTAAACGGAGAAGGTTATAAGAAAGTACAGGCTGACAGCACGTTCCAGTTTGCTGCAGGTTTAACTGTTCAGCCAATTAAAAACCTTTTTGCACGTGTATATTATGATTATACAGCAAATCAGTCATATGCCACAACCAAAGTAGCTCAAAGTTCATTCAACGTATTTGTTGGATATAAGAGTGATGGTGGTTCGATTGGTGCAGAGTTTAATACTCAAAACGGAAATAAATTCGTAAAAGGTGGAAACTGGTCAGGTTATTCAATCTATGGAACTCTGCCGGTTATAAATAAATTAAGTGTATTTGCACGCATTGATGCTTTAAGTTCTGATAAAATCGGTACAGCCACTACATCATGGAATTCCGGTAAATCAGGTTCTGATGGTCAGGTGTACATTGCAGGTGTAGAATTTGTACCTGTTAAAGGGATTCAAATATCACCGAATTTCAAATATGCAGATCCTTCGGCTGCAGTAATCACAGCAGGTGGCCATGCTACTTCAACTATTAATGTAAATTTAGGTATAAATTTTTAATCGGTTATTATATATAACTTACACTTAGTATTTTACTAAAAACAATAATTAAAATTCATTTCATTATGAAAAAAATTGGTTTATTTTTAGCTTTTGCTCTTATGACTGCTACGGCATTCTGTCAAAGCGAAATTTCGTTATCAGGAGCCGGGGCAACATTCCCACTTCCATTTTATAATATGGCTTTTGGAAATTACACCAAAACAACCGGTGAGAAAGTAACTTACGGAGGTGTTGGTTCAGGTGCAGGTATTAAAAGTCTGACAGATAAAGTAGTTGATTTTGGAGCTACCGATGCATTCCTTAGCGATGCTGATTTGAAAGCTATGCCGGCAACTATCGTTCATATCCCTACATGTAGTGGTGCAGTTGTGGTGTCATTTAACTTACCTGGAATCACTGAAATTAAAATGACTCCGGAAATTCTGGTCGATATTCTATTGGGAGAAATTAAAAACTGGGATAATGCTTCATTGAAGAAACTCAATCCGGGCGTTAAATTTCCTAACCTGGCTATCACAGTGGTTTACCGTTCAGATGGTAGTGGTACCACGAATATGTTTACCGATTACCTGACAAAGGTAAGTAAGGAATGGAAAACTAAAGTAGGAGTGGGTAAATCGGTAAAATGGCCTGTTGGAATTGGAGCAAAAGGAAATCCGGGCGTTGCAGGAACAGTTCATCAAACTGTAGGAGCAATCGGATATATTGGTTCGGAATATGCTTTTGCCGAAAAAATTTCGTCAGTAGCCTTAAGAAATCAAGCCGGTAAATTTATCAAGGCCAGCATTGCTTCGATAAGTGCTGCAGGAAAAAGTGAAATACCTGCCGATACCCGTACCATGCTGACGAATTCACCTGCAGCCAGTGCATATCCTATTTCCGGGTTTACATGGTTGATCCTTTATAAAGAACAGGCTTACAACAAACGTTCATTGGCACAGGTTAAAGCTACCCTTAAATTAATCGAATATATGGTTAGTCCGGCTGCACAATCAATAGCAAGCAAGGTGAATTATGCACCGCTTCCTCCTGCAGTTGTAGCAAAAGCAAAAGCTATTTTACGCACAGTAACTTATGACGGGAAACCTGTTGTAAAATAAAATAATACAAAATTGAATTGTATTTATTCTTTCTCATAAAGTCCTTTCATACTGTTTAGAACAGTATGAAAGGCTTAATTGTATTCATTTACTATTTACCATTCTATTGTCAAGTATTCATCTTTTGTTTTGTGACTTTTGTGGTTAAGTATTTTTTTCTGTTGATTTTAATGTATGGTTAACTCTATTGTGTATTTCTATTGTACCTCTTGTGGTTATCTTAGTAAAGTAGAATCGAGAATTGTAATTTTTAATATTAGTATTGTATGAAAAAAATTGGATTGTTTTTAATTTTAGTGCTTTTGGTTACATCCTGTCAGAATGACAAGAAAAAGAGTTCATCAGCAAGTGATGCAACCATTTCACTGTCGGCTGCCGGTGCAACCTTTCCTCTCCCTTTTTACAATATGTCATTCGAAAAGTATACCGCATTAACCGGAGTAAAAGTTACATATGGAGGTATTGGTTCCGGAGGTGGAATTCGCAGCCTGAAAGATAAAGTAGTTGATTTTGGAGCTTCGGATGCTTTCCTGAGCGATTCCGAAATAGCTGCAATGCCTTCAGCCATCGTACATATCCCTACTTGTAGTGGTGCCGTTGTTATCGCATTTAATTTACCCGGTATTCACGAAATAAAACTAACTCCCGGTTTGCTGGTTAAGATACTTATGGGTGAAGTAAAAACATGGAATGATCCTTCATTGGCTCAACTAAACCCTTCCGTTAAGTTTCCTGAATTGCCAATTACAGTAGTTTACCGTTCCGACGGAAGTGGTACTACCAATATGTTTACCGATTATTTAACAAAGGTGAGTCCTGCCTGGGATAGTAAAATTGGCTCGGGTAAATCGGTTAAATGGCCTGTTGGTATCGGTGCTAAAGGGAATCCCGGAGTGGCAGGAACAATAAACCACACCATTGGTGCTATCGGATATATCGGTTCCGAGTATGCTTTTGCTGAAAAGATATCCACCGCTTTATTGAAGAATCAGGCAGGCAATTTTATTAAACCGTCCATTGAATCGGTAAGTGCAGCAGGGAAAGGTGACCTTCCGGATGATACCCGTATAATGATTACCAATTCATCAGCCGTTGATGCATATCCTATTTCAGGATTTACATGGATTATACTCTATAAAGAACAAAATTATAATAACCGTTCATTGGCTCAGGTGAAGGCTTCACTCAACTTGCTTGACTGGATGCTTGGTAAGGAAGCACAGGAAATTGCCAAAAAAGTAAACTATGCTCCGCTTCCTGACGCTGCCATTGCGAAAGCCAAAACAATATTACGAACAGTGACTTATAACGGAAAACCTGTCTTAAAATAATTAACAATTAATAATTTGAACAATTAATAATTATTCAAATTACATTCGAAAGAAAACTTAAATTGATTTTAACTAATATGTGCTCAAGTGAATAGTGATAAAATTTTAAAATATACTTTATTTACAGCATCGTTATTGATCCTGTTAATATCGGGAGCTATGGTATTCTCGTTAATCCGGGGTTCCATGACTTCTTTTCATACGTTCGGATGGAAATTCCTAATTTCTACCCAATGGGATCCGACACAGGGCAAAGAGCAGTATGGTGCACTCCTGTTTATTGCAGGAACATTATTTACTTCTGTTCTTGCATTGATCATTGCCATCCCTATGGCTTTTTCGACTTCCCTGTTTATAGGTGAGTATTTTCGTAATACCCGTATGGCTTCGGTAGTGAGTACATTGGTTGATTTACTGGCAGGGATTCCTTCCATTATTTACGGCTTGTGGGGTTTCTACATATTACGTCCGTTTATTGTATCCATTGGTTTAAGTCCGCAGGGATACGGGATATTCACTTCGGGCCTTATCCTGGCCATTATGATTATTCCTTATGCAACTTCACTGAGTAATACAACCATTATGATGGTTCCGAACGAACTAAAAGAAGCCGCTTATTCATTAGGGGCTACACGGCTTGAAGTGATCTGGAATGTCATTTTGCCAAATGCACGTTCCGGAATTACTGCCAGTTATATTCTAGCTTTCGGAAGGGCGTTAGGTGAAACATTGGCTGTTACGATGCTGATCGGAAACGCGAATATAATACCCACCGGTCTGTTCAGTACAGGAAATTCAATGGCTAGTGTGATTGCCAATCAATTCGGTGAGGCAAGTGGATTGCAGTTAAGTTCGTTGATTGAAATAGGATTACTCTTGTTTGTTATTACAACGATTATCAATGCAGTCGGAAAATTTATTATAAAAAAAATGGCCTAATGGATCAATCTAATATTCTTATAGAAAAGACAAGAGCAGAAATTCTTCCCGATCATTTTACCGGACGAAAGTTTCGTGACCGGTTGTTTTTGGCAGGAGTCATTTTGTTCTCGCTTATCACCATTTCATTTGTCTTTCTGATCATCGGAAGCCTTGTGATGAAAGGGTATCATCAAATCAATTGGGCTTTCTTTACCCAGGTTGCCCCGGATACCTTTACAGCCATGATGGCTAAGACCAGCGGGCAGTTAATTCCCGGTGGTATAGTCAACGGTATTACAGGATCACTTTACCTGGTTGGAATTGCTTCGGTAATTGCCATCCCTTTCGGGCTGTTAATCGGGATTTACCTGTACGAAAACATCAATAATAAATATGCCGGAGTCATTCGCGACATTACGGATGTATTGCAGGGTGTACCTTCGATTGTTGTCGGTCTGATTGTTTACCTTTGGGTGGTAGTTCATATAACTCATGGTTATTCGGTCTTGGCTGGTAGTGTTGCCCTGGCGCTTATGATGCTGCCGTTGATTATTCGTTCTACGGAAGAATCAATGAAGATGATTCCCGACTCATTAAAGGAAGCTGCTATTGCTTTAGGGACACCTTACTACAAAGTTATTCTGAGAGTCCTTATCCCGACAAGTTTCAGCGGTCTGATGACAGGTATTTTACTCGCTGTTTCACGTATATTGGGCGAAACGGCACCTCTGATGCTTACCACCCTGGGCAACCCTGCCATCAACTGGAGTTTAACAAAACCTGTAAGTGCTGTACCATTGCTGATCTGGCAATTTTACAACGACCCCAATATGGTGGATCTGATTTGGAGCTCTACCCTGTTTCTGATGGGATTCGTGCTTACACTTAATTTAATCTCTAAATGGATAGCCGGAAAACAAAACTCTTAAGAAGGAAAAATAACTGATTAATACAAAAAGATATATTCTAAAAAGAAGATGAACGAAAACAATGATACTACCAAACCTTCCATATTATCTATTGAAGGTCTTTCTATCGGTTACGACAAAGATAAATTTGCTGTAAAAAATGTAACTGCCACTATTAAGAAAAATGCGATAACAGCCATTATGGGACCTTCGGGATGTGGTAAAACAACTCTGTTACGTGCTATGAACCGAATGCACGAACTTTACCCCAATATTATCACCCAGGGCGCCATAAAACTGAACGACGAGAACATCTACGATATGTCGACCATCAAATTGCGCAGACGGATTGGAATGGTTTTTCAACGTCCTAATCCTTTCCCGACATTAAGTATTTACGAAAATGTTATTGCAGGGTATAAACTGAATGGAATCCACCTGAAACGTACGGAACGGGATGAAATAGTGGAGACTTCATTACGGGATGTTACCCTGTGGGAAGAAGTGAAAAATTCACTGCATAAAAAAGGAACGTTCCTATCCGGCGGACAGCAACAACGTCTTTGTGTAGCACGCGCACTGGCTTTTAAACCGGATGTGATTTTATTGGATGAACCCACTTCGGCACTCGATCCTGTTGCAACTGCTAAAATTGAAGATCTACTGGTAGAATTAAAAAAACAATATACCATTGTGCTGGTCACACACAATATGTCACAGGCTGCCCGTATCTCGGATAACTCTATGTTTATGTACCTTGGTGAATTAATTGAATATGAGAATACAAAAACAATATTCACCAATCCAAAGGATCCACGTACCGAAGGGTACCTGACAGGGAAATTTGGTTAATTAATAATTAATAATTAAAAATTACCGGGATGCTGAAAATATAAGTTTTGTAGAATTAATCATTTAACTATCTATGATTACTTATAAACTTACTTAATGTATTATTTTATTTAATGTTAAACAATGGAATAACAAATAAATTTAACGAATGAACATACAAAAAGAAAATGCAATGCAACAAATACGGAACCTTTTTGACGATTTGTCAAAAGTGGTGTTGCATCAACTTGATTTATTAGAGAAAATTATCAACGGGGGTATTACTGCCATCCCGGAAGAGATAATGAAAGAATTAAATGAGAATGAAGAACTGATTGATAAGTATGAAATCAGCATCTCTGAGGAGATTATTGATACAATCGTGTTACAGAAACCTGTTGCTTCCGATCTGCGTCAGGTAATGGCCATCTATCAGATGGTTGCCAATCTGGAACGTATCGGTGATTCGGTAATGAATATCATTAGGTATATCCCACGAATACAGGATATTGAAGTTTATCTGAAAATGTCTGAAGTCATTACAAATATGTTTATGGCAAGTGTCAGTATGGTTCAGAAATCAATTCTGTCATTTGTTGAAAGCGATAAGGAAGAAGCTATCTGGACAATCAAGAACGATGAGGTAGTTGATGAAATGAATCACAAACTTATTCGTAAGGCGATTAAAAAAAGTGACGTCACCGAAGATACACAGCAGTTGCTTTTCACCTTTATTCAAATGAACAGCATCATTTCGACCATTGAACGCATTGCCGATCATGCTACCAATATTGCCGAAGCATCTATTTACGCTATCGAAGGCAAAGATTTACGCCATAACAAAGAAATTGATCAGGAGTGATTTAATAATTAATAATTAACAATTAAAAATTAATAATTCCCGGGTAGCAGGATGTTAAGTTTTTTGTAGATTAACAAACGATCTTTTAACTATCTATGATTACTTCGTACAAGAACCACATCTTAAAATACAGAGATAATTCACTAAGTTATAATTCTAAATCATTTTGAGACATTACTTTAAGTTGTTATTAAATAGTAACTAGTAAATGAATAAATTGTAAATAAATTGGATTTGTGTTTTTAGTTAACCTTAAAACCGCTGTTGAACTCTTGATTCATCAGCGGTTTTTTGATTTACAAAGTAACCTGATTTTCTAATAATCCCATAATCAAAACCGAATGTGAATAATAGCAGGAAATAGGATATGAAAATTGTCCACAGATTGCACAGATTTATACAGATTATTTATTGTTGATGCTAATTTTACGAATTAAAGCGAATTATACGAATTAAGAAATTGTCCATTGATTAGACTGATTTACACAGATTATTTTTAATGACTATCTGCTTTTACACCCAATGTGTGTGTTTATTATCTTTTGTAATGATTAGATCATTTGATCTTCATTTAAATAGACATTTTATCGATAATTACTCCGTAGGAGTATTCTTTTCATAACCCCCAGTTGAGCCTGCGAAACTGGGGGTTATGAATGAAATAAGAACAGAACTCTGTAGGAGTTCTCCATCATAATCAAGAGTTTAAGGACTTCTCCTTTTGGTCAACTCCTCCGGAGTTGGATTGTTTAGATACTATTTTCCCCCAGTTCCGCAGGCTACACTGGGGGTTTCCGACAAGTCAGAATGTACCATATTCGAAATTACACCTACGGTGTAATTTGTCCCATCATATCTAATTGTACTATGAATACATAGGCGAATTTACGAATATTTGAATGTTGGGTGCAAAACCCGATAGTCATTTTATTTTAAATGAAAGAAATTTAATTGAATAAATTTCAAACAAACTATTGTGTTTTTCTATTGTGTTCTATGTGTGGTTAGTTAATTGTAATCCAGATAGCTATCGGGAGTAAATGAATAAATCGTAAATTCTTATCTGTCATACAAATTTCATTCCGTTGTTGTACTCCTGCAATAAGATAGCTGTTACTTTGTAATAAAAAATAACAGATGTATAATCAAAAGTTTTATCCAACTATAGTTATTTCCGATGTCCATCTCGGAACCGAACACTCCAAAACCCGCGAACTCGCTGATTTTCTAAAAACTGTGAATTGTAATACCCTTATTTTAAATGGCGACATCATTGATGGCTGGAGTTTACAAAAAGGAGGAAAGTGGAAAAAAGAAGACACCGATTTCTTTAAAATCATTATGAAGATGATGGAAAACCATAATACGAAAGTCATTTATGTAAGAGGAAACCACGATGATTTTATTGATCAGATTGCTCCTTTCTCTTTTGCCAATATCTCCATTGTGAAGGATTATATACACGAAAAGAACGGTAAACGCTATTATGTAGTTCATGGCGACATATTCGACAATATTACATCCAACATGGTTTGGCTTGCTAAGCTTGGAGATGTAGGGTATACTTTTTTATTGTGGATAAATCGTATTTACAATATCTATCGTACTAAAAAAGGGTTGCCTTATTACTCCCTTTCGCAAAGCATTAAGCAAAAAGTAAAATCAGCTGTATCGTATATTTCAAATTACGAAAATGAACTGGTTACATTAGCCCGTTCCCGTCATGCCGATGGAATTATCTGCGGACATATCCACCAGCCGGCTGACAGGATGATTGATGGTATCCATTACCTGAATTCGGGGGACTGGGTCGAAAGTCTGTCTGCTTTATTGGAAAATGAAGATGGGACATGGGAAGTTTACTTGCATCGGAATGTGGTTGAAAAGGCCGAACCGGTTGAAATCTACCAGTCGAATAAAAAACCGCAAATGGTTGCATTCACAAACAATAGCTTTCATCATTTTTTCTAATTAAAATATTTAGTGTGTCATAAAATTTAATGACCAATTGTTATAAATCTAAATTTCAGATACTGCGTCTTTACATCCCCCATTTGGGGGCTTTGGGGTCAAAATTTGAAGTAAATCATTTTAACTTTCATATTATTTATGAGATATTTATTTGTTGTACAAGGTGAGGGGAGGGGCCATTTCACACAGGCCCTGAGTTTGAAAGCTATGCTCGAACGTAATGGTCACGCGGTGGTGGCAGTAATGGTCGGCGGAAGTGCCAAACGTACCTTACCTTTATTTTTTACTCAAAAAATTAGTAGTGAACTTATCCAGTTCCAGAGTCCTGACTTTTTACCAACCCCTAAAGGAAAACATTCGCCATTAATTATCAGCATTCTGTATAACCTGTTTTTTATACCGGTTTATATCCGCAGTGTGCTGACTATACGCAGGACAATCAGAAATACCCGGCCGGATGTTGTGATTAATTTTTATGAGCTTTTATGTGGTGTTACTTACGGTGTGTTCAATCCAAAGCCACCCATGATTAATGTGGCACATCAGTATTATTTTATGACACCTGCTTTTCAGTATACCGGCAAAGATAACTGGCAATATCATCTGTTGAATTTTTATTCAGGGCTAACTGCTATGAATTCGTTGAAAATGCTGGCACTCTCTTTTCGTGCCGATGATCATCTGCAATACGGGAAAATTGCTATCGTTCCCCCGCTTTTACGTCAGGAAGTATTGCAACAGGAAGTAGTCGATGGGGATTATATTCATGGGTATATGCTGAACAGCGGATTTGCCGGCGAATTGACTACCTGGAGCGACAATAATCCGGAGCAATCACTCCACTTCTTTTGGGATAAAAAGAATACCGAACCTGCTGTAAGGATTACTCCAAAGCTTACCCTGCATAAATTAAGCGACACACTTTTCCTTCGCTATATGGCAGGTTGCAAAGCATATGCCACTACGGGTGGCTTTGAATCGGTCTGCGAAGCAATGTATATGCAAAAGGCCGTATTAATGGTACCTGTACACATTGAACAGGAATGCAATGTGATCGATGCCTTACGTACCGGTGCAGGAGTCTCATCCAATGAATTTGATCTTGATGTATTGCTTGACTTTTTTCCTACCTATACCAAATCAATGGAATTCAACTACTGGACAAGAACAGCCGAAGCAATGTTTTTATATGAATTGACACGAATTGATTATCAACCTTCATCTGTCTTTGCTACCATGTAACACTCTTTTTCGTTTACGTAATTTTCTCTTAATCTGCTGAAAGCTGTCTTTGTAAAAAGGCAGCTTTTTTAATTTATTAAATTATCTTCATAAAACATTTTCGTCAATTTTTGCTTAAATAATCAGAAAATCAGATTATAATTCAGCTGACATTCACCTCTAATTACGGGAATTATTTAGAGATTTGTTATTGCTTTATATGATTATCCGCAAAATGTCCTAATATAAATTATGCTTACAAAATCCGAAGGATTTAAATATGATTAGCCATGTATGAAATGCATGGAAAATGACATCAACAGGAACATAACCCCGATAGGGGTTGAATAACAAGATATAGACATTTAATAATGTGAAATAATTAATAAAGAATAATGGAATTGTATATCATTAGAAATAATTGAATTAGATATTCAACCACTTCGTGGTTGGTGATTTGCATCAATCAACATCCATGCATTTCATACATGGCTAATCACATTCAATTCCTTCGGAATTACTAGTCAGAATATTTTTGTATTTTAATTTTAAAATATGATTATTCGCAATGTGTACTAATTTATATTATGAGAATTCTTTCCTGAAGAAAGTATCATGATCATTTATTTAAAGCATCAGTTGTTTTTGCGGATAATCATTTTATTTTATATGATTATCCGCAACCTATCCTAAACAATCTATGGTTTCTGAATAAAGTGCAAAATGAGAATTAATTGAAAAGAAGCATTTTTGATTTTAAAATCCGGATTTGTATTAAATAGTAATGTTTATTTGACATCAGCTTGCCGGGACAATATACTGACATTACGCTAACAATCCAACCGGAAAAAATAACTGATTAAGTATAAAACAACACACAAACAATACATAATAAAATCCTATATAGAGTTTTGTTATGTATTGTTTGTGTATTGTTTATATATTGTTTATCTCTTTAATTCGGGTGTATTGTGAGCGTATTGTCAGTGTAATTTTACCATCCTTTCGGGATATAACAGGATGAAGTATTAATTATCATGGAGTAAGTAGTCAATAACTACAGATAAAGGATCACAATGTAACCCTGAAAAACAGACGCAAAGTCTTACATAATCTATTGAATCCGGATGGTTGAAGTTTTTTGTAGAAACTAAAATAATGAAAATACAAATTATTACTACTTCACAGGAATTCAACTTATTCCATCGCCAATTGTAGTAGAATCCGGGATAAATAGTTAAATTTATTCAAATTAAATGGATTCTAAGTACTAGAAAGAATATAATGTCCTTCTAAAGAATAGAACGCGGATTTTCACGAATTCAGCGGATTAAATCTGATTAATATCTTGTAACGGATTTTAATCCCGATAGCTATCGGGATTTAATCTGCTAAATCTGCGTTTATCAGCGTTCTATTCTTTTGAATTTCAAATGAGACATTTAATTGTTCCAATTACTTAACCGATAAAATTTATCAGAATCATCATTCAAATGAAATACTTTTGGAATCACAATCCGGAGTAAATGCTTTATTTTTGAAATCTAATGAAATACAAAATATTCTATCAACATCTATTTTATAAATCAATGAAAGGGAGTAATTTATCAAAAGGGTTTTTCCGTAAATGGAAAAGAAATACATTGAAATTAATGCTGATTATTTGCGGAACAATGATGGTTACAGGCACAACAGTTGGGGTTAATAAAGTTGATTCGCTATTGAATATTGCCAATTCAATCAATGAACTGAATTACACAATCCCTTCATGGACACTCTTAAAAAGAGCAGTCAAAGAGCTACTACCTTACCCGATTCTGCTTCAACAGCAGCCCTTCAAAATTCAATCAATTCCCTGCAAAGTAAAGAATTGCCCTATAGTATCGTGATGTGTATCAATGGAAGTCCAACATCCCGGTTAGGTTTTGCCTGGTTTACGAATGAAGGAACAACCGGCGGAAAGGTTGAAATTGTAAGCGGTAAAGTTACCGACGACAATGCATTTCAAACACCATTATTGACTATCGAAGCCCAAAGTGCCAATGTGTACAATCTGAATTATAATTCCAAAGGAAATAAACTTCTTGAATTAGCAGATATTCCGGATAATACTAAGAAAAGTTACACCCAACATAAAGCACTGGCTACTGGTCTTACTCCCAACACAATGTATTCGTACCGGGTAGGAAAAGAAGGAGCCTGGAGTGAAACGGGAACATTTACTACCGCAAAAGCCAATAAAGATCCGTTCTCATTTATTTACTCCACCGATCCGCAGGCAAATACGGATGAAATGTTTGATATTTCACAGCGGACTACCCATGCTGCCAACACGATGTTTCCAAATGCTAACTTTTGGTTGAATTGTGGTGATCTGGTACAGTCGTCGGATAATAATAATTCGGAATGGGAATATGAACAGTTTTTCCAGACACAGCAGGACATTTTTCTGAATAAACCCTTTGCACCGATTGAGGGGAATCACGATTTTTCAATCAACAGAAACTTTACTCACCACTTTAATACCGAAACCAATTTCTTTGACTATGTCAATTCAACAGTTCCTGGTAGTATTTACTCATTTGTTTACGGGGATGCTTTGTTTATGGCTTTTAGTTACGAAGATTATGATGTGACGGGACAACTTGACTCCATAGCCGGCTGGATGAGAAGACAGGTAGCAGCCCATCCGGACACAAAGTGGCGAATTGCTTTTTATCACAAAGCAATGTTTACAGGAAGCGTTAGTCACCAAAGCGACGAAGACGGAAGGCTTGTACGCGAAAAAATGAGTCCAGTATTCGATGAATTGAAAATTGACCTGGCATTGCAGGGACACGATCATATTTATGAAGTAATGGGACCTATCAAAAACAAAAAACTTGTTGAAGGAGCCGTCTCCGATCGGATAGCTGTAGCCTATGATGAACGGACCAACCTGACGGCTAAATCAGGAGGAGTCTATAATGTCAAAAACGGGACACTCTATTTCTTAAACAATTCGGCGGGTAAGAAAAAATATGAACCGCGTAGCGAGGCGGACATGTCGTCTGATAAGGTTGTAGATGCAACCGGATTGCCTGACTATTTTAGTCTTTTCACCGGCCATTTCGGTCAGGATGGAAACCCAATGTTTAGTTATATCTCCGTAAGTACCGACAGTATAGAAGTAAAAACATTCGAAATTAATGCTTCGGGTGATGCTATACCTTTTGACGATTTTAAACTGGTAAAATAAGTGTACAATGATTTTTAAATGAATTAATAAATAAGTGGAATTGGATTGTGTTATAACCTTAACTGTTTTTGAATATTTCTGCCAATAGGTATTGTCTTTTTCAGTTTACGTAGTCTCTCCTTGTTGAAGAAAGCTGTCTTTGTGAAAAGACGGCTTTTTTTGATACTATAGAAAACGATAAACAACAATTGACAATGTACTTTTTCGTCCAGGAGTATTGAAGATCTGCTGACAGTGGATAATGTTTCGCACAAACGCACAATTCACTGACTGCAAATTTACAAACCTAATGATAAAAGAAGGTATTTAGGAGATAAAAATGAACTTTGTTCTTAATGAAAAATGTTTAAATTTGAGATCCTGAATCAAACATTTCTAATTCAATGCAATTGAATAAATAATTATTAAAATATATGCCTATTATCAAATTTAAGAATTTGTGTTTCAGTAAAAAAATAATTGTCTAAAAGTGTTAATGATTAAAATAAAAACTCTATATTTGTCAGGTCGTCTTTCACGAATAAAAAGGGACATAATATTATACGTGAATTGGCATTCTTAGTAATTTAATAATGAAATTAAAGATGAAGAAACTTAGTATTTGTGTCATTATATTATCATTCTCAGGTTTATTATTTTCACAAAATCAACAGGACTCTCTGGTGTTGTTTTCAGGATTAAAGTACCATTCTGAATTTGAGAAAAGGGCTTTAACAAACTATGTTCAAAACAAGAATGATACTTTTGATTTGTATCTTGCGATTGATGAAGGTATGACGGAAGAAATCGCCCAAGGTTATAAGATTATCTTTAACAAAGTATTTACGGAACTGAACAAGCAAAAAACAGATCCTAAAAATATTGTTAGGAAAATTAAATCCTCTTACTCTATTGTTCATAATCAATTTCTAAAAAAATATAACGAAAATGTGTATTTTCCATCGATTTTCAATGATGGAACTTATAATTGTGTAACAGCATCACTTCTCTATGCTTTGGTATTCGATCAATATGGTATACCCTATAAAGTAATGTCATCTAAAGATCATATTTATTTAATTGCCAATCCCGGTAATAAATCAGTAGTAATTGAAACCACCAATCCTGATTTTGAAAACGCCATTTTTAACGGAAATTTTAAACAACAATATGTAAATAACCTTAGATCATCAAAGCTAATCAGCGAAGAAGACTATAAAAACAAATCGATTGAAGAGATATTCGCCACTAAATTTAATGATTTAAAAGAATCAAAGGCAATTAATTTACCGGGGTTTCAGTATTACAACAAGAGTTTAATTATGGCTCAAAACAACGATTTTGATAAAGCATACGATTTGTCCATAAAAGCATATTATTTCTATCCCGATAAACAGGTAAAATTATTATTAATTACCACACTTGCTTATAAACTGGATAAATGCGAATTCTCCAATGTTGATGATGCTGATTTGATTGCACAATACTCACGTCTCGATCCAACTAATTTAAATCAGATTTCAAGACTCTTTGATCGTATGCTTGCCAAGAATCTTCAATACACCGATAGAATTAATTTTTGTGATACATTTTATAATCGATTGAGAACTATTATAGCGGATAAAAATATATTAAATGAAATCGGTTTTTCTTACAATATGACAATGGCATACGGTAAAAACAGGAGATTTGATAAAAACGGCACGAATATATATGTTCGAAATGCATTGAGATTTAAACCAAATCAACGAGATGCTATATCTTTGTTTGAATTATCGTTACAGAATCAATTACAAAGAACGGATGATTATTATTCTTATCTTGATAGCGTCAAACAATACGAGAAAGAATTTGAAAACACATCGGTACTCCCTATTATTAAAGATTATAAAATAATGGTTTATTTGAAAATTGCAGAAAAAGCATTTGAGAATAAAAAAGTAAATGAAGGTGAAAAGTATATGTCATTATTTGAAAATAATTTCGTACCGCCGGTTAAAGATATTGAGCAGAGAATAAAAATAGAAAATGCATATTTTGAATACGCCAATTATTATGCCCGAAGAAAAAACAAGGTAATGGTTGATAAAATTATCAATAAAGGATTGAAATTGATACCTAAAAGTAACATGATTCAATCGGCACTTGACAGCATGGGTCCACGTATCAGGAAAACGATGAAATCACCTTATTAAAATATTTATTATAATCCTGTTTTTAATATACCTTTCAAATATGATCTATAGTTGTAATTGAATTATTGCTTTTTTTAAAATTATTAGTCCTGAAATTAGGTGATAACAATCCGCTTTTATTCGATAAACTGGCCGGTGGATTTACTCCCAAGCAATAACTTACTGCTATTGGTTTTGAAACATGGACGAAAAAGAACTATACATTGTCTGTAAATTTACAAACCCGGACGAAACAAAGAAAAAATAGAATAACGTTATATGCACTGTTATTTGCACAAATCGAATTTATTTGCGACAAAATTTATCTTTCGTAAGAAAAAACGATAGTATTTGCACTGTTTTTTGCAGCAATCACAACTAATTGGACTTGTTCAGGTAAGTGCCTAATCTCTCTCCATTAACCGGATATATGCGCTCTCCACTGAATGCAAATTTATAGCCATGGACGAAAAAGAGGGAATACTCTCTATTATCCAGATGGTCACTTCAGACATATTCATGTTTCAGCTCAACCAGAATAATACATTTAATACATTATATTATGAATAAAATAAATTATCCAA
>Ga0302288_1001115_pt1 | contig 18216 bp, 8 predicted proteins | sample III_Fen_N1_1_FD_194549 | JGI IMG/M metagenome (GOLD analysis project Ga0302288, IMG submission 194549) | Peat permafrost microbial communities from Stordalen Mire near Abisko, Sweden - III_Fen_N1_1 | ecosystem: Environmental > Terrestrial > Soil > Wetlands > Permafrost | place: Sweden: Abisko...
AATAGTAATCTCCAAATTTCTTACAGGACGGGTCATGTACATTGTACGTGCCCCATCGACTCCTGTTTTCAAGTCCTGAAAGAGAGGAGTAATCGTCCGTATAGGGCAATTTTGTCTCTTTGCAGGACATGCTCATCAGCAGCAAGGAAAGAAATATCAAGGAGAGTTTGTTCATTAAAATTAGAAAAGTGCTTTATCAACGAGGAAGATACCAGTTTAAAGGATCCATCAATTTTGATTTCATATCAGCTTTGTTGAGTGAATATTTGGCTGAAACCTTTTCAGCCAGATATTCCGGTTTCCCCCTGCGCATGGCTATACGCATCAAATCATGAAAACGATTACCTTCAAATGCTGTTTCAAGAGCCAACTCCTCAACAATGGCATCTTCCACATAGGTGATGGAATCCACTTTATTGCTGCAGGTTGGAATGATATAAACTCGGGTATCTAAATTTATGTTGCCCAATCCACGTTGACGTATACCAGCATTGTTTGCGAATCGGTTATCGGCAAAATTCATATACGTAGGTGTGCTACCGTTTCCTGCAGCAAGAACTTCATTATGAATTGCAGCTGGCCTGGTTGATAAATCCGTCAACCCTTTCTTTAAAACCGTAAATGCCAATTGTGGGCATCCAAGCCTATTCACGGCTTCTGCATAACGTAAGTACAACAACGAGTTTCTGTAGATTACCAAGCACTTTTCGGTGTTTGTATTCATTGTCTGGTATTTAGTAATGTATGGATTTTCACTTGGATCATACGAATTGGGCAACGTACTATTTTTCTCGTTTACCTGATAATAAGATCCATGTGCTCTTAGATCGCCTTCACCAGTGGTTATGGAGTCTACATAATAAATGGTTTGCGCCCATTTGTTGATGGCAATGGTTGAGGGTGCAATATCATAATGGTAACTCAAACTGTCGACCGTAAACTGTTGACCATAAGTGGCTGAACTGGCAATTGTGGCAATGTTCTCAGGATTGTTCGGTTCCAAAACTGCATTCCATAAGGGAGTGTAATTTTGAAAAACTTTTTTAGAATCGACTGTCCAACTTGAAATATAGTCCTTGCTTATGGTTAGGCTGTTCGTATACATGAGGTCATAATAGGACTTGGCCGCATTGGCATAATCACCTTTCCATAAATACAGGTCGCCCAATATGAACTTGATCGGGAGTACCGTCTGTTTGACCTTGAATGCCCCGAAGGTTCCAAGGTCCATGGTATTGATGTTTCTCAATGGGTAAAGGTCCGCAATCAACGAATCTGCCAAAGCACCAAGTCCGATGGATGGATAGGTCTTCGTCGCTTCAGCCACTGTCGTTATCGGGTTGGTATAATAATAGACCGAATTGAAATTCAAGGCAAGTTGCAGGTACGTCCAAGCACGAATTGCCTTTGCTGCGGCATACGATCGCATCATGGCCTTGTCACTCAATATGGAATAAGAAGTGTCGACGTAATGGGTTATGTAATTGCAACTGTTTATTACGGCATAATAATCCTTTTGATTGATATAAGGATTCTCTTTGCTATAGTTGAAATCATTGATTTCCTTCAGATATTTGGAAGCGTTGTCCTTGGTTTCCATCAATTCACTCCGTAATTCACCGAGTAGGATGTATCGGTCGCCGAGTTTCTGCAGTTGTGAAAAGACCCCGACCATCGAATAGATGGTATCGTGAGCAGATTTCATTTGAAAATCCTGTTCAAAGGTGTAACGCTCGGAATCTGCATTCAGCAAAGCATCGCAACTGGTTAAGGCGAAGGTGCTTGCCAAGAGGGACAGCACTATGTAATTCAGCTTTTTCATATTCGTAGTAGACTTATTATCTTGTACTTATAGATTACAGGTTGATCTTAACACCAACAAAGAAACTTTGGGTTTGTGGCACCAGTCCTGCATCAATGCCTTGTGTAAGTACCGAATTACCGGTAGAGCATTCAGGATCAACTCCCAAATAGTTGGTAAGTGTAAAAAGATTGTTGGCTGCCACCCAAATATCCATTCCATTGATGAATGCATTGTTGATGGGCACTCGGTATGACACGGATACCGTTTTAAGTCTCAGGTAGGAACCATCTTCTATCCAACGATCAGAGAAGCGGCTGTTACCCAAAGGATCGCCATAAGTTGCTTTAGGTTGACTGGTCAATTGTCCATCTTTTCTCCATCGAGACAACATGGCGGTGGATTGGTTGCTCATGTCAGCACCGGACTCCAATTGGCTACGCAAGTAGTTGTAGACATCGTTGCCATAGGAATAGGAGAACAAAGCGTTCAATGTTATCTTCTGAAAACTCATCTTGCTCGAGAACGACCCATAGAAATCAGGATTGGGATTGCCTATAATTTGACGGTCATTCAAATCGATGGTGTGGTCTGATGTTTTGTCATCGAAAATAATATCACCGGCACCGAAATAAGTATAGGAACCATTTGCATTCACGATGTGGAGATTTGCAGCAGAAGCTTCAGCATCGGTTGCAAAAACGCCTTTGGTCTTGTATCCGTAGAAAACTCCGGCAGGATTACCTACCCTGGTCAAAACCGATCCGCCGTAAAGATTTAGGACTTGGTCACCTTCTGGAAGTGACTCAATGTTGTTTTTGTAATGACCAACGTTCATGCTCATTTCCCATTGGAACTTCTTCATGTTGAGCACCTTCAGATTGGCTGACAATTCATAACCCTTATTGCTCATTTCACCACCGTTGTTCCAATAGGCGTCCAGGCCGCTAGTCACATTCAAGGCTTTAAGCGTCAACAAATCACTGGTCCTCGACGCATAAACATCAGCGGAAAGGGTCAATGTATTATTAAACAATCCAAGATCAATGCCAACATTCCAACGTTTGGTAGTTTCCCATTGCAAACTTTCATTCTGTATGTTCGAAAGAACCAAACCGTTTGCATAATCGATGTAACGAACGGTTTGATAGTATGCCTTCGTGGCATAGTCCTCGATACCGTCATTACCGGTAATTCCATAACCGCCTCGGAAACGCAATAGGTCGATGCCTGAGAAATGTTTCATAAACTTCTCGGAGGAGACCAACCATGCGCCGTTGATGGAAGGGAACAACCCCCAGCTATGCCCGAAAATGGAATAGCCACCCTTGGTTTCCAATCCAAATCTGGAAGAACCATCCAATGATGCTGCCACATCCAGGAAATACTTGTTTTTGAAGTTGTAATTGGCGCTAGCATAGTTCGATATGGAACGGTTTAGATTGTTTGTGCCGCTTGTTTGCGGAAAGCTATAACTGGAAAGTACCGCTGTGTTGTTGTCAGAGCCTGTATTGTGAGCAGAAATCAGGTCTGATTCAAAGTAGTCGCTTTGATAACGCCAGCCTAGGAATGCTTTTAAGGAATGATCCAAACCTATTTTCTTGCTGAAGTTCAACCGAGTGTCGTTGAAAATACCGATGTTTCGAATGATTTGATTGGCTGCTTTGTTGTAAGAGTAGCCATATCCGTCCAAATAGATTTCCTTGGTTCCCAACATCGGTTGAAAGTAAGACTCTTTATTCTTGTCCAGATTGTAATCAAATTGAGTAGTGATATTCAGATACTTATTGAATTCGAATTTTGGAGTGAGCCCAATATTAAAACGATATTGTCTGGAATAGTTTCTGGATTTCTGAATAATGGCCGAAGGATTTCCGATACCGAATTCATCCGCATCGTCATAATCCTTGGTTTTTGTTCCAGATGAAGTGAACGTGTTTGGGCTAAGGAACGGCGGTTTGATCATGCTTAAGTAAGTGGGAGATGTCCGGCTGTTCACTCCATCGTCCAACAAATTTCTGTCGATGGTCGTATAAGCAACGTTCAGCTTCGTTGTCAAGTTGTATGTCAGTTTGATGTCCGCATTGATTCGGGTGTGGATTCTAGACATGTTCGTGGATTTCACAATGCCGTTGTTACCGGTATAACCCAACGAAAAATAATACAACGCCCGTTCGTCACCACCATTCACATTGATGGCATAACTTTGTGTATTGCCAAGCTGATAAACTTGGTCGGACCAATTCGTTTGATTGTGATACACATTATAATTTGAACTGGAAGGATCGGTATTCAAAAATCCGAATGCCGCAATTTCTTTTTTGGAAAGACCTCGAGTACCAATCATTTCACTAGCATAGGTTCGATACTCATCCGCATTCATTACAGGTATTGCATTGGGCCGTTGTGTGATGCCCGTCATGATGTTCAGGTCAATTTTGGTCACTGCGCTTTTACCACGGTTGGTCTTGATTAGAATGACGCCATTGGAGGCTTTGCTTCCATAGATTGAAACTCCATCCTTCAACACCGTGATACTTTCAATATCACCGACTTCAATACTGGTCAACGGATTCATGAAATAACCACCCTGTAGGGAAATGGCATCCTCCGATGTCTTGTTCCAAACGACACCGTCTACGACATATAGGGGCTGTGCGTTGGCATTCAGTGAGTTGAGCCCTCTAATAAACATGGTTGTTCCAAATCCCGCATTTCCGGATTTGTAGATGCTGCGAACATCACCGCCCAATTCCGAGTGAATGAACTCATCCGGTGAAATTGCTTGTGGCAATCTGAACTCATTGATTCCTTTACTGGAAGAGGCGGTTGTTGTTGTCCGCTCTTTTCCATTCAAGCCTTCTAGAGATCCGTAGAAACTGGTGAACGTTTCAGGATACATGTCAATGACAAGATTTTTTTGGCCACGAACTGCTACTTCACGGACAGCATAGTCGAACGCAGAGATGGAAAGAACTTCCTCTTGGCTCGAAACGTTGATTATAAATTGACCCTTTTCGTCCGTCGTCGATGATGCTACGTTGTTCAACGCTTGTATTTGAGCTGCAGAAATAGGCTTACCAGTATTTGCGTCACGAACTAAACCAGAAATGCTGAACTTTTGCAATGCCTTGCCTTTTTCACCTGCGAAAGTCGTGGTTGACATCGCAAATAGCGCCAACATTAGGATTGGGAGCATACGCAACCATATGGGAAGAGTTAATTTCATCTGTGTACTATTCAAGTTGTTTTTCATCTTTTTCCAAATATTGTGTACCCCATCAAATGACAGGCTCCAGTATGATACAATCGATGAGCATGGTTCTGGTATAAAGTGTGGACTGAGATGTCAGAGCTGCGTTTTCAACTTTCACTCTGACGGTAATATCCCCAGGGGCGTCATTTGAAACAAAGTTGCAGTATGGGAATGTCATTTCTGCAATAAAGATTTTGCTGATAGCCGTACCACTGACTACTGCTTTGGAAACGTTCGGAACAGTGCTCGTAAATTTGGTGCCGTCGCTCTTGGTGTACTCCAGGTAAAAGTTCACGAGCCCTGGCAATTTGACCGTTTCCTGAATGGCTGAAGGTGCAAATTGGCAATAAATCCTATATTTTGCAGATAAGGTATTCGGTATGGCAAAACTCACCCAAACCTTTTGAAGGGAGCTGGTTGTAAGTGGATAGGCCACTACATAACGATTTCCGGAAACATTGAATCCTGTATTTTCACCACTTCTCCAATAAACGTTGGCATTGCTGCTCGTACGACCATAAGACGTGTTTTCAGCCTCGATTCGTATCTCATTGTGCCAAGATTCAGTTGGAGTGTTGCGAAGGGTATCCGATACCCAAATAGTACCATTGCTCGCCTTGTGCGAAGTTGCTCCTACAAAAAGCCGGGCTGCATTGAGGAATTTGTGATTGCTGGTGTCGAACAAGGAATCTACCGTATTGGGGTCGGAAATGTTTGCTCTAAAAAAAGCATTTTGCATGATTGCGTTTTGAGTCAATCTTCTTTGTTTGGCCAAACTCGAATCTCTTGTGGCTTGTGGCAAGCATTTGAAATAGGGTTTGATTCTGTTGTATGAGTTGATCCAAGCTTGATTATTTGGCAATAAGGCCGTGTAAATGCTATCTTCATTATTGATGTCGCCAAACGGAGTGCTGCCGAGGGGGTGCAAATAGGCATAAACGGAATCAAGACCTGCAATACGACTAAGCGATTCCCATATGTTGGAGGCGTATGGGACGATTCCGTTCAGAACATGCAAAATTCCATTTTTTGCAAGAATGTTTGCCGTATCCATCGAGAAGGTTCCGAAAGTAAATCCAGTGTTACCTTTGTCAAATGCCACAAACTTGCCGCTCAGCATGTATATTTTTTTACTACTGACGGTGTTGAAACCAGCTGTCGGAAAATTGAATCGGGCAATGTGATTGCGAACAATTTCACTGAGCGATGAAGTATCCGACCAATTAATGGACAATTGACTTAAGGCGCTGTTCGAAGGTGCCCAAACCGTGTACGTCTGATCGGAATTCAATACGGAATCAAATCCCGTTACTTCAATCATGCGTTTGAAAACGGTCAAATCACTTCTGGATTCGATAAAATCTTTCAAGCTTTGCGTGCTCAGGTTGCTGCCTGTGTTGTCGTAATGTTGCTGCCAGACATCGTTTACACAGGAACTCCAAACGAGTGCCAGGGCAGATAACAAGATGAAAAGCCTTTTTTTATGAAATGTATTCATGATAGTATTCGATTTTTTAATCAGGCATTATTATTCGATTCCTTCGGTTTCAAGTAGTTCCGTTGGCACAAACTCCAAATAATCCAACATAAACTGGATATCACCACCGGTTGATCCAAGTCCGACAACGGTAAACGTATGTTTGGCGGCTTTATCGAACGTATAGGTTCCCAACACGCGTCGCAAACTCTTGATGCTTTGTCTGGCATTTAATGTGGGGTCGTAGTACAATCCAATGGTGCATTTGTAGCTGCATGCACCTTTCATATAACCACGATTGTGCATCATCTTGTCATTTTCATATCCTTCCGGATCCTGAGGGTCAGCGCCAGGTTTTACCCAACCTACTTCAGCATTGTTTGCAAGTAGGGCAAGATTCAACGGAATCCCACAAGGTATGCTGTCCCAATACAATTGGGCAATACCGCGCCAATCTGTCGGCTGATAACTCATACGAACTTCATAGGTCCCGGCAGGTATGGGCGAAGTGACGATCGAAAAGTTGTAAGTTCCTTCAACATAGAGTTCATCACCTTGCCAATCTTCATAAATACCGTTGGCATTAAGATACGTAAAGCGGGTGGTTGCAGAGCATTTGAGGCCTTCGCAGTAACCATCGGGGATGATATAGCGGTGTGCTTTTCCTACAACGTTTTCAGCAGTAGGATTGTTCCCGCGCATGTTGTTCGTTGCAAACTCACGAAAGAAGGAAGATGCTTCCATCCGAATGCGATTCGATGCGATGTTAGATACGACATTCTTGCTATATACCAATGGTTTGTCGATTTCGTGGTAGTAGCCGTTGATGGCATCGTTATCAATGTCCTTGGTCAATTGAACACCAGTGGATACATCCGACTCATCCCACATGTCCATAAAAAACGACAAGGTATAATTCCTATCTTTTTTTACTTTGATCAAGGTATTTGACAGCATGGTTTCTATAAACTCATACATGTCGTATGTTTTGATCTGGGTCGGTGTATCATAATCATTGATTAGGCGGCTCGAAGCTAATGTGCGGTTCATGCAGTGGTAAGCAACGAAGCGGTTCAAATAATTTCGCGGGTCTGCTGGATTATCCACACCGACTCCATCTGAAAATACGCCTTCATAGCTTCTGGAATAGTAATATTTTGCCAACAATTTCAAATCGTCGATCGTTTTCACACCATCCGGACATAAAGGGCAATCCTTGTAATTTGCCAAAGTGCTGTCGCTTTCCATCAAGACAGTGAATCCAAATTTCCGATGTTGGGGAATTTCTTCCTTGATGTTATATGTTTTGATGCTCCAGGTACAATTCTTTGGATCGTAACTCTCGTCTTCCACAACGGCATCATTCATCATTTTGGCATATCCTGTCAGTTGCATTGCTTGAGAAAACAAACTGAATTTTGGATCTTGAGCAATTTTCTCACCCAATTTCAACTCAGAAGGTTCCAGGGTTTTGCTCAATATGTGAATGTATCCATTATGTACCCTGATGTCTTTTTCAATAATGGGGCAATTGCCATTGACCAGGATGGAACCGTCTTTGAGTGAGAAATCGATGTTGACGAACCGTTCACTCATAGACATGGTGCTAAGTGGTCCAACGGAGAAATCTCCAGTGGCGATGGTGTCACCCTTGACGATGTGGTTGTAGCAAATCTTTTTCAGTTCCTCCAATGTAAAATCGCTCATACGACTTTTACCCTTGGAGGTATAGTAGTTTCTCATAGCTGAGTCACAGGGGATAAAACAAGTGTATTTGCCATAGGCGTTCAATAGTCCCAATACGCCGGTCGTATCTAGGATTTTGGTGAATTCCGACAAATCTTCGGGGCGGCTGCTCAGGTATTGGCCCACCAACAATTCGTTGGAGGAATAATAGGAGGCTGGTACGTTGTCTTTGACACACGAGGTCAACAGACCGCTTCCAACTACTGCTGCGAAAACAGCGGTATAGAATAAGGAGAGGATGCGCATATTTTTCATTGTCTGATGATTTTATTAATTCGAGGTGGATGTCGTCACCGTATTGTAAAATGGATTCTGAACCAGCAGTGAATTGGCAGTCATCTCGTCCTTATGAATAGGCCAGTATAGCGCATTCATAACTGACATTCTGCCGAGTGCTTCATTGCCGGTTGTCGTTTTGGCTACATAGCTGATCAGTGGAGCCGTGCTGTTGGCTCGTCTGGCTAGACGAACCAAATCAAACCAGCGTTTACCCTCAAACATCAGTTCTCTTTGGCGTTCTCTCAAAACTAGACTCTCAACATCACTGAATCCACTATACTTTGAAGCACTCAGTGTATCAGCATCCGGATTCGAACGATTGTATGTCTTGTTAACCAATGCCACTACATTTTCAAAATCTGTGTCCCCTGTTTTTTGTAGCAATGCCTCTGCTTTCATCAGAATAACATCCGACAAGCGGTAAACAATCCAGTTGGAAGTGTTTGAGCGGTAAGTATATGTGCTAAGGTTTGATGTTGAGTTCTCTGTACGTGAGAGTCCAGCATATTTGAAGATATTGTACACGCCAGTTGACGCATCCGTTCTGAAGAAATCTTTAGCCCTTGTATCTTTCTCACCCTCGTAGACCCCATTGCCCAGCGAATATTTGAACGGACTATATTGCTTTCCCGGTGCCAGATTGGTTGGGAAACTGATCCCTCCTTTATCATTTCCGGACCAACCGTATAAATTACGAGTGGCGTAATTAATCTGAACTTTATCGTTGAATTGAAGTTCAAAGATGGTTTCAGTCGATTTGCCTTCGTAGAAAACTTCCTTAATCACATTTTCGGCACCAACCAACTTTAAAGTATTGTCGGCCATGACCTTGTTGCACATTCCAATACATTCATCGTACTTCTGATCCCAAAGATAAATATCTGCCAATAAGGCATATACGGCATTTTTGGTGATTCTGCCCTTGGTGTAGTTGAGTGTCGGGAAACTTGTCTTTGCATATTGGGCTGCAACCAGCAAATCTTGAGTAATGGAATCCAAAACAACTTTTTCAGTCGATTTGGCAACCAAATAATTCTGGGAATCATCGATACTTGGTGTAGTGATGAAAGGCACATCCTTAAATGCCCTTACCAAATAGAAGTATGCCAAAGCCCTAATAGTTAGAACCTCAGCTTCCATTGCGTGCAATTTTGCGGGGGTGAAATTCGCATCAGCCTTGACGACGTCAGGTGCATATTTAAGGAACGTATTGCAATTGTTGATGACAGAATAAAATGCTCCCCAGGAACAATTGGCATTGGTCGGCGTAATCTCCTGCCCCAATATCTTGTTGATATTCTCATCGGTATTGGAGGCTTTGATAACGTTGTCAGATCGCATTTCACCCCAAATGAGCATCCTATAGGTGACGTCATTTTCAATTAAACCACGATAACAAGCCGCCATGACACCTTGAGCATCCGATTCGGTTTTCCAGTATTGTTCCAGAATCATTTGGTTTTCCGGCAATACTTCAAGCCAGTTTGTGCAACTGCTGACCCCTGTCAATAAGAGCGTTGCAACTATGAAGATTTTAAATTTGTTTTTCATTGTCAGTCAAATGTTAAAGTCCGATACTTAAGCCAAGAGTGAAATCTTTGGATCTTGGGGTTTTCGCATTGTCAGAAGAAACGCCAAAGGAACCATAACCAACTTCAGGATCGACACCGGTGTACTTAGTGAAAACATACAGGTTATTGAAGGTTAGGTATACGTTCACCTTATCAATACCGAGTGGTTTGAGTTTTGAAGATGGAACGGCATAATTGAAGGTCAAGTATTTAAAACGGAGGAATGAACCGTCCTCGACGAACCGATCGCTTCCAAGCCAATTATACCCGCTTTGATAAAGCGCTCTGGGAATTTTGGTATCATCACCATCCTTGCGCCAACGCCAGTTGACAGCAATACTTTGATTGTCGTCATTGTACATGTTTTCAGCATACATACGTGCTGAGTTGACAATTTTGTTGCCATAACGGAAGTTGAAGAACAACGTGCAATTCAAGTTCTTATAGCGGAGTGTGCTTCCGAATCCACCATTCATGATAGGGTTGGAGTTGCCTAAATAAACGATATCCAATTCATCGATGCTGCCATCGTGATTGATGTCCTTGTATTTGGCATCACCACCGCGGAATTGATACTCGCTTGTAGTGCCATATGCAAACATCATTGGCAACGCTTTCCCGCTTTCATCAGTCAGGATGTTGCCATTTTTATCACGTGCGACAGGTGCATCCTGGTGTTCCCCATAATTGTAGTCGTCGTATTTATAGACGCCTTCATATTTGAAACCATAGATGGAACCAAAGGAATGGCCGTTTTCGAGTCGCGATAGGTATTCACCGTTGCTGTAATTGTATTTTGGATTGTATTGTTGCAAAACTTTATCATCCAACTGTATGACTGTATTTATGTTGTTGGATAAGTTAAAGTTGAAATCCACCGAGAATGGGCCTTTTTTAATAAGACGATTGGTGAAGAAGTTCACTTCGTAACCATCATTGTCCATGGATCCTACGTTTTTGTATGTCTGAATGGCAAAACCCGAGGTTGAGGGGATGATCAGATTGGGGAACAACAAGTCGCTGGTCCTTTTGTGATATGCGTTCAAGTCAAAAGTGAAGCGGTCATCGAACAAGCCAAGATCCATCCCCATGTTCCAGGAATTGGTCTTTTCCCACCGAAGATCTGCGAGTCTCAACGAAGTCGGTTCCGTAGCCGGAAGATCAATGTAGCTTTCGTAAGGCACATATCTGGAATAGCTGTTCCCGGCCGTGGAGGGAGCATTACCGCTGATACCCCAACTCGGACGAAGTGCCAACATGCTCAGCCATCCTTTTGTTGATTCCATAAACTCTTCATCTGAAGCGATCCATTTGACCGAAACACCTGGGAAATTACCCCAACGGTTGTTTTTTCCAAATACAGAACTACCCTCTCTACGCATGGTGAAGGAAGCGATGTATCTGGATTTATAGGAGTAGTGAGCTCTAGCCATGAATGCCATGGTACGCTTGGTTGAAATTGAAGTGAAAGCGGATGATAAATAACCTGCTTGTGAGGCATCTGTACTGGTGCCAGAAGCAAGATTGTAATTGACAATTTCCTGATCGGTGACATTGTTCATGGTTGCCTGAAACGATCCGTATAGCAACAGGGTATGATCTTCGTTGTCGAATTTGGGTTGCCAAGTCAGGTTGTTGTCCGTTTGGATGAGCAATTCTTCCTTATCCATACTGGATGCCCTATTCACATTGGAACTGTTGGCCGAAACGTTCGAAACTTCCCAAGGAAGGAAAGTTGCAACTTTGTCGTTGTTGATGTCAAAAGAAACATACATGTTGTATTCCAGGTTCTTGGACTTATCATCAGTTAAGTCATAACGAAGTCTGAATGTTGGAATGATGCGGTAATTCTTTACATTATCCGTTGCCAACAATGCCTGTGCGACTGGATTTACCAAGTCCCTCTGGGCAGATCCGAGCGAGGAAAATCTGGATATGTTGTAATAGATATTGGTATTGTTTCCTTGGGCATCCTGTTGGAACACGCTGACATTCGGCATCTTGCGATAGGCGATGTTCAAGATGTTTCCACCATAATTCCGATCATTGTCCGTATTCGTATAGGAGAACTCAGTAATGAACTTCATACGGTCAGAAACTGAATAATCCAAATAGGCGCGTGAACTGTAACGGTTCATATGCTGACCAATCACGGTTCCATTTTGATCATAGTAACCACCGGATACACGGAACTGAGCCCGTTCACCACCACCTAACACCGTGATGTAATGGTCATGAATAACACCGGTCTGTGTAACCTCTTTCACCCAGTCTGTATTATTGTTGAAATTTTCGTATTCGGAAAAGGTTGGGTCGTAATTGTATTCGTTGATGTCTGCAGCACTTTCATCCTGATTGGGGTTGAAGTAAGCCTGCTTCATCAACATGGTGTAATCGTCACCGTTCAGCATGTTAAGGCCTTTTGGTTGAGTCGCACGAGTGAGGCGATAAGTGTATTGAATCTTCGTCGGCCCCATGGCTCCTTTTTTTGTCGTCACCATCAAGACACCGTTTGCTCCTCGGATACCCCAAATTGCCGTTGATGCGGCATCTTTAAGTACCGTGATTTCCAAGATGTCATCTGGATTGATGCTCAACATGTTTGCATATTGTTCCTGATTCGCATTCGCAAAGTCAAAGGAGGCATCAATGCTGATGTTGTAGGGTACACCATTGACTACGATGAGCGGGTCGGCATTGGAATTGATTGTGGAGGAGCCACGGATGCGCATGGAAGAGCCACTACCCGGGTCACCTGAATTGGAAACAATGTCCAATCCTGCGACTCGACCTTGCAAGGCTTCATCGAGCGAACCAACCTGTAATCCTTCAAAAGCTTTGGCATTGATGGTTTGCACGGCGGTGGAAATTTCACGTTCAGGAATCTTGAAACCACCTTCACCATACATTTTTTTGGCAGTAATGGTGATGTCCTGGATGGTATGTCCACTTTCGGTCATGCCCAAATTGATGACTCTAAGGTTGCTGATCATGCGGCTTTCTTTCACAAAGCCGAGATAACTGAAACTTAGTTTGTCCGCCGTACTTTTAAATCGAATCACATAATGACCGTTTGCATCGGTGATAGTTGCATTTACAACACGATTGTCAGGGCTGATTTCCTGCACGTTGACTCCAGTCAACAACTCACCATTCGTTTTTGAGGAAATGGTACCTTGGACAATTCCGTCTCCTGCCGTCTGTGCTGAAGCAAACGGAGTCAGTACCAACAGTAACAGTATAACGATATATAATTTGGATTTCATGGATTGCTTCATTATTTATTGAAATCTCAATACCTTGTTTATTTGATGTATCACCGCTGTCGAAGAGGTTGTGATGCTACTTCCCGAATAGAGCGTTGTGGTCAGTGACGTCAGCGTTTTTGGGTCAAGGCTGAAAACATAGTCCCTTGTCATGATGTTGTAATTACCACCAGAAGTGACAACTTCCGCCGTTTCCGGAACCGACTGCCCATCAACTGTAGCGTATTTCTCCGTAGTCAACTTCAAAGTGCCGTTTTCGGACTTAACCCCCAATCTATAGAACTTGTTCTTGTAAGTATCCCAGTAGGTCGACTTATTATCGTTCTTAATGGTTGCCGATTGATAAAGACCATCCACTGGTTGATCCGGATGGATGAACACGGAATTGTCCTGGAAATGGTAACGGACAAAACGCTCCATCACATTAATCATTGAATCTTTTCTAGCTTGATTGGTTTGGGCATTGATGACAGACCATGGAATCAAGGTGCCATTCGAATATGCTTCCTGAATGGCTTCATTGGTAGGAACATAGACCGTATAGCGGAATGTATTGAAGAACTTGATGTTGAAGTCGATGCCGTAATAGTTGGTTTTCTGTACAAAAACATTGTTGTTTGGAAAGTCTGCACAAATATTGAAGAACTCACGGAATGCATCATTGTTTTTCAAGACATTGTAAACCGATCTGAATGGTGTTTGTGGAAGTTGATCGACAAAGTAGGTGGTTCCGTTCTCTTGATGATACAGACCACTATCGGCCAAATAAACTCTCGTATCCTTCAGGATGTTCTCCCCACCTTGGAAATTGACCAATGTCGAAGAGTAATGACCCTCTATGTCGTTTGTATTCGTTGCTTTCAAAATGTTGCCGTCTTTTGTGACATAGTAACCATCCTTAAAGGCATTCTGTACGGTGTCTTTGAAGTCGTTGACAACAATGCTCTGATCCAAAATGCGAACCAAGCGACTCTTAATGAAGTCAGCGTTCGTAATCAAAGTGATGGAGTCACCTCTTCCATAGGGCTTGGATTGGTCGTAGGCAAAGATTGAAGCTTTAACGGTCTTAGCAGGGTAATCATACCAAAATTTAATGGTGGTCGGTTTGCTGGTGCCGTATGTAAGTGGATCGATATACGATTGTAAGGCTTTATCAGTAGGGGCAAGGAATGCATAACTGTTTACCATGGAATTCAGATACAATGCATAAAGATATTTGTCGATGGCCCAGTTGCAGACTTCGGTCCGTCTGCTGAACAATACTGGCCCGTAGACTGAAACGAAATCATCCGGTGGATAAATGGCCTTCGTCACATAAACCAAGCCGTTGATGCCAACATAGCTCATGGAATCGATGATGTCCGTTTTCTTAACGTTGAGTTTGGAACTTTGCGCGTCCACCATCTTATTAAAGACGCTTGGTATGGAGTTGAGCAAAGATGTACGCATGTGGCGCTTCACCAATTTGGCCAAAATATTCGTCGGAACATTTTCCCAAGTGTTGTAACGTTCCTTGAGGGCACGGCCGCTACCGGAACTGTTAAGGTCAAAATAGGCATCCAGTGCTTCATTGGTAGGAGCAAACATGACTGCCATATCAGACTGCATGGTGGCGTTTGGCGACACATAGCTGTTCCATCCTGGATCGAACGGCAAGAAGTAAGTGGTCGGTATGAGAATGTTGGTCGGGTAACGCTGCATACCGCCACGACCAGCATCCGTATAGTAATGCATGGTAAAAATGGAATCCAACGGCAAACGGCCTTCCAACTTTTTATAGTTCAAAGTTGCCGTTGCATCGTAATACGGAGCGCAGAATCGATCCAGTAGGCTGGAAAAGGTCGAAAGCTTTTGATTGTTGCGAATGTATTGAGCCATGTTCGTTGGAGGAATCAGCACATTTTCCAATACATTGATGTAACCGTTCTTACATGCCTTATCACGTTCAATAACCTTATCACTGAAAATAAAAGCATCGTTTCCGGAACGATTGATACCGGTCATTATCTTAAAATCTTCGTCTGAAATGCTATTGAAGTCCAACTGTTTCTTGAGGAAATGGACCATGGTCCATTCTGTGTTGTCTTTTAACAACCAAATGCCCTTGTCGCGCCTAGAATCCCATGCCGAACCGGTTGGAAGCATGTTCCCTTTTTCAAAAGCAACACTATCCAAAATGTTGACGGCCGATTTTCTGCGCAGAGCTTTGCCTTCTTGAAGACCTGCCGGTGGAGCTGCATAATAATTGGACAAGGTTTCAATCAGATAGGCATTGTTGATCATGGAGAAATTGAGGATCAATTTTTTCTGAGACAATGTCAATTGATCAAAGCTGGTAACACCCCAAGCATTTCCTTCACTGAAAAAACGGTTGAATGCATCATCGTTAGCAACAAAGATTGTTTTGCTGCCAGTACGGGATAAGACATCCTGATATTTGACAGAGTCGATGATGCTGGTGATGTACTTGAAGTTGCCATCCTGTTTCAATTCGTCATAGATGCTCTGACCAAGCCAAGAAGGTTCTTGATTGTCATACAAATAGACATCCTTGCAGGAAACCAACAGCGAAGCCGCGGTTACCAGTCCAATCAGCCAATACAATAGCCGGTCAGGGAGTTTTTTCATGTGTTTTTCCATTGATATTAGATATTTGTGATTGTTCTGCCGAACACATGCCTTCTTGGTTTGCCCAAATAGTTGTATTTGGACTTTTTCTTCTGTTAACCTGAAAGGTGTGTTTTTCTTTGAGGTACAAAAATACCTTCCATCGCTTTTATAATGGTGGATATTTCTGTCTAAAAGGTGGACAAATGTTTAAAGTGAATGCTCCTATCCAGCCATGGAAAGTGGTTACCCTTCTTGTACTTATATTGGAGTTTTGGACGATTGTTGCAAAAAGAAAGGCCTCGGATAATCCCGAGGCCTTTGATTGTGATGATAAGAAAATCGATTATTTCTTAATGAACTTCGTATTGACAGCTTTACCCTGTGATTCAACCTGCAACAGATACATGCCTTGGCTGTATTTGGAACAGTCGATGCTGTAGATGCTGTTGATGGCTTTGCCTTCAAATACACGTTGACCGGTAATGTTGAAGATCTTAACCGTTGACATGGCATCCAGACCCTTAATGTTCAGGAAGTTGCTAGTCGGGTTCGGAGAAATCTCAACGGAAAGGCCTGCTGTGCTCTTCGGATTCAATACGGATAGAGCAGGATTGGCAGAAGCCAAGTAGGTTAACGTAAAGTTGTCGAATTGCATGAAGCTGGCGGAAGTGATACCAATGTTGACGGTATCGCCTACGTTGGCTTGGAAGTTGACTGCGAGGGTTCTCCAAGCAGCTGCATTGTTCCAAGTACCGCTAACATCTACAGTTTGTTGTCCAAGTTTGGCAGATACTTTGGTCGGGAATTTACCAGGAGTGGCAAATACACGAGCATCGTATTTGTAAACATCGTTTCTGTTGGGTGAACTATTGTCACAACGTGCATCAGCAGTCAAAGTGTAATAGCCGGATGCCGGAGCAACGATTTTCTGTGACATCTTGAAAGAAATGATGCTGTCGCACCACATTTCAAAAGCTTTGGTTCCATTGACGATACCACCAGTGATGGAGGATACTGAACACCAACCGGATGTAGGTTTGACATTACAATAAGCCGTCCAACCATTCGGAGTTTGATAGTTGCCACCAGCAGCCTTAATGGACGAGGCATCCACGCCAGTTGTGTTGGTCCCTTCAAAACTCGGATTCACAACGTAATCGGTAGTAAGATTGACTTTAGCAGGAACATCAGCACCCGTGTAAGTCAGTTTCATGTTGTCGAATTGCATGAAGCCATTGGAATTGAAACCGATGCGAGTAGGCCCACCAGTCGTACTGAATACGCTGTAGAGAGTTTGCCAGTTGCCTAATCCGTTCCAACCAGATCCGGTTATGACAAGACTGTCAACCAATGTGCCGGAATTGAATGTTTGCGTAGCTGTCTTGGCATAAATGTGCTGGGTGTAAGGAGCACCTGCGTTCGTACGAACCTGAGCGGAGAGGATGTAATTACCAGCTGGTAAATCGACTGTTTGATAAACATCAAATTCAGTGATTGTAGCAGCCCATGTTTCAAAGCATTTCGTACCGTCTGAAGGAGCATCGGTTATGAATGCAGCGTTGCACCAACCCGAATGGTTCAAATAAACAGTCCAACCTTTAGGATAGTTGTAGCTACCACCTGGATCAACAGACAAAGAGTCTCTCTTACCACCGGTGCCTAACTCGAAGCTCGGGTTGACAATGTTGAAAGTATAATCCATAGGTTTCGACAATGAAGCAGGCTTCGTCAACAAATAGGCCTTGATGGCGGCATTCAAGTCAGCAATGGTTTGAGCAGTAACGGCATACGTGTTATAAGCAGTTTGTGCAGCGGCAATTGCTGTTTGGAAAGCGGGAAGACCCGGATAGTTCAGTGCAACCTGGGGAACAGTAGTCGGGATCAGTTTGCCCAATTCAATCCAAGGAGCCTGAACTGCATTGTAAACCACAACGGCAGCATTCAAATTGGTTACAAGTTGTTTGGTCGGAACCTTTGCGTCGTAAGCCGTTTGAGCGGAGTCAATAGACAAGTTCAAGGCTGTTAGTCCAGGAACATAACCAGAAGCCTTAACCGTTTTAGCGGCTCCCAATGCTGCTGCCAAATCGGCATACGTATATACATCATAGGTGGTTGCTTTAAATGCAGCATCCAAATCGCTGATGTTTCCAGTGATGTTCAAAATGCTGGGTAGGTCATCAGCAGTCAAACCTACAGAATACATGTTGAAA
>Ga0302288_1001117_pt1 | contig 18164 bp, 8 predicted proteins | sample III_Fen_N1_1_FD_194549 | JGI IMG/M metagenome (GOLD analysis project Ga0302288, IMG submission 194549) | Peat permafrost microbial communities from Stordalen Mire near Abisko, Sweden - III_Fen_N1_1 | ecosystem: Environmental > Terrestrial > Soil > Wetlands > Permafrost | place: Sweden: Abisko...
GACAGATTTGCTATCAACCTACCCGGAAATCAAAACCAACTGATCCAATCAATTGCTGCTGTAAATCCAAATACCATTGTAGTTATTCAGGGAATGGGAATGGTTGAAGTAGAGCAATTTAAAAATAATCCGAATGTTGCCGGTATTATTTTTACCGGATACAACGGACAAGCTCAGGGAACAGCCATGGCTAAGATTCTGTTTGGAGATGTTAACCCTGGTGGAAAAACCAGTTTGACGTGGTACAAATCCATTAGCGATCTTCCAGCATTAACCGATTATACATTGAGAGGCGGAGCAGGAAAGAATGGTAGAACATACATGTATTTCAACAAAGATGTTTCTTACGAATTCGGTTACGGATTGTCATACACTACATTTGCTTACAGCAATTTCAATATTAGCAAAACCAGCATCACTCCAAATGACAAGGTTACTCTTACCGTTGATGTGAAAAACACCGGAAGTGTGGATGGTGATGAAGTGGTACAAATTTATGTGAAAACTCCTGACAGTCAGGCATCTCTCGAAAGACCGATCAAACGCCTGAAAGGTTTCAATCGGGTAACAATTCCAGCCGGTCAGACCAAAACCGTATCGATTGAAGTTGATTGTGCCGATCTTTGGTTTTGGGATATTAAAGGTAAAAAGATTACGTTTGATCAGGGAAAATATGTGTTTGAAATCGGAGCTTCTTCAAAAGATATTAAAGGTCAGTTAGAAGCTACAATGAGCGGTTCATACGCATCGGAATTGAAAACCGTTGTGCTTGATTGTGATAAAGTTGTACTACGTCCGGGTAATACCGTTACCACCAGCGTAACTGCTTCCATGTCGGACGATAGTTTCATTAATATCAAAAATGCGAAAGTAACGTATAAAAGCAACAATCCGTTAGTGGCTACAATCAACGAATCAGGAAAAGTAACAGCAACCGGTGTTGGAACTGCATTGATTTTTGCCAATGTAACGGTGAATGGAAAGACAGTGTCAAATAGTTGTCCTGTAAAAGTAATGCCCGACCTGACTCCGAAATCAATCACCATTGATGGTAAAAATATCGTTGGATTCAGCAAAGATGTAAAAGCTTACAGTTATTTGTTGAATAACAATGCAAAAGCTCCTGTTGTAAAAGCTTCGGCAATGGTTAATGATATTACCGTTGATATTGCACCAGCTAAGAGCGTACCGGGAACCACAGTGGTGAAGTTCATTGATAACATTACTCAAGAAAAAAATATTTACTATTTTAATTTTGATGTAAAATCTGTTAGCGAAGAATTCAATGCTTCTACCCTTGCAAAACCATGGGAATGGGTAAGAGAAAACAAATCAACTTACAGTCTGACCAAAAATGCAGGAATGCTTACCATTACCACTGAAAGCGGTGATATCTCTGAAAATAGCAACAATGCCAAGAATCTTTTGCTTCAGAGTGCAAACAACGATTGGACAATCGATACAAAATTAACTTGTTCGCGTAATCCTTCTCAACCTGAAAATGCAGGAATTCTGGCTTATGAAAACGACAATAACTTTGTGAAACTGATGTTGCGTGCGGTTACAAAAACTACTCGGTCGGGTAGAGGAGCGGCTGGTGTAGAGGAACAACCAGGAACGCTTGACTTAATTATCGAAGAAAACGGTATTGCCAAATCTATGGCTACTTTCAACCTAAGAAAACCAGTTACAGGCGGCAATGCTTTAATCCTCAGATTGGATAAGAAAGGCAGTATTTATACGGCTTATTATTCGTTGGATGGCGAGAAATTTGACAAATTGGGAACTGCCAGCATCTTGCTTAAGGACATTAAAGCTGGACCAATGGCATGCGACGGAGTTATTATTCAAAGTATGAAGAGTACTTTCTATTTCAACTCGGATACTACCAAACCTAGTACACCATTTGATGTTTCGTTTGACTATTTCCATATAACCAATAAATAAGGAAGCTTAAGAACAGACAATATTAAAATAGCATAAGATATTCTGAGTCAATAAGATGTAGGAATTTAAAGCAACTTAAATTTCTACATCTTTTACTTGTGAATTAGTTTCTCTTTGACAACTATATCAAAAATTATATACCAATGAAAAAACTATTTTTAACAACATTCATTTTTCTGTCTTGCCTATCTGCAAACAGGATTTGTGCACAAACTATTGCCGGAGCTCCAATACCGCCCGAAATAGAAAATCCTGAGTTACTTGGAATTAACAAAGAGCCTTATCACGCTACGTTAATGCCTTATGCAAACCTGCAAGAAGCGTTGGTTGCAAAGAGACATGCTTCTTCACTAAGTCGTAGCCTGAATGGCTTATGGAAATTTAACTGGGTGCCAACACCCGAAAAACGTCCTGTTGACTTTTACAAACCCGACTTTGATGTGTCGGGATGGAAAGAAATTCTTGTGCCATCTAACTGGGAAGTACAGGGTTACGGAACGCCTTTTTATCGCAATTTGGGTTATACCATAAAAAAGGATTATCCACATGTAATGAGCGAACCGGATAAAAAATATACTGCTTATGTTGAGCGCAATCCGGTGGGAAGCTACCGCAGGGTGTTCGATGTACCTGCCGATTGGGCTGGTCGTCGCAATTTTATCACATTCGATGGAGTGGATTGTGCTTTCTTCTTATGGGTGAATGGCGAAAAGGTTGGTTTCAGCGTGAACAGCCGCAATGCAGCCGAATTTGACCTTACCAAATACCTCAAGCCAGGTAAAAACATGATTGCAGTGGAAGTGTATCAATATAGTTCCGGCACCTGGCTCGAAGATCAGGATATGTTCCGCCTTCACGGTATCTTCCGTAACGTAACTTTGTGGAGTGCTCCTCAGGTACATATTCGCGACTTTTTTGCAATGCCCGATTTGGACAAAGATTATAAAGATGCTACCCTGGATGTTACGGCAAAAATCAGAAATTATGGCGATAAAGCCTCAAAAGCACAAATTTTAACAGCTACACTTTACGATAAAGAAGGCAAAGAAATAGCCAAAGGCAGCGCAACAGGTATTTCGCTTAAAGCCAATCAGGAAGAAGCATTGAATGTAAAACTGCAAGTTATCAATCCTCAGAAATGGACTGCCGAAACGCCGAATTTATATACCGTAGTGTTAACCAATTCGGAAGGGGAAATAATGTCTAAAAAAATTGGTTTCCGCAAAATTGAAATTAAAGGAAGAGTATTCACCGTTAATGGTGTACCTATTAAGTTGAAAGGTGTGAATCGTCATGAACATTGGTCGGATGTAGGTCATGCTGTCACTGAAGAACAAATGGTTAAAGACCTTCAGGTTATAAAACAAGGAAATTGCAACCACATACGAACAAGTCACTATTCTGATGATCCACGTTGGTACGAGCTTTGCGACGAGTGGGGAATCTGGTTGGTGGCCGAAGCCAATGTTGAATGTCACGGATATGATGGTCGTTTTGATAACGAACCTACTATAAAATCTGCTATCATTGACCGAAATGTAGCCAATATCGAGAATTTTAAGAATAGTCCATCTGTTATTATTTGGTCGTTGGGTAATGAGTGCGGTTGGGGTGCTACTCCCAATTTTGTAGCTGCCATGAATGCTGTGAAAGCCGTGGACCCTTCCAGACCTATTCATTACGAACGTTTTGGAACAGGTAAAAATAATCCGGCCGATTTGGATGGTAAAATGTATGGAACTGCTCAAGATTATGCTCATATTGCTCAGGACAAGAACCTAACAAAACCATTTTATATCTGCGAATTTGTTCACGCCATGTTCAACTCAATGGGTTCACTTGACGAATACTCAAAGGTATTTGATGACAATCCTGAAATTTTAGGAGGTGCAATTTGGGAATATCAGGATCAGGCTTTGTGGAATAAACGTGACCCGAACCACCCTATTTTAGCTTATGGTGGCGGTTTCGGCGAAACACCAAACGACCATTATTTTATTCACAAAGGAGTTGTGTCATACGACCGTTCGACCGAAGGAAATAAAGTAAAACCTCATTATTTTGAAATGAAGAAAGCATTCCAATGGATTGATACAGAATTAACTGATCCGGCATCAGGGACGATTTCAATTCGGAATAAATATCAATTTATTAATTTAAGTGGTGTGGATATTTCCTGGAGTATTACTGAAAATGGTAAAGAAATTGCCAAAGGAACTGCTAATATGATGCGCCCTATCAACCCTCGAAGCACCGGAAGGGTAAATCTTAATTATAAAATTGAACATCCGGTTGCAGGTGCACAATACTACCTGAGAGTTTCTTATACTCAAAAACAAAAAACATTGTGGGCTGATAAAGGTTTTGAAATTGCTACAGAACAATTTAAATTGCCGGTAGGAACTCCTCCAGTAATCGAAAAACAAGTTTCAGAGCCTGTAAAATTGACTCAAAACGATCAGTCTGTAACCGTTTCGGGAAAAGGATTTACTGTTGGATTTGATAAAAAAACAGGATTTATAAGTCAATTGATTAAGAATGGAACAGAGCTTCTGGCAGCTGATGGAGCACCAAAATTGCACTTATGGCGTGCTCCTCACCGTACCGACGATGATTGGGCATACAACATGTGGACTAAATATGGTATCACAACCCTAAAGTATGTTCCGGTTGAAATGAAAGTAGAAGCCGTTGATAAAGCTACCGTGAAAGTAACTTCAACCACCAAAGCCGATGGGAAAGATGGTTTCGGGGTTTATCATACAGCTACTTACCTTGTAAAAGGCGATGGAACCATTCAGGTTGATAATCAGGTACAGTTTGTTGGATTTAAAGTAAATCTGGCTCGGGTAGGTGTTCGCATGTTGCTCGATAAGAAGCTTGACCGCATGTCATTCTTTGGCCGTGGACCATTCGAAAATTATTCCGATCGCAAAGCAGCTGCCGAAGTGGGTGTTTATGATATTGGAGTAAACGAGCAGTACGAATACGAAAAACCGATGGAACGTGGTAATCACGAAGAAGTTAGTTGGGCAAAACTAAGTGGTAATAATATGCCTTCTATGATGATACAATCGGATGAAAAACTGATGCAGGTGGCGGCTTTGCCTCATACCGACGAACAAATGCAGCCGGTTGAATATAAAATCGACCTACCGGCAAGTACAGCAACCGTATTAATGGTTTCGACCAAAACGCTGGGAGTTGGTTCTAATAGTTGCGGTCCTCGTCCACTCGAAAAATTCCAGGTGTTCTCAGTTCCAACGTCATTTACATATACAATTAAATTACAATAGGTAATTCTTTTTTTGTCAAATTATGAAATATAATATCAAATCAATTAAGACATTACTCATTGTAACCAGTTGTTCTTTGATGTCCGTTGTTACCGCTCATGCCGAACGGGAAGTGTTGGCACATTGGCGTTTTGAACAAATTAAGCATCTGAAAGGTGATTCAGTTTCAACCTCTATTGTCGGTCAGCCACTTACGGCCGGCAATAGAGGTCCGGCTGAACCTCAACCTTTCGGGTTCGATGATTCCGGAAAAGGCAATTTTTTGCAAGTTCAGGGTGTAAAATCTTCACCTATCGTGTTTTCCAACGATGTACCGACAGCTACAGTTAATGGTAAATCGAATACCCGTTCTCTTGCCATGAAAAACGGGGAATATGTGGTCACATTCGACCGACCGTTGGCTTATTATGATATGCAAAAAAGCTGGTCGATAGAGGCCAGTTTGAAGTGCAATTTACTTGGAACCGAGCAAGTGTACATTTGCAAAGAAGGTGCTAAAGGTCAGTTGTTTGGCGATCTGTCTATCGGTTTTGATAATATGTTTAAAAAATACTTTGTCGAAGTGATGTGTGCTGATGGTGTGCCTCGGCGTATTGTTGCGGGAAACGAAATTGAAGCAGGCAAATGGTATGATGTTCATGCTCAGGCAGAATATGATATAAAAAGTGGTCAGACTCAACTTCGCTTTGAAGTGAAACCTTCGAGTCAAAGTAGCTTCAGTAAGCCTTCTTCAATTACTTTCAAAGGCAAAGCTCTACGAAGCGATGCAGGTATGTGGGTAATTGGTCGCGGTTTCCCGGGAGGTTTTCCCAATAGTCTCCAGGTTCTTGATGGTGGAATTGATGAGGTTAAGATATCCGGCGAAGCGTTGCCACGGGTAGCCGGTCAAAATCCTCTTTTTACGGATGCTTTTACTGCCGATCCGGCCATAACGGTCATTGGCAACACGGTTTATGCTTATGTTGGTCAAGATAAAGCTTCCGTTGGTGGCTGGTTTAATATGCCCAACTGGCTTTGTTACTCAACTACTGATATGAAAAACTGGACTGCTCATGGACCAGTATTAGCTGCCAAAGATTTTGTGAATGCAAACGACGGGTCAGCTTGGGCAGCTCAAGTAGTAGAAAAAGATGGCAAATATTATTATTATGTAACTCTTGATCGCAGAGAAGGTCATTTTATTACAGTGGCTGTAAGTGATAATCCTACAGGTCCTTTCAAGGAAGCACTTCCGGGGAAACCACTAATTACGGATGACATGACCAAAGATTCACACAGAACAAATGCAGATATTGATCCCACTATCCTAATCGATACGGACGGAACTCCTTGGATGGCTTGGGGTAATGGCGATTGTTACATGGTAAAATTGAAACGTAATATGGTGGAAATTGATGGACCAATCACAAAAGTGCCATTCAGAAATTATTCAGAAGGCCCATGGCTCTTCAAACGGGGTGATCTTTATTACATGGTATATGCTGCTGATGCTTCGGGTGTGCAAGAAGAGCAGATTTGCTACTCAACGGCTAAGAAAATTACCGGACCGTGGACATATGGAGGTTTCATTACCGGACGTGCAAAACACGGTTTTACGATCCATCCGTCAGTTAATGAATTTAAAGGACAATGGTATTTCTTTTACCATGATGGTTCCTATACATTAGACGGTACTCCCGGTGGTGATTGTCGCCGTCAGGTATGTGCTGAATATCTTTACTTTAATCCCGATGGAACAATTAAACCAATCACCCTGACAACCGATGGAGTGAGTGTTCCGGCCCAAAAATAAGTACAGAATCTATCGATTATAAAATATAGTTTAATTTATTGATACAAAAACTCAATTTGAAATCTAATGAAAAATACAAAAACAAATATTTTCGTTGAGACTGCAGCGGTTATATTGCTTTCATCAATTGGGATGAAATGCATGGCAGATAATCCTATCATTCAAACCAAATATACCGCCGACCCGGCACCTATGGTTTATAAGGACACAGTGTATCTTTATACTGGTCATGACGAAGATGATGCTTCCGGTTTTAAAATGCAGAATTGGTTGTTATACACCTCTACCGATATGGTGAATTGGACCGATCATGGTGTTGTAGCTTCGCTGAAAGATTTTAAATGGGTAAGCGTTGACAACGGAGCCTGGGCTCCACAATGCATCCGTCGAAATAATAAGTTTTATATGTATTGTCCAATGCCGAATGGGGTTGGCATCGGCGTATTGGTTTCGGACAGTCCGTACGGGCCGTTCAAAGACCCTATCGGCAAAGCATTAATTAAAAATGGACCGCAGGATATCGATCCCACTATTTTGATTGATGATGATGGTCAGGCATATCTTTACTGGGGCAATCCTGAATTGTGGTATGTGAAACTGAACGAAGATATGATTTCTTGTTCGACAGAGCCTAAGAAAATGCCTGATTTTATCAAAACTAAAGGCGAAAAAGATTCTTTCCGCTATCAGGAAGGACCGTGGGTATGGAAACGCGAGGGACGTTATTATATGGCTTATGCTTCCACCTGTTGCCCCGAAGGCATTGGCTATGCCATGGGAAAGTCTCCAACCGGTCCGTGGGAATTTAAAGGGATGATTATGGAAGGCGACCAACGCTCCAGCGGAAACCATCCGGGAGTTATCGAATTTAAAGGTAAACCTTATGTATTCGGGTTCAATTATGCCATTCTGAAACAAACCATGTCCAAACATTATGAAAGACGTTCCATTTGCTTGGAACAACTAACCTACAACCCCGATGGCACGATACAAACGTTACCTTTCTGGTCGACAGCCGGGGTTAAGCAAATTGGAACAATTAATCCTTACAACCGAACTGAGGCTGAAACAATGTCCTATAGCGAAGGACTTAAAACCGATGTGTTTACCGAATGGGAGCGAAGTACATCATGGAATAGAGGTAAAAAAATAGCTGACAGGGTATTTGTAACTTCTATTCATAATGGAGATTTCATTAAAGTGCAGGGTGTCGATTTTTCAAAAGGTGCTTCAACGGTTGATGTTTCTGTTGCATCGTTAAGAGGTGGAAAGATTGAAATTCATACCGATAAGGTGGATGGACCGGTTTTGGCTACCATCAATGTTACGACTTCGGGTGAAGGTGATAACTGGAAAACAATCTCTGTACCGGCGAATAATATTAAGGGAGTACATGATGTGTACTTTGTATTTAAAGGAGAAAAAGATTTATTCAATTTCGACTGGTGGAAATTGAACGCTAAGTAATTTGTTGGGAAATTTGCCTGAATTTATCATTCTATTGATTTGAAAGTGACCGGAAATATAAGTAATTCTATGAAAAGAATAATTTTAATTTTGTTTTCAGCTGTGGCCTTGATGGCTTACAGTCAGGTCGCTGTGCAACCTCCGACTCCGTACGGACCGTTGCCTAACGAGAATCAATTGCGCTGGCAAGCGATGGAATGTTATGCTTTCGTCCATTTTTCAGTGAATACCTATACCGACCAGTCGTGGGGGAATGGAGACGAAGATCCTAAAATATTTAATCCCACCGAACTGGATTGCCGCCAGTGGGCCAGAGTTTGTAAGGAAGCAGGGATGAAAGGGATTATCATTACGGCAAAACATCACAGCGGGTTCTGCCTTTGGCCTTCGAAATATACGGAATATTCGGTTAAAAATTGCCCGTGGAAAAATGGAAAGGGCGATATTGTCCGCGAAATGGCCGATGCTTGTAAAGAGTACGGACTGAAACTCGGTATTTATTTATCGCCGTGGGACAGAAATCATCCCGACTACGGAAAACCGGAATACATAACCTATTTCAGAAATCAGCTGACCGAATTGCTTACCAATTACGGCGAAATTTTTGAAATATGGTTCGATGGAGCCAACGGTGGTACCGGTTACTACGGCGGTGCCAGAGAAAACCGGAAGATTGACCGAACCACTTATTACGACTGGAAAAATACGTACAAATTGATTCGTGAATTGCAGCCCAATATCGTCATTTGGAACGATGGCGGTGACAGAGCCGATCTTCGATGGGTTGGAACCGAAGCCGGATTTGTGGGCGAAACCAACTGGAGCTTGCTCAATGCCACCGGGGAAGTTCCTGAAAATATGCTGCGCTATGGCGTGGAAAACGGCGATTCGTGGGTTCCCGGTGAGGTGAATACTTCCATCCGCCCTGAATGGTTTTATCATCCGAGCGAAGATACCAAGGTGAAGACATTGCCACAATTGATGGATCTTTACTATAATTCTATTGGTCGAAACGGAACGTTGCTGCTCAACTTCCCGATTGATACCAAAGGTCTTATCCATTCAACCGATGTGACGGCTTCGCACGAATTTGCCAAAGCGGTGAAAGATGCGTTTGCCGTGAATCTCGTGGAAAAGAAAAAAGCTACGGCAACCAATGTGCGTGGAAATAGTGCTATCCATGCTGCCGATAAGGCAATTGATACGAATACCAACACTTTTTGGACAACTGACGATCAGGTGAAGACCGCTTCGCTCACCATCTATCTGGGAAAACCTACAACTTTTAACCGTTTCCTTGTGCAGGAATATATTCGGTTAGGGCAACGGGTGAAAGCTTTTACCGTGGAAGCTTTGGTAAATGGCCAATGGAAACAAATTGCCAAGGAAACTACCATTGGATACAAACGGATTTTGCGTTTTCCTTCGGTGACGGCGACTCAGGTTCGTTTGAATATTACCGATTCAAAGAGCTGTCCGCTTATTTCAAATATCGGACTTTATAAGGCTCCGCAGATCTTAACGTCACCAACCGTGATCCGGAATCAGGCGGGCGATATTAATATTATTCCGGTTGATAAGGAATCGGTGGTTTACTATACCCTCGATGGTTCAACCCCAACTCCGAAATCCAATAAGTTCAACGGATCTTTTCCTACTGTCGGGAAAGTGGAAGTGAAAGCAACTGCCTTCGATCCGACCACAAAGAAAAGCAGCCCGGTAAGCTTAGAGAAATTCGGTATTTCTCGAAAGAATTGGAAAGTGCTAATTTCTACAGATCTATCGACCGCCAAAATGCTGGATGGAAACCCTTCAACAGCCTGGCATCAGCCCCGCAATTCAAAACTGCCGGTCGATTTGGTTATTGATTTGGGTCAGGTTGAAACAATCACGGGTTTCCGATATTTGCCGGATCAAGGCATGTGGAGTCCGGGAATTATTACTCAATATGAATTTTACGTTTCAACCGATAATTCGACCTGGAAATTAGTCAGCGAAGGAGAGTTTGCAAACATAAAGAATAATCCGTTGTGGCAAACAAAATCATTTTCTGCCGAGAAAGTTCGTTACATCAAATTGCGAGCTTTGCGTAATACGCAGAATAACAATGAAATTGGATATGCCGAATTGGATGTAATCACCAAATGAACGACAAAATTTTAAGAATAAATTAAAAAAATAAATATATCACGCATATGAAAAACAGATTAAGTATCGTTTTAATTTTAGTTTTAAGTTTTTGGGGAGTTGGAACCCTCTCTGCTCAAACCGTTTGGTTGGATCAGCTTGATTTGAGTACCGCCACTCAGGGCTACGGCGTCCCCATGAAAAATAAGTCACTGGATGGACATCCTCTTACGATTGCCGGTAAAACCTTCGAACGTGGTTTTGGAAGCCATTCCGAAAGTTCGCTGACCATTTTACTCGAAGGGAAAGCCACATTATTTACGGCTCAGGTTGGTATTGATGATGAGGTGAAAGGTCAAAGACCTGCTGCAGAATTCGTTGTTTACGGAGACAATAAAAAGCTGTGGGCAAGCGGTATCATGCATTTGGGCGATGCACCCATTCCTTGTTCCGTGAAACTTGACGGAGTGAAAAAACTGGAATTGGTGGTGACCGATGGCGGAAACGGCAATTACTACGACCACGTTGATTGGGCAGATGCAAAATTTGAGACTACCGGGGTAACAACATTTAAAACATTCAGTCCGGTGGCTACCGAACCATACATTCTCACTCCGGCTCCTAAAGCAGAGCCAAAGATTACCGGAGCCAAAGTATTTGGAGTACGTCCGGGTTCGCCATTCCAATTTCTAGTTACTGCAACTGGTGACCGACCCATGACTTTTTCGGCGACAGGTTTGCCACAAGGATTAAAAATAGATTCTCAAACCGGACTTATTACCGGAAAACTTTCTACTGCCGGAACGTATGCTGTCACCTTGGTTGCTAAAAATGCCAAAGGCAAGTTCCAACGCAAATTCCGCATTGAGTGCGGCGACAAAATTGCACTTACCCCACCCATGGGTTGGAATAGCTGGAACTGTTTTGCAAATGAAGTTTCGGCGGATAAGGTGAAACGTGCTGCTAATGCCATGGTTAAAAGCGGACTTATCAACCACGGTTGGACATATATCAATATCGATGACTTTTGGGAAAATAACCGTGATTCCAAAGATCAGTCCATACGCGGCAAGTTCCGCGACGAAGCAGGTAACATTGTTCCTAACTCACGATTTGTAGATATGAAACCGCTTGCTGATTATGTTCATGGACTTGGTTTGAAAATCGGATTATACTCAAGCCCCGGTCCCTGGACCTGCGGCGGATGTGCCGGAAGCTACGGTTATGAAAAACTGGATGCCGAAAGCTATGCCAAATGGGGTTTTGATTACCTGAAATACGACTGGTGCAGTTATGGAAATGTAATTAACGGTTTGCCGGGTAATGACCCGTTGAAAGTTTCGTCGCTTTCATACAATGGTGGAAGCGTTTTAGCTACCGCTATGAAACCTTTTAAAGAAATGGGCGATTACCTTCGTCAACAACCCCGCGATATCGTATTCAGTGTTTGTCAGTATGGTATGTCCGATGTTTGGAAGTGGGGCGGTTCGGTAGGTGGTAATTTGTGGCGCACTACCAACGATATTACCGATACCTGGGTAAGTGTGAAAAACATTGCTTTGGATCAGGATAAATCGGCTGCTTATGCCAAACCGGGTAACTGGAATGATCCCGATATGTTGGTTGTTGGAACGGTTGGTTGGGGAAATCCGCACAAAAGTAAACTCAGACCGGATGAGCAATATCTTCACATCAGTCTTTGGAGTTTGTTTGCCGCACCGCTTCTTATCGGTTGCGATATGGAAAAACTGGATGACTTTACATTGAACTTGCTGACTAACGATGAAGTGATTGAAGTCAATCAGGATCCGCTTGGCAAGCAAGCCACCTGCATTCAGACCATCGGCGATTTGCGCATTTACGTGAAGGAATTGGAAGATGGCAGCAAAGCTGTAGGTTTCTGCAACTTTGGTAACGACATTATTGAACTATCGTACAAAGATTTTGACAAACTGGGTTTGAACGGACGTTTCAGCGTGCGTGACCTTTGGAGACAAAAAAACATTAGCACCGTGGAAACCAAAACCAGCCAGCTTGCGCTTAAAGTTCCGGTTCACGGAGTATTGCTTTACAAATTTACATCTGCAAAATAATTAAAACACAATAAACCCATGAAACTAAAAGTATCAGCCATTATTGCGCTTGGTTTGATAGCATTCCTGCCATCGAAATTAAAAGCGGATAACCCGATTGTTCAGACCAACTATACCGCCGACCCTGCACCCATGGTGGATAAAGGTACGGTTTACCTTTACACCACCCACGATGAAGATAAAACCGTTCGTAACTTTTTTACCATGAACGATTGGAGATGTTATTCTTCAACGGATATGGTCAATTGGACTGATCACGGAGCAATTTTCAACTTTAAGGATTTTACCTGGGCAAGAGGTGATGCCTGGGCCGGACAATGTGTATTCCGGAATGGAAAGTATTATTTCTATGTTCCTGTTAATCAAAAGAACGGAGGTAATGCCATTGGAGTGGCCGTATCCGACAGTCCGACCGGACCGTTTAAAGATGCCATTGGTAAACCCCTTCTGACTGGGTATGGTTATATCGACCCTACAGTTTACATTGATACCGATGGACAAGCTTATTTGTATTGGGGAAATCCGTTTCTTTGGTATGTAAAATTAAATCAGGATATGATTTCGTACGACCAGAAAGTTGGTGTTGTACAAATCCCAATGACGGAACAAAGCTTTAAACTTCGCACCATTGATGCCCATAAAACCTTTGCTTGGGCAAAATCAATTGATGGCTTTGCTTCATACAGCTACAAAGGCCCGGACAACAAATACTATTGGTATGTTGGGGCAATTGATAAAGCAACCAATAAAAAAGTAATCGGAGTGGGAGTAGGCAACAAAGCCATCGGACCATTTACCGATTTGTTGGGCAAACCGTTGATTACCGAACATTCCGATGAGGCAAATCTGAATCCTACGATTGTGGTTGATAATAATAAAACGACCTATCTTACCTGGGGAACTTCGGAGCTGTGGTATGCAAAACTGAACAGCGACCTGATTTCTTACGACCAAACTGCCGGCATTGCACAAATTCCGGCTGATAAAAAAGATTTTTTTGTATCAAAAATTAAGGGAACAATCAACTCTACCGAAAAAAGAGCTACAACCTACGAGGAAGGTCCCTGGCTTTTTAAACGGAATTCAAAATATTATATGCTTTATCCTGCAGGTGGTGTGCCTGAACATTTTGCCTATTCCACTAGTACCAGTCCAACCGGACCCTGGGTTTATGGCGACACTATCATGCAAGAAATTAAAGTAGGAGGTGCATTTACCAATCATCCCGGATATATTGAATTTAAAGGAAAATCGTATTTGTTCTATCATAGCGGGGCATTGCCCGGTGGTGGCGGATTTAAACGCTCGGTGTGTATCGAACCGTTTAAATTCAATGCCGATGGTTCCATTCCATTGATTCAACCAACCAAAATTGGGGTAACCGAAAGTGCTGCCAACTTGAATCCGTACAAAAGAGTAGAGGCTGAAACAATTGCCTGGGAAGAAGGTATTGAGACTGCAACGCAGGAAAATACAGGGGTTTATGTGACGGATATTCATAACGGCGATTATATCAAAGTTCGGAGCGTTGATTTTGGAAAAGGTGCCAAGAATTTCCAGGCTAATGTAGCAACAGCCACCGAAGGCGGAAGCATCGAAATTCACTTGGACAGTAAAGCGGGTGCTATCATCGGAACGCTGAATGTTAAGAGCACGGGTGATGCTCTTAAATGGGAGCTTCAATCGACAAAAATTAGTGGCGCGAAAGGTGTACACGATATTTACTTTGTGTTCAAAGGCGGAGAAGGCAATCTGTTCAATTTTGACTGGTGGAAACTGAATTAATAATATTCCTAATTTATACTTATGCTTAAAAAATATTTCTCAATCATTTTATTTTCAATGATTTTCGGTGGCTTTGTCCAAGCCGAAAATCCGATTATGCAATCTCATTTTGGTCCCGATCCGGCACCAATGGTTTACAAAGGGACGGTTTATGCTTATGTGGGAGATGACATCGCCGGAACTGATTTCTATTACATGACCAAATGGAGAATTCTTTCTACTACCGACATGGTGAACTGGACCGATCACGGCTCACCTATTTCGCTTGAATCTTTCTCCTGGGCACGCGACCGCGCTTGGGCTGCTCAGTGTATCGAGCGCAATGGAAAATTCTATTGGTATATCTGTGCGCAAAGTACCAAAAATGACATGTCAATTGGGGTTGCTGTTTCGGATAGCCCGACCGGTCCTTTTAAAGACGCAATTGGTAAACCGCTGATTTCGAATGGTAGCTGGTCAAATATTGACCCGACGGTAGCTATTGACGATGACGGACAGGCTTATCTCTACTGGGGAAACGGCAGTCTTTTCTATGTAAAACTGAATAAGGATATGATTTCATATTCGGGTGATATTGTTACAGTTCCGAATACAGTAGAATCTTTTGGCGGAACCAGAGGAAACAAAAGTGTAGAAAATCCGAATAAAGACACCTACGTAGAAGGTCCCTGGTTTTATAAACGGAATAGCATTTACTATATGATGTATGCCGGAATGGGTAAAGGGGGAGAGTGCCTTTCGTATTCAACAAGCACCGGTCCTATCGGTCCTTGGAAATATCAGGGTAAGATTATGGAAGACCAAAAATTGAACAGCTTTACCAATCACGGAGGAATTATTGATTATAAAGGGCACTCATATTTGTTCTATCACAGCGGTTTGCTTCCTAACGGTGGTAGCTACGGTAGAGCGGCCTGTGTTGAACAATTTACGTATAACCCCGATGGTACTATTCCTTCCGTAAAAGCAACAAAAGAAGGACCCAAACCGGTAGGAACTATCGACCCATACAAACGTGTTGAGGCCGAAACAATGGCTTGGTCGGAAAAATGCTCTATTTCACAAAGCAAGAATAACGGAATTTACGTGTCAAACACTCGACAGAAAGGGTATATCAAAGTTCGCGAGGTCGATTTTGGTACTCAATCGCCGAAATCGTTTACAGCTTCTTTAGCTGCCGGAGTTGATGGAGGAGTGTTGGAAGTGCGTCTGGATAGTATAAAAGGTTCTGTATTGACATCTATCAGTTTACCACGCACCGGCGGATGGGAAGTTTTCCAACTATTTACCTCGGAATTAAAACAACCGGTTACAGGTAAGCATGACTTGTATTTGTATTTCAACGGTAAGAATTTAGTAGGTGGACGAGAGTTGTTTAATTTTGACTGGTGGAGTTTTAAATAAAAATAATCTTTAAAATGGCAATCGTTTCAAAATATATTAAAATAAATAGTTTCATATGCTTTTTGCTATTTCAGATTACTCTGTTATATCCATTAAAAAGCCAGAATGTTGTTATTTCCAATACCTCGAACCGGGAATTTACCAGTTTAAATGGTAAGTGGAAATATGTAATAGATCAGTATGAAACCGGACAAATTGGTTTTCTGCCTATATCTGCCAATCTGAAACCAAAGGATAAAACGGACAGGGTCGAATACAGTTTTGATCAGGCGCAATCACTTTGGGTTCCGGGATCGTGGAACACCCAGAAACCTGAGCTGTTCTACTTCGAGGGAACGATTTGGTATCGGAAAACATTCGATCAGGAGAATATCTCGAAAGACAAACGGTATTTTATCTATTTTGGAGCAGCTAATTATCTTAGTACGGTAACTTTTAATGGAAAGAATTTAGGAAAACACGAAGGTGGATTCACTCCTTTTTGTTTTGAAATCACCAAGCTGATTAAAGAGAAAGACAACTATTTAATAATTGGTGTAAGTAATACCCGGGCAAACGATTATATTCCGGGAAAAGTGACTGATTGGTTTAATCACGGTGGAATAACCCGCGATGTGAAATTGATAGAACTGCCGACTACTTTTATCAGTAACTATTTTTTGGCACTTGATAAAACAACGCTTAACAGCAAAATAAAAAGCATTAAGGGAAGTCTGACACTCAATGGAAAATTAGCTGGACAAAAAGCCAGAATAACTATTCCTGAACTTAAAGTAGTGAAGGAAGTAACCATTGATTCAACCGGTTCTTGCAAGTTTACGTTGGCTGCGAATAAACTCGAACTCTGGTCGCCCGAGAATCCGAAGCTTTACGATGTTACCATTGAATCGGGAACAGATAAAGTAACAGATCGGATAGGGTTTAGAACAATTGAAGCAAAAGGGAAACAAATCCTGCTCAATGGCAAACCTGTTTTCTTGAAAGGAATTTCATTACACGATGAAAATCCGCTTCGCAAAGACAGAGCCAACTCGATGGATGATGCACGACTTGTACTGGGATGGGCAAAAGAACTGGGATGTAATTTTCTGCGTCTGGCGCATTATCCGCATCAGGAGAATATCGTCCGATTAGCCGACGAAATGGGCATTATGCTTTGGGAAGAACTGCCTTTATATTGGGGAATCGACTGGGGAAATGCCAAAGTACTTCAAAAAGCGAAGGATCAATACTCTGAACTTATTAACCGGGATTATAACCGGGCAAGTTCCATTATTTGGTCGATTGCCAACGAAACGTCACCATCGCCTACCCGAAATAATTTTTTGATCTCGTTGGCTGGACATGTCAGGGGTATGGATAGTACGCGTTTGCTAAGTGCAGCTTGCAAAAAAGATCAGGCTGTTGACGGACACCCGGATAATGACTATACACTTGGTGACCCGATAATGAAGTACCTTGACATTATAAGTTTCAATGAATACCTGGGGTGGTATGGAGGTTTGCCTGAGGAATGTAGGAAAAAAACGTACAAAGCCAGTATGGAGAAACCTATCATTGTCAGCGAATTTGGCGGCGATGCCTTGCAGGGATTTTATGCCGATAGCCTTACCCGATGGAGTGAGAACTATCAGGAAAATCTATACAAGGAGAATCTTGCCATGTTCGATAGAATCGATGGCTTGGCTGGCCTAACGCCCTGGATTTTGACTGATTTCATGACTCCACTTCGACAATTGCCCAATGTTCAGGACGGCTGGAATAGAAAAGGGCTAATTTCGGAAAAAGGAGTTAAGAAAAAAGCTTTTTTTGTCTTGCAAAAGTATTATAGGAAGAAATAGGAAGATTCAATTATTGACAATTGATTTTCGTCAGGAATATAAACATAAATACGATAATAGATAAATAATATTATGTACAACACAAGCAAACTAAGGCAACTTTTTCTAATCGTAGGTATTATTCTGATTGGATTATCCTCTGTAAAAGCAGCAGATAAAACCGGCTACAAAACGCCTCCTCAGTATATTCAGCATGAGGTATCAAAAAATGCTTTTATGATAGTTGCTAAAGAAAAAGCAGCCCCAATCTATGTTGATGCCGCAGATTGGAAAGGTGTAGTTCGTGCAGCGAATGACTTAGGTGACGATGTTCGTAAAGTTTCTGGCGTTGCTGCCAAAGTGAATGGATCAACAACTCCCGAAGGCGGTTCAATCATAGTTGGAACAATCGGAAAAAGTAAGTTAATCGACA
>Ga0302288_1001119_pt1 | contig 18107 bp, 5 predicted proteins | sample III_Fen_N1_1_FD_194549 | JGI IMG/M metagenome (GOLD analysis project Ga0302288, IMG submission 194549) | Peat permafrost microbial communities from Stordalen Mire near Abisko, Sweden - III_Fen_N1_1 | ecosystem: Environmental > Terrestrial > Soil > Wetlands > Permafrost | place: Sweden: Abisko...
GCTCACATATTAAAGTTGAAAGTGAAGAGTGGATTGGAAGTACTTTCTTCTTTACGGTTCAATTACCTTTTGAGCATGGTGAAACCGTTGAACCTTATGATATTGATTGGGTTAAGAAGGTACTTGTAATAGATGATAATGCAACAAATCGTCATATTATTGAGGCAATGTTACGACCTCATAATATAATTACCGATGAGGCCGCTAATGGTTTATTGGCCTTAGAAATGATAGAGAAAAATAATGATTACGATGTAATTATTGTTGATTATCATATGCCATATATTGATGGTTTAGAGGTAATGACAAATATTAGGAAGAATGAAGCAATTAAAAATCAGAATTTAGTCTTTTTACATAGTTCAAGTGATGATGATACTGTTTTTGCAGAATGTAAAAAATTAGAAGTAAAACATATTTTACAAAAGCCACTAAGAATGGTTCAGTTGTTTCGAACAATAACTAAAATTCATTCAAATAGCGATTCTGATATTGAAATAGTACAAAAGGAAACTGTTGATATTAATACAACTAAATCAGATAGAAAATTTACTATTCTTATAGTCGATGACAATCAAATGAATTTAAATTTAGCATCGTCTTTAGTGACCATTAATATGCCAAATGCTGAAATTATAGAGACAAAACAAGGTACCGAGGCTACCAATCTATATTTAAAACATAAACCTGACATGGTTTTAATGGATATTCAAATGCCAATAATGAACGGTTATGAAGCTTCAACAGCAATTCGTGAAGTTGAAAAAGGTTTAGGCCGAAGAATTCCCATAATTGCATTAACTGCAGGAACCGTTAGTGGTGAAAAGGAACGATGTCTTGCTGCAGGAATGGACGATTATTTGGCAAAACCATTGAATTCGAAATTACTGTTTCAGGCTTTCGATAAATATTTAAATGGGAATACCGAAGTAACTTTTACTCAACCAAAGCAAACTGTTGATTCAATGGTTCATTTCGATCGGAAAGAACTTTTGGAGAAATACGATAATGAGGAAGATTTTGTAAATACGTTTCTATCAACAGCTTTTGAAACGATGCCTCAATACATAAACGATTTAAATGAGGCAATAAAAAATGCAGATGTAAAACAAATAAAATTTAATGCTCATTCAATAAAAGGCATGGCTCGTGGAATTTGTTTTTATATCCTTACAGACTATGCTTTAAAACTCGAAAAAGGTTCAGAGTCAGATTTGGAAGAATGTTCAGCTTTATTTATTTTACTTAAAAAAGAATTTGAGTATCTAAAGAAAGAATATGGACTGTGATTTTGGGCAATGAATTTAAAATTGTGAATTTGCTAAAAGTAAATTAATACTATAGCAAAATGCTGATAATTTGACAAATGGAATACCGAAGTAAAAAGATACTTCGGTATTTTTTTTATCCTAAGTAAATAATTGCTTACTTTTTTCTTGTATAATGAAACTTTTGACAATCTTCAAGTGTATACCTCGGCTAATGTAGGATATTGTTTTATTCTTCAAGTTTTTTTCTATTAACTAAAACTGAAAAATATGAAGTCAAAATTACTAATTATTGGAACGATGTTATCGTGCGTGTGTACCACTGCATCGTTAAATGCTCAACAAGTTGCCGATTCTAGCAATTTGTACGACATGGACTTATCGGCATTGATGAATATGGATGTATCAACAGTATCGAAAAAAAGTCAATCGATGAGCGAAGCTCCGGCAATTGTATCGGTAATTACTGCAGAACAAATGGAACAATTTGGTGCAGAATCTTTAACTGAATTAATGTCATTCATACCCGGTTTTACCGTACAAGATAGTTATTGGAAACGTTCACTTGTTACAAGTAGGGGATTAAAACAATCAAATTATAACGATAAAATTTTAATGTTAATAAACGGTGTTCCAACATACGATGGAGCATTTTTAGAATATTTCTTAGATGTTATGCCAATTGTCTCGGTTAAAAGGGTAGAAATAATCAGAGGTCCAGGATCGACATTATATGGAACAAATGCTTTTGCTGCAGTTATTAATGTAATTACGAAAGATGGAGATAATGAAGGTCTTCACTTGCAAGCTGGTGGTAATTTCGATAAAGCTAATTACGGTGCTAATTATACAAAAAAACTAGGCAAATTCCTTGTGAATGCAGGAACAACATATACACAAGATGATGGTTACAAAAAATATAGTATTGCCGATAATGCAGGTAAAAATTCGGATATGTTATTCGTTTTTAATAATTTAAATCTTTTTGGAGGTGTTAAATATAAAAATGAAAAACTTGGTGATATTGATGTTCAAGCTGGATATTTGAATCAAGAATGGACTAAGTTTGGCCCTATGCCACGCCATATTTATGGAAGTAATGGTGATGTTGATAAAGGTGGACATACATTTCACGAAAGAATGTACACCGATTTAATTTGGAATAAAAAATTTAACGACAAGTTGAGTTCAAAAATAATAGCACATTATAATAAAAGTAATGAGTATGCCGATTTAGGTCGTTTTGGTTGGGATATTTATGGTAAGAAATTAGGTGTAATTTCTATGTCCGATTTAGATTCAAACAGATCGTATTATAGAAATGGAGGTACTGTAAAATCTGTCGAAGCGCAATTAGCATATAACTATAGCGATTTATTAAATATTATTGGCGGTGTTTCTGCAGAACAACGTAAAACACTTAATCTTGCCGATGTATACACAAGTAAAGATGGAAATTTATTGTTTGGAGGTAGTACACTCGATTCGTCAAATGTGAAAAAAGATTTAACTGTTAATGATATAGGTGGTTATTTACAAGCTGATGGTCGTTTTAAATTTGGATTAGGTTATGTTGTAGGTGCTCATTTTTCACATTTAGGGTTAGATGGAAAAACCTATGTAACACCTCGTGCAGGGCTTGTTTATAATGTAAACAAAAAACTTGGATTTAAATTGCTATATGGTGAGGCATTTAGAGGTGCTGGTCCACAAGAACAGTATTATAAAATTCCAATTTTAATTTATGGTAAAGATGCAATTCATCAAGTTCTATCACCCGAAAAAATTAGCACTTTAGAGTTAGCTACCGATATAACATTAAACGATAAATACAAAATACGTTTGAATGGTTTTCATAATAAAGTTTCAGGTTTAATAAATCGTCGTTCTGCTTCACCTGCCGAAGTTTTAATTATAGATCCAAGTGGTAAAATGACAAATACCCTTATATATGATAATTCAGGGAAACAAACTATTTATGGTGCTGAATTAGAATTTATGGGATATCCAACTAATTACTTAAGTATATGGTTAAATGCATCATATAAAGATGGTTTCTATAAAACACTTAATTCGTCAAAAGTAGATACTACATTAGACTTTATTCCTTATATGGAACATTTAACATTTAATGCTGGCTTCCAATTAAAAATAAAGAAATTTACAATTGCACCTAATGTTCAATATGTAGGTGAAAGAGTAGGATATTTAGCAGCCGATAAATATTATAAATATCCTAAAACAATAGATGCTTATACATTAGTTAACTTAGTTGTTTCATATAAAATTAATGAATATGCTACATTTACTGTTATAGGTAAAAATCTATTTGATGTAACTTATTACTATCCTGAAGAACTTCGCAAAGAGTCTGTTCCTGTTGCTGGAGTTACCGATTTGTCGAAGTTAAATCCTGTTATATTACCAGGTGGTGAGGGAAGAATGTTAATGGGAAAAATTACAGTACGATTCTAAATATTTGATTTAGGGGATCTATTATGCTCCCCTAATATTAAAATGAAATGTAACTAATCATTGTAAATGTTCGTTGGACGATCAAACGTTAATAAACATAATTGTATTAGGTATTTTGAACCTGACGTTTTAATTTTAAAAAAGGAAAATATGAATAAAAAAATATTTTTAGCGATTTTAATTTCGCTATTCACAAGCTTAAATCTTTTTGCACAAAAAGAAAAAATGCAATCAGTATTTATATACAACTTTATTACAAAATTTGTTGAATGGCCTGCATCTGATAAAAGTGGAGATTTTGTTATCGGTGTGTTAGGTAATTCTCCAATTATCGATGAATTCAAAGCCTTAGCGGCATCGCGAACAGTAGGAAGTCAAAAAATAGTGGTTAAAAAATTCAATTCAGCTAGTGAAATATCAGCTTGTCAAGTATTATATATTTCCGATTCTAAAACTGCTGAGATTGGTGCTGCATTAGGTAAAGTAGGTAATACTTTAGTTATTTCCGATTGCGACGGTGGTGCAAGAATGGGAGCTGCAATTAATTTTGTGTTAATTGATAATAAACAAAAATTTGAATTAAAAACTGCAAATGCTACAAGTAAAAAACTAAAAGTTAGTCCCGATCTTGAAAAGATGGCTATAATGGTTAATTAATACGTAGCTAATATAATCTCAATTATCGATCTAAATCTAACGTTATGAAGAAATTTTTAAGTACAACAGCTGGCAAGTTAACTTTCAATGTGATAGTTATAAGTGTATTATTGATTTTATTTGCTATATATACTGTAATTTCAATTGGTAGTAATAAGAATAAAAGTGTTGAATTCTCTCAGCAACTTTTACCATCTGCATCTGCTGTAGCAAAGCTTTATAACGAAGTTTCGAACTCTAAAATGCTTATCAAAAACTGGGTTTTTATCGATAAAAAAGAAGGAACTCCCGATAAAAAGAAATTAATCCTTATTCATGATTCTATCTATCCTGCTCTTAAAAAGGAATTTGCTCAATTATCTCCCAATTGGAATCAAAAGGAAAGAGATTTGCTTGATAGCTCGATGAAAGAAATTGATGTTTTGTTTGAAAAACATAATTCTTTGATAATGCAAAAATTAAATAATTTCGATGCATATCAAGATTTTATGATAACAGCAGAAGTTCAGATGTTGGTTGAGGATGGTGGTGAAATAATGATTCTTACCGATAATATCTTGAATAAACTTAAAAAGATAGACGCTGAATTTCAAATTAACTTAAAGGAGCAAACAAATGACATGGCATCGTCATTATCAATGTTGAATATTATTTTAATAGGTTTATTTATTTTCATAATTGCAATTTCAATTGGATTATCAATTACGATAAAAAACAAAATTGCTCAAACAATTCAAGCAATTTTGAATGAAGTTAATAAAATTACGTCAAATATTACTGAAGGAAAACTTGATGAAAGAGGGAATATTGCTAATGTCGATTTTGAATTTCAATCGATAATTATAAAATATAACGAGTCTTTAGATTCGGTTATAACACCATTAAGAACTACGGCATATTATATCGACAGAATTTCAAAAGGTGATATGCCAGCAGTTATCGTAGAAGATTATAAAGGTGATTTTAACGATATTAAAAATAATTTAAATAAATGTATTGTTTCAATTAAAGCATTGATTGACGAAACTGTTGTATTAACAGATGGTGTTCAAGCAGGCGATATTACATCAAGGGCAAATATAGATAAACATCAAGGTGATTTTAGACGAATTGTTGAAGGTATAAATGAAACAATCGATGCATTTTCAACTCCACTTTATTTATCTGCAGGATTTATTGAACAAATTGCAAAAGGACAAATACCTGAAGTAGTTCAATACAATTACAAAGGAGATTTGTTAGTCTTTAAAGAAAATATGGATAAATGTATTGATGGATTACAAGGATTAATAGCGGTAAATAAAATATTGCAAAAATTAGCTGTAAACGATTATACCAATAAAATTGAAGGTGAATATAATGGTATCTATGCTGAAGTAGCATCAGCAACTAACGGAGTAACTGATAGATTAAGGAATATTCAAAATACGTTTATCAATATTTCAAATGGCGATTTTTCTGATTTAGCTAATTATAAAGCAATAGGTCAACGTTCTGCAAACGATCATATTATACCTAATATTATCATTACTATTGAAACGATACAATCGATCGTTAATATATTAGACGATTATATTACATTCTTTGCAATGGGTGAAATTGATAAAATTAATCTTGATGAAAGTCGATTTAGCGGTGCATATAAAAATATTGTGAGTGGTTTAAATAAATCAGCTCAAACTATAGTTGCACCATTAAAAGAAACTGCTGAAATTATGTCAAATATTGCAAAAGGTGATATATCAAAACGTGTAGATGGATTCTGTTTTGGAATATTCGATACTTTAAAACAATCGGCCAATAGAATAATTGAAGCAAATGAACAATTAGTGCAACAAACAAAATTAATTGCCGATGGTGAATTAAATGTCGATTTAGTTGTTCGTTCAAATAATGATGAGTTAGTTAAAGCTCTTCAATTAATGGTAAAATCGATGCAAGAAATAACCAATAAAGCAAAGCTTGTTGCCGATGGAGATTTGACTGTTGAACTTCAAAAACGTTCAGACAACGATGAACTTATGGCAGCAATTTCCAATATGGTAAAATCGATTGCTTCAACAGTTATTCAAGTTCAACAAGCTGCCGACAGTATTGGTGATGCAAGTCAACAAATGAGTAGTAATTCGCAACAAGTTTCAGATGGTGCATCACAACAAGCATCAGCAGCCGAACAGGTTTCTTCAAGTATGGAAGAAATGGCTTCTAACATTCAACAAAATACAGATAATGCTCAACAAACCGAAAAAATTGCGACCAAAGCAGCCGAAGATATTTTAGAAGGAAGCAAAAATGTAAATATGACAGTAATCGTAATGAAAAAGATTGCTGAAAAAGTTTCAATTATTGGTGATATTGCTTTCCAAACAAATATTCTTGCTTTAAATGCTGCAGTTGAAGCTGCTCGAGCTGGTGAACATGGTAAAGGTTTTGCTGTGGTTGCGGCCGAAGTTCGAAAACTTGCTGAACGTAGTCATATTGCTGCTGGTGAAATTAATGAACTTACAAAATCGAGTGTTGATGTTGCTGATAAAGCAGGTAAATTACTTGAGGCTATTGTTCCCAATATTCAAAAAACGGCAAAATTAGTTCAAGAAATTACCGCTGCAAGTATTGAACAAAACTCTGGTGCAAATCAAATCAATAATGCCATCAATCAATTAAATAAAGTTACGCAACAAAACGCTGCTTCGGCCGAAGAAATGGCTACAAGTAGTGAAGAACTGTCGACACAAGCAGATGATTTAAGAGGTTTAGTTGATATTTTTAAAGTTGAAGGTCAAAAGGCAAAACAACATTCTATTGCTCCTAAAAAAATGCTTTCAAGTCCAACAAAACAATCAACTCATTCATTTAAAAAACCTATTAATAAACATGATGGTGTTGAAAAGAAAGGTGCGTTAATTGATTTAGATTCAGATATTACCGATAATGATTTTGAACGATTTTAACCGTAGAGACGCGATTTATCGCGTCTCAAAACCACATTGTGAATGTTCAATTTCTTAAAGTTATTTTGATTTTTTTTACCCAAAACGTCAACGATTATAATTGTTGGCGTTTTTATTTATTTAATCGTAACCTATTTTAAATAAAACGAGTAAACATTCACTGTTTGATTGATTTTGTGCGGGAGAATAAATACTTTTTTTATTGAATAGGTCTTTTGCGAAATAGTAATTGTTTCACACGGTATTCGGTTTATATAAAATAATAATTACCCAAAATAATGGAGGAACCAAGTTATGTTTAAAAATGTAAAAATTAGGATCAAGTTGCTTCTTGGATTTGTTTTCGTAGCAATTATTGCTGGTATTGTTGGCCTAGTAGGTTATCTTGGTATGAACAAGATAAAAAAATCACAAGACGATCTTGCATCTATTAGAATTCCAAGTATTGAACAACTTAGCGTTATTAATTATGCAAAATCAGAGGTTAAGGCTGCAGAACTTGGTTTAGTTATTCGACGCTTTGATTCAAAAGATAGAGCTCTATTTTATGAAAAATGTGAGAATGCTATAAAGGAAATTTCTATCGCAATTTCTAATTATAATAAATTACCCAAAAGCGAAGTTGATTCTGAAGTTTGGAATTCGTTTATAACAACATATAATGATTGGAATAAAAATCACGATGAGTTAATTCGTATTAATAGAGATAAAGATGTATTGTTAGCTGGAGGGATTGATAAAGATGATCTTTTAGTTAAAGATATAGATAACCAAATGTTTAAGTTCTATAACGACAAGTTACGCCCTTCAAATGTTTTAATGGAGGAACAACTTGAAAAGAATATTACGAATATAATTGCAGAATCAAAATCTGATGATCAAATTGGTGATGATCAATATGCAATAAGTTTAAATATGTTAATTTTATTTATACTTATAGGAGTAATAATTGCTATTGTTTTAGGCTCAGTTTTGTCTCGCAATATACAATCAATTATAAAATCGGTAATTGAGCAAGCTAAGATGTTAGCAAATGCTGCAGTTGAGGGAAAACTAGCAACTCGAGGTGATCCTGAAAAAATTAACTTTGAATTTAGAGAAATAGTTGTTGGTGTTAACGAAACTCTCGATGCTGTTATAGGTCCATTAAATGTTGCTGCCATGTATGTCGATCGAATTTCAAGAGGCGATATTCCTTCAAAAATTACAGAAAATTATAATGGTGATTTTAATGGAATAAAAAACAATTTAAATCAATGTATTGATGCTGTTAATCTATTGGTTTCAGATGCGAAAATGTTATCAACTGCAGCAGTCGAAGGTAAATTGGCCACTCGTGCCGATGCTAGTCGTCATGAAGGCGATTTTAAAGCAATCGTTAAAGGAGTTAATGATACTTTAGATTCAGTAATTGGTCCCTTAAATGTTTCTGCCGAATATGTTGACAGAATTTCAAAGGGCGACATCCCAGCAAAAATAACAGATAATTATAATGGCGATTTTAACGAAATAAAAACAAACTTAAATCAATGTATCGATGCTATTAATTTATTAGTTGCCGATGCTGGAATACTTGCTAAAGCCGCAATTGAAGGTAAATTAGCTACTCGTGCCGATGCAAGTAGACATCAAGGTGATTTCAAAAAGATTGTAGAAGGGGTTAATAATACACTTGATTCGGTAATTGGTCCATTAAACGTATCTGCCGAATATGTCGATAGAATTTCGAAAGGAGATATTCCTCCTCATATAACCGATAGTTATAATGGCGATTTTAATGAAATAAAAACCAATTTAAATAAATGTATCGATGCTGTTAATTTGCTTGTTTCTGATGCTAATATGCTCTCGATTGCAGCTGTAGAAGGTCGTTTATACACAAGAGCCGATGGAAATAAACATGAAGGTGATTTTAAAAAGATCGTTGATGGTGTAAATAATACTATAAATTCACTTGTAGGATTACTTGATAATATGCCAGCCCCATCTATGATTATCAATAAAGATTTTGAAATCCAATATATGAATAAAGCTGGTGCTGGCCTTAATAATACAACTGGCGAACATCTTGTTAAAAATAAAACAAAATGCTTCGATCATTTCAAAACAACTGATTGTAAAACAGATAAATGTGCTTGTCGAAATGCAATGTTTCAAGCTCGTGAAGCAACAAGTGAAACGATTGCAAAACCCGGGACTCTAACCCTCGATATTCAGTATTCGGGTATACCTTTGAAAAATAAAGATGGAGTTATTATTGGTGCTTTTGAAGTTGTTTCTGACCAAACAAAAATTAAACAAGCTGCTCGTATTGCTCAAAAGGTTTCCGAATATCAAGAAAAAGAGACGAAAAAAGTAACCGAAAATTTAGTTAAACTTTCGGTTGGAAATACGAATATTACTGCAATTAGTGGTGATTCTGACGATGATACAATTGACGCAAAACAAAAATTTGATACTATAAATCAGGCTTTAATAAAATGTATTGATGCAATAAACTTACTAGTTACCGATGCAAAAATGTTATCGAAAGCTGCTGTTGAAGGTAAATTAGCTACTAGAGCAGATGCATCGAAACATCAAGGCGATTTCAATGCCGTTGTTCAAGGGGTAAATGAAACTCTCGATGCTGTAATTGGTCCATTAAATGTTGCTGCAAACTATGTTAAACGTATTAGTATTGGCGATATGCCACCACTCATTACCGATAAATATAATGGCGATTTTAATGATATAAAAAACAATTTGAATTTAACAATTGAATCATTAAACAGCATAACCGATAACGCTAAATTAGTTGCTGTAGGCGATTTAAATGTTGCGTTATATATGCGATCGGAGAAAGATGAGTTAATGAGTGCTTTAATAAATATGGTTAAAGCAATGCGCGATATTACCGATAAAACTAAAATTATTGCTGCTGGAGATATGACCATCGAAATGAAACCTCGTTCCGAAAAAGATGAGTTAATTATTTCGTTAGCCGACATGATTAAAGCAATTAGCGATATCGTTACACGAGTTCAATATTCAAGTGATAGTATAGCAGATGCTAGTCAACAAATGAGTAGTAATTCGCAATCTGTTTCGGAAGGAGCTTCGGAACAAGCATCGGCTGCCGAACAAGTTTCATCAAGTATGGAGCAAATGGCCTCAAATATTCAACAAAATACCGATAATGCTCAGCAAACAGAAAAAATTGCTGCAAAAGCTGCCGAAGATATTTTAGTAGGTAGCCAAAATGTTAATATTACTGTTGTTTCAATGAAGAAGATAGCTGAAAAGGTGTCAATCATTGGAGACATAGCTTTCCAAACAAACATACTTGCCTTAAATGCAGCTGTTGAAGCGGCTAGGGCAGGTGAGCATGGAAAAGGTTTTGCTGTGGTAGCTGCCGAAGTTCGTAAACTGGCTGAACGTAGTCATATTGCAGCTGGTGAAATCAATGAATTAACCAAATCGAGTGTTGAAATTGCCGATAAGTCGGGTAAATTACTCGAATCTATTGTACCCGATATACAACGTACAGCTAAATTAGTGCAAGAAATTACGGCTGCAAGTATTGAGCAAAATTCAGGTGCTAATCAAATTAATAATGCTGTTAGTCAATTAAATAAAGTAACTCAACAAAATGCTGCTTCTGCTGAAGAAATGGCAACCAGTAGCGAAGAACTATCGGGTCAAGCTGATACTCTAAAAGATTTGATAGGATTCTTTAAAGTGAAAAATTCGGAAATTAGAAATATACCTAAAAGTATAGTTGCACTTTCTCCAACAAAAAAATCAAAGGTTTTCACCAAAAAAGAAAATAATAAATCACCATCATTGCAATCGAAGGGTACTATAATTGACATGGATATGGACAATGGAAATGAAAACGATTTCGAAAGATTTTAATACTATTCTTATTGTATTGAATGTATTATAAAGAGTCTTGGTTTCAACGTAATGTTATGCCACAACCTACGAGGTTTTGAAAACCTCGTAGGTTTAACTTCTACTTTTTGTAGTTAATATTTAAATTAAACTATAATATTTTAATTCCGAGTACCGTTACATCGTCTGTTTGTTCATTATTCTTGTTTTGATAATTTTTCCAATTATCAAAAGTTTTATTTATTATTTCCTTTTGTTCAATAATATTTTCTTGATGAATATTAAAAAGCATTTTATTAAACTTTGATCGCATAAATTTTTTATTATTCTCACCCCCAAATTGATCGGAATAACCATCGGTGAAGACATAAAGCATGTCTCCTGAATTCAATTGAATAGTATTATTGGTAAAAGGTACCATATCTTCATGAATAGCTACTGGCATTTTATCCATATTTAAAACTCTTGCATGTTTATCCTCGGTATGAATTAAAATGCATGAACCATTTGCACTTGCGTACTGTAGTTCTTTTGTTTCTGTGTCGAATGAAAAAAAAGATATATCCATTCCATCTTTTGATCCACCAAATTTATTTGTTTGATTTAAAGCATTTATCAATTTTAAACGGAGATTATCTAAAATTTCAGAAGGTTTTAATATTCTTTCAATTTCAACTATTTCTCTTATAAATGTAATACCTAACATACTCATAAATGCACCTGGAACTCCATGTCCTGTACAATCGGCAACACAAAAAAGAATACTTTCCCCAATTTTTGTTCCCCAAAAGAAATCACCACTAACGACATCTTTAGGTTTATTTATTATAAAGAAATCCTTGAAAAATCCATTTATATCTTCAGGTGTTGGAATTAAAGCTGATTGAATTTTTGATGCATATACAATACTATCAGTTATTTCTTTATTTGCTATTTCTAAATTATGCTTTTGTTCTTGAATTTTTGTTATATCTGTTTCAATAGCTACAAATCTAGTTATTTCATTGTTTTCATCTTTTATTGGATTTAGGGTTGTTTGAATTTCAACAATTTTACCTTGTTGTGTTAAATAAATATATTGATAATTGACATGAACTTTTTGCTTAAAAGCTTTATTCATTTTATTAATAATCTGACATTTTTTAGAATTTTCTAACTCTGTATTTGATTTACAACAATGTTTATTGCAAATAAAATTTGAATAAAATTCAAATAATGTATGATTAATTACACTTCCTAAATCCAATTCAGAAATGTTATATAATCTTAAGAAACCATCATTTACCCAATCGATATTTCCATTTTTGTCAAGTATTATGACAGAGTTATTCGTTTGAGATGCAACAACTGATAATTTTTTTAGTTCATCATTTGCGTTTCTAATTAATGCCGATTGTTTAAAAATTTCATCTCGTTGACTTGTTAATTCTTCATTCGAATTTTGTAATTCTATTGTTTTCTCTTCTACAGTCTTTTCTAAAACCTTTTTTTGCTTTCTTAAAATTGAAAGCCTTATTCTAATAAAGCCGTAAATTAATGAACCGAGGAAAATAAAACATACGATTTTAAACAGAATTGTTTTCCACCAAGGTGGGGTAATTATTATTGTTATAATTTGGGGGGTAGGAGTCCAAATACCATCATTATTTGATGCTTTAATCTTGAATATATATTTTCCAGCTTCAATATTAGTATAAGCTGCTGATGTTTGTCCTCCCGCATCAATCCAATCCGAATCATAACCTTCAAGCATATATTTATATCGGTTATTTTCTGAACTTAGATAGTTAAGAGCTGCAAAATTTATAACAAAATTTGAATTCTTGTATGATAATGTAACTGATTTTATAGCATTGGGATTTATATCTAAGGATTTATATGTAGCGTTTTCGTTGGGTAAGGCTGATAATAATTTTAATTCTGAAATAGCAATAGTTGGTATATTAGGATTCAATACGATACTATCCGGGTTAAAATAGGTAAAACCTAACGATGAACCAACATATATAATTCCATCTTTATTTTTATAAATTGATCGACGTTTGCATTCATCGCCAGCAATACCATCTGATTGAGTAAATCTTTGATAATCGGGATTTGTGGGTAAGTTTACTCCATTAATGAATTTAATGATGCCATTATTTGTACTTAACCATAAATTTTCATATTCATCTTCCTCAATTCCAACTATACTATTGTTAACATTAGATTTCGTTTTTAAAAATGTTTTAAATGTTTTAGTTTTTCTATCGAAATATTGCAATCCATCGCAGGTTGTAAGCCATAAATGATGCTTACTATCTTCGAAAAGAGACGTAATATAGTTGTAGGGCATGTTTTGTAATATAGTATCCTTGATAATGTATGAATCAAAGCCATCAATTTTCTCATTATATTCTTCTAAAAAATGAAAATCAGCAATAAAAACATGTCCATCGTGAGTAACAACTATTGAGTTAATATAATCAGTTCTTATACTATGAGGATTTTTAAAATCTAGTTTATAATGAGTAAATGTATTCGATTTACGGTTGTATCTATTAATTCCTCCACCGATAGTACCAATCCACATGTTTTTACTCTGATCTTCGGCTATTGCAAATACATTTTCATTATTCAATGAATGTTTTCCTCCATCGGGATAAAAATGAGAAAATGATTCCGATTTGTAATCGTATATATTTATTCCTCCAGCCCAAGTTCCAACCCAAAGTTTTCCTTGTGAATCTTTTTTCAATGAAAAAATAGAATTACTCTTTAGACTCGAAGGATTATCATTATTATGAGTGAAATGCTTATATGTTTTTGTTTGTTTCTCATATCTATCTAGACCTGATTCGGTTCCAATCCAAAGATATTTTTCTTCTTCAAAAACACAATTCACCAAGTTACTAATCAATGTATTTGATGATCCTTGTGTTTTTGATGTTACATTAAATTGTTTCCCTCTAAAACTTATTAAATTGACACCACTTCCCATAGTACCAACCCATAAATCATTCATATTATCTTCAAACAATGAATAGATTGAATTTTCACTAATACTTTTAGGATTATTAATATCGTTTTTATAATACTTTATGGATGTATTTTTTTTCGCATTGAAATCTTTGATATTTAAAGTACCTAATCCATTACCAGAAGCAAACCAAAGTCTTTTTTGTTTGTCGATTAGTAGATCCATAACACTACCTTCGGCAACATTGATTATTGATAGTGTTTTAGGTGTATAAATTGCATCGGGTAAACAATCTAAACCTCCTTGCAAAGAGCCAATCCATAATCTATGATTATCATCTTCTTTTATGCTATATACTTCATTTATAGCAAAGGATTTTCTGCTATTTAATAAATATAGAATATATATGTTGCTTTTATACTTTTGTACATATAGTCCATTTTTAGTCCCAAACCATACGTTCCCTTTTGAATCTTTGTAAATAGTAATTATGTAATTTGTTTTTAAATCTAAGCTATCTTTAGATATAAAAACTTTTTCAGCTCGATGTTCTTTGGGGTAATATTTATAATAGCCGTAATTAGAACCAAACCAAAAACATTGGTCATTTTCTTTCATTACGCAAAAAATAGACTTATTACTGAATTGATCGCAAAGTTTTAATTTTTCTGTTTCAATATCAAATGTATAAACACCTAAATCACAACAAATCCATAGCTCTTTATTGTTTTTTTGTAATATAGCGTTAACACTTCCATTTCCTATATTAAAATTTTTACACTTATAGCCATCATATCTATTTAATGCACCAGAAGTACCAAACCAAATATATCCAACCTTGTCTTGATAAATACAACGAACCCAATTATGAGATAGCCCATCTTTTTGGTTAATTCTTTTAATATAAATTTGGCTACAGTTTGTTCTTATTGAAAAAAAGAAAAAGATAATTCCAACTATTAAAACTTTATAAAAAACTTTCATGTTCTTTTTATTAATAAGGGAATTTTTATATTGTAAATAAGGACAAAAGGATTAGTCTTAAATACTTTTAAATTGCTTATTACGAGCATTTCAATTAAAAGTTTTTGTTTTATATAAATTATAGATTTATTTAATCAACATTCCTTTCATTAAACCCAATTAACAGGGTAGTTATGTTTGATAAAAAGCAAATGTTTGGAAACCGATGTTACGTTGTCGTTTGGTGATTGTTATTTAATTAAGCCTATTGTGTGAGCTATTATTTACCGAACAAATATAACAATGTAACATTTTTTGCAAAATTAAAGTAGAAGCTATCAAATATAGAAAAGAGATACTTAATTTAATAACTAAAAGGTCGCATTATGATACAGAATCTACGAATTGGGACTAAAGTAACATTAGCGTTTTCAATAATTGCATTTGTGTTACTTGGATATTCTTTGTTTCAAAAAATATCGATGTCAAATTTAAGTAAGCAACAAGATGAAGGAGCTGCACTAGCTGAAGCAAGTAATTTCACTGCTTTAAATTCTAATTTATCTGAGGTAAGTTATAGTATAGTTGCTGATGCTATTATTAATCGTAAGAAAGACGAAACATATTCTAGTTGGGAAAATCGTAAGAAAGATGTAGCTGTTATATTTAATAAACTCGACTCTATAGTTGATACTGATGAAGAAAAAAACTTAATGAAAAGTGTAGATGAAGCTAATACTGCTTTTGAAGCAAAAGTTGAAAAAGAACTTTTCCCTTTACTATTTAATTCCGATCAAATTGATTTTGTTCAAGTTCAGGCTGTTGATGCAGAATTGGATAATTATAAAAAATCGATTTCAGAAAATATGAAGTCGATTTCTGGTTCTATAAAAAAAGAAATGGATAAGGGAGATGTTGATTTTGATGCTTTAATGACTGGTTCAATTGACGTTTTTTATATTGTTATTGCATTAATTTTGTTGTTTCTTATTATCGTTTCAATAGCTACTTCACGAAATATTGCTGGTATAATTTCAACAATTTCGAAAGAATTAAAAATATTAACAGATAGTGCGTCAAATGGTAAATTAGATGTTCGAGGTGATGCTAACAAAGTAAGTTCAGAATTTCAAGAAATTATTCTTGGTGTAAACCAAACATTAGATTCAGTAATTGGCCCCTTAAATGTATCTGCCGAATATATCGATAGAATTTCGAAAGGCGATATCCCTCCTAAAATTACCGAAGAGTATAAAGGTGATTTCAATGAAATAAAAACGAACCTTAATCAATTAATCGATACCTTAAATTCTATTACACAAAGTGCTGTTTCACTTTCGCAAGGAAATATGAACGTTTCGTTACAAATTCGTTCTGAAAACGATGAGTTAATCAAAGCATTAAAGAGAATGGTATCATCAGTTTCGTTATTAATTGATGATTCAAAAATATTAGCAAATTCTGCTGTTGAAGGTAAACTATCAATACGTGCTGATGTATCTAAACATCATGGTGATTTTAAAATAATTATTGAAGGAATAAATAAAACTCTTGATTCTGTAATCGATCCATTAAATGTAGCTGCAAAATATATAAATATGATATCACAAGGTTTAATTCCACCTCGTATATCCGATGATTTTAATGGCGATTTTAATGAAATAAAGGTTAATCTTAATAAATGTGTTGATGCTTTAAGTGGCTTAATTGACGAAATGAATACCATGAGTAGCGAACACGAAAAAGGGGAAATTGATGTTGTTGTTAATGAGAGTCGATTTGAAGGTGCATACAAAGAAATGGCTCATGGTGTTAATACTATGGTTGGAGCTCATATTGCAGTTAAGAAAAAAGCAATGGCAATTTTTAGTGAATTTGGCGAAGGAAATTTTGAAGCTAAAATGGAACTTTTACCTGGTAAAAAACGATTTATTAATGATACAATTGAAAATGTTCGAGGTAATTTAAAAGAATTAATTTCCGATGTTGAAAGTTTATCGAATGCTGCTGTTCAAGGTAGTTTAGATTCAAGAGCTGATGTTTATAAACACAAGGGCGATTTTCAAAAAATTGTTTCGGGAATTAATAGAACACTCGATGCATTAATTGGACCATTAACCGTTACAGGAACTTATGTAGATATGTTATCGAAAGGTGTCATTCCACCTAGAATTAACGAACATTATAATGGTGATTTTAATACAATCAAAAATAATATAAATGTATTAATTGAAGCAACTACATCAATTACCGAAAGTACTAAACTTATTGCTGGAGGCGATTTAACAGTAACGTTAAAACCACGTTCCGATAAAGACGAACTTATTCATTCATTAATTGAAATGGTTCGTGCAATTAGTGAAATTGTAACACAAGTTCAAAATTCGGGAAATAATATTGCCGATGCTAGTCAACAAATGAGTAGTAATTCACAATCGGTATCGCAAGGTGCATCGGAACAAGCTTCAGCTGCCGAAGAAGTATCGTCGAGTATGGAAGAGATGGCATCGAACATTCAACAAAATACCGACAATGCACAACAAACAGAAAAAATTGCGTCGAAAGCTGCCGAAGATATTTTAGAAGGAAGCAAAAATGTAAATATGACGGTGATTGTAATGAAGAAGATTGCCGAAAAAGTTTCAATCATTGGTGATATTGCCTTCCAAACTAATATTCTTGCACTAAATGCTGCTGTTGAAGCGGCTAGGGCAGGCGAGCATGGTAAAGGTTTTGCTGTGGTAGCTGCCGAAGTTCGTAAACTTGCTGAACGTAGTCATATAGCAGCTGGTGAAATCAATGAACTTACAAAATCGAGTGTTGATGTTGCGGATAAATCGGGTAAATTACTTGAATCGATTGTTCCCGATATTCAAAAAACAGCGAAACTTGTTCAAGAAATTACAGCTGCAAGTATTGAGCAAAATTCTGGTGCAAATCAAATTAATAATGCCATCA
>Ga0302288_1001122_pt1 | contig 18086 bp, 43 predicted proteins | sample III_Fen_N1_1_FD_194549 | JGI IMG/M metagenome (GOLD analysis project Ga0302288, IMG submission 194549) | Peat permafrost microbial communities from Stordalen Mire near Abisko, Sweden - III_Fen_N1_1 | ecosystem: Environmental > Terrestrial > Soil > Wetlands > Permafrost | place: Sweden: Abisko...
CCCTGACCCCTCAGGGGGGGGGTCTCCGGGGGGGGGTGGGGGTCAGGGATACGGTGGCTGGCCTGTGGTGGTGTATAGCATAAGACAAGGGAAAGTATTATATTAAATTGGTATACTTATATGCCTTATGATTAGGGTGTCTTATATGGCTTAAAAATGGCCTTAAAAGCCTATTAAGAATCATTATAGATAAGGATATGGGTTATAAAAAAAGCTGTCCTAGATTGGGACAGCTTTTTCATTCCGGGACATATTAGATTTCTATATGCTGGCCGGATACATTAACACATTCACAATTGGTGACTATGAAGGTACGAAATTTCCCGGCACGTAAATCAAGAAATTTAGTAATAGCTTTTTTTGCTAAAGTTTTTTGCGAAGAATTTACACTTTTATATGTACCTTCGCAAAGGACTGTTTTAGATATTGAAATTCCAAAGATATGAAGTGCCAAAGTTTCTTTATGTAATTTCAGGCCGTTACCTAAATTTACAAATGCGTCTGTCTGGCCTTGTGATTGGTTCGAACGTTCTTCCAGATTTTCAGAAAGGTTTTTTTGTGCGCTGGCTATCAATTCTGCAAGAGCAATTTTGCATACATCAAGAGGTAAATTTGATGAATTTGAAACGCCTAAAAGGTCGCTTTCGTTACAGTTGAGTAATGTATTCAAATCTTTTTGTTTAGCTGTCTCAACACTTAAATTGGTGCAAATAACCACGTTTGAAACTTCTCCGGAAGTTTTTGATTCATAGCCGTTTAGGCCAACAAAACTTGCACCCTTAAGATTCTCGAATTGATTGAATAAGTTTTTCATATGTCGTTTGTGTGTTTATGTTATCCGCTTAATTGCTGACAACTCGACAAATGTAGTCTATTTTTTAATACATGCAAGCTTTATTTTTGCTCAAAAATGGAAAGTATTAATTTTCAGGTAGTTAGCACATGAAATTTAGAATGAGTCTAAATAATATTTCTATTCCTTACTATATATAGGGGAAATAATGCTTTCTTATTTAGACTCATTCTAAATTTCGTATGTTAAGTGTTTAGTTTATAGGTAGTTATGATTTTGACTAAAAATAAAGCTTGCATGTATCAATAAATAGACTACATTTGCTTCACAGTTCACCGATACAATAACCACAAAAACTTAACCACATGAACACAACTCATTCATTTTCAACGATTTACGAACAAGGTTACAAACGTACATTGAATTTAGTAAATTCAAGGGTATACAATATGAATATAGCTGAAGAAATTACTTCAGATATATATGTAAAGGTATACAGGTTTTTAGATACGTATAAACCTGAATACGGAACAATTAGTACATGGGTTGGTACAATTACCAAAAATGCAATTTTGGATTACCAGAGAAGCAAAGCAAATTCAAAAGCAAAAAACACATTGAATGTTGATGGATACGTGAATGAAGAAGGTGAGCCACTTTTTCAATTTGAGGATAACAATCTGGCCAGTGATGCAATTGAAAAAAAGGAATTAATGAAGCAAGTAAAATATGCCTTTACAAAATTGAGTGCCAATGCTCAAAAAGTAGCTTACATGTTTTTCATTCAGCAGAGAAAGCAAATTGAAATAGCCGAAATTTTGGGTATGTCGGAAGTAAATGTAAAGGTAACGATTTTAAGAGCAAAGGAAGTGTTAAAATCTAATCTGGCACTGACATATTCAGAGTTATAAAAAGTGGCTTACAAGGGATAAAAGGGGGTAAATTTACCCCTTTTTAGTTTCTTTACTCTAGGGTATTACAATTCTAATATGCACAATGTTAGTATATGAATATGGACAATGTTTATATACTGGCATTGTGTGTGTTTATATTTAGGCAATGTTTTAAATTCAGGTATTTGAATATGGACAATGTTAGTATTATATTGTAACCTTTTAGATTTAAAAACGTATAATGTTTTATAACCAATTAAAATCATGTATTATGTTAATTACTGCAATTATAACGGCAAAAATGGAGGTAAACAAAGCCTTACCCAATAATGATGCAAATTGGTATCATAAGGGTATGTTTATTTTTCATATTCAGGTAGACACAAATACTCATTTATGTTTTGGGGAAAGTGAATTAATTGATGTATTCAAAAAAACAGTTGAAAAGCAGAATACAAACATGGAGAGATACACATTTGATTCTTATAAATATAATTGGGATGTTCCCAGCGATATCACCGGAGACTTCAATACATTGTTTAAAGAGCACTATAACAATGTTACATAGCAATATGGACAATGTTCAAATATCAATATGACAATGTTCATGTTAAGGTTTAAATAACCTAGGTTAACAGCCTAGGTTATTGTATGTTATAAATATTTGAATAATGTTTATGTTTTATTGTAACCTTTTAGATTTAAAATCGTATAATAATTATGCGAGGTTCGAGAGGGGTGGGAGTAATCCAGAGCTGCAATATACTTTGTTTATTAAGAATGAATATGAATAAGGATTTAAATTTAAATTTGTGTAACCTTTTAGATTTAAAATCGTATAATAAGTATAACAAGTTCATTCATTCATTAACCACTAAAACACTGTATCATGGGAAACGCTTTAAAAGGACTCAAGGAATGCGAATTATCGGAAATATTATTTCCTGTAGAGGTTCGGAATACACCAATGTGGAGCAACAATGAAAACTCAAAAGTTGTCATTGGCAAGGTAAACGGCAAGCGCAAATTATTGAACTGTTGTTCACCAGTTTACAAGCTAATTGCAAACGAATTGATTTTCCCGGTAGTTGAGCAATTATTAAGGGAAGCAAACATATCGTTTGAAACTTCATATTACGAAGTTGGTAATGTAAGGTTTTACGCTAAGATTGTGATTACTGATGCAAAGTACGGTTTCAAAATCAAAGGTACGAACGATGTTATCCAGCCAATGCTAACCGTTCAGCACTCCTACAATGGTAAGACTAAATTTAAAATTCTGTTTGGCTATTTCCGTCTTATTTGTTCCAATGGTTTGACCATACCACTTGCAGAAATGGAGCAATACAATTTGGTTATTGAAGGCAAGCACACCGAAAATATTGCAACTGCAATGTCAATGTTGAATGATATGATTATCAAATTCAGCAGTGATGCAGATATGATTTCAACGGCAATAGGCTCAAAATTCAATGTACTTGCAAACAATGTACCTGCAAACGTAACCGACAGGATTACCAATGTACTGAAAGCCGTTGGAATCACTGCAATTGAAAGCTCAAAATTCAATACGGTTGAATATGTACAAGGTTTAGCACAATACGAAGCAAACCTTCCACAATTCGAATACGATGGTGTTATAAATGATTGGCTAATCTATAACGCTATCAATCAGTTGATTATGGATGATGATTTAAATATCATGTTTCCTGAGATTCGCAGGGAGAAGGACAGCAAAGTAATGGAGTATATGCTGAGGGGGTAAAAATACAATGTTCACATAGAAATTAAGCTACTATAAAAGGTAGCTTTTTTTTGTTTATACAATGTTCATATATAGGTAAGAAACATATCACCTCTGGATGCATATAAGATTTATTATATATAGTATATATATAATGCATTTATTTTGTAACCTTTTAGATTTAAAATCGTATAATAAGTATAACAACACTAAAACCTTACAACTATGGAAACCATGACAGCTGAGAGAATCAAATTAATTGCTGACACTATTGAAGCTATTGTTGAAGTACTACCATACAGTCAGGTGTATACCAGCGACTTAGGTGGGATAAAGAATGCTAGTGTTATGTTTACCATTGGGTTGGATAAAAGAGAGACTTGGGCACATGGTTATCTGGAAAATAGCAGGTATATCAGATTCCATGCTTCAACAGAATGGAATGGTTTTGAACTTGAAGCGTTTGTAAATTCAAAGATTAATATTAAAATCAGAAAATGCACTGTAAAGGATGAAGAGTTATTATACAAAAAGATTAAAAAAATTGTGGCAGATTTGCTGGTATTGGTGTAACCTTTTAGATTTAAAATCGTATAATAGGTATAATCAATTAATACATAACCACAATGGCTACTCATTTTAATTCATCAGTTAAACCAATTCACACATATCCAGCTTCACAGGGAAATGAAATAACCAAAAAGCATTATGATTTTTTGGTTGGTGAAATAAATAGAGGCACTATGTTCAAATCTGTTTGTAGAATTGAAAATGATAGATTCAATTCCACATCATATTATTTAATATCTGAGCGGTAATAATGTAACCTTTTAGATTTAAAATCGTATAATAAGTATAACCAATTAAAACTTAAGACAATGGCACGTAAAAATTATAGTGGTAGAGATTTAGGTCAGGACTTCAAAGATTTCTTTCGCAAAGAAAAGAATCGTTTGGCTAAGATATTGAAAGAAAAAGATTGTTATAATCTTGAAATGAATTATGGTTTCTATTTCTTTTCAGGTTTCTTCACAACTAAGACAGGGCAGATTTATTATTTCAGTTGTTCAGATGTACGTCATTTTGGATATGCTAACTTATTAATCCGTACTGCAACATCATACAGTGATTTTACAGGTGGTTACAATCAATATTGCGGAATAAGCAAAAGTGATTTAATGAACTTTAAATTGCTTTAGGATTGTAACCTTTTAGATTTAAAATCGTATAATAAGTATAAACCAATTAAAGACTTAGCCACATGATTATGACCAAAGCAAGTTTAGTAGTAATGTCACATTTAAGTGATGCACAGGAAATGATTAGTTTTATGTGTGGCAGAAGTGCAAGTGAAGAAATTAATTTTGTAAAGTTTATTATCCTCAAATGTAAAGGTGATTTAACAAGGGAAATTGATGAAGAAGCAATGTACACAGAATTTCAGGCATGGATGAAAACATTACATGTAACAAATGCCGGGGATTAAAATAAATGTTTTTCTTTGTAACCTTTTTCAAAAAGAATCGTATAATAAGTATAAGACGTAAAGTTGTGGGTGCATCTATAAACCCTCATTATTTTAACCTTTTAAATTCAATGTACAATGGGTAAATATGATGTCACTCCGACCTTAAAGGAAAAGATTAAAATCTATAGGAATGCAATGGACTTTATTAAAAGCGGGTGTTGTACTGGTATATGCGGTGCAATTAACAGTGCACAAATGGGTTTATTTGATGGCGAAGTTAAATTTTCCCGTGATACAATTCCAGCAATGGAAGCAAATTTCCCTGAGTTTTATGCAATGAAACCAAAGGACAGGAATTTCAAAAATTATTGGTGGGGTGAACCGTTTGGAAATAAAGATTGCAAATTACCCAATGGCAAAAGTATTACTGCAAAGGACTTCCGTGTTATGGTATTGAAACAAATAATTGCAGATTTAAAACAACAATTACCTGTAAATCTGTAACCTTTTTAGATTTAAATCGTATAATAGGTATAAACCAATTAAAACCTAAAAACATGAACTCAAAAACTTCAACACCAGCAGTAAAAACACCAGTAAGGCCATTATTTGAAATCGCAATGGAAATTAAAAAAGACTGGGTAAAAATGTATTTTGGAGCAGTGCCTTACTATCAGGCAATGAGGCAGCTGAATACAATAAATGACATGTATGGCTGTGATACCGCTTACAGTATTGTTGTATACTTTTTAGCAAATGCTTCAACTTGGAAGGGACTGAAAGCCAGAGAGATAAAAGAAGAGCTTAAAAAAATGTTAAAATAAATTCTAATAGTTTAATTTTATTTACTCGTTTGTAGTATTTATTAGCGAGTAAATAAAATTAAATATGGGACAGAGTAAAAAATGGTTAGCTTTAACACCAGAAGAGAGAGCAGCAAAAATGAAAGTATATAGGGCTACGTATGAAAGTAAGCACCCCGACAGAATAAAAAAATCAGAGCAAAAGTATAAAGAAAAACATAGGGACAGGTTAAGAGTTAGTGCAAGTACTTGGCAGAAGGAAAAGGGAAGAATAAATAAACTTAAGGGAATTGAATACCTTGGTGGTAAATGTGCTGATTGCGGTGGCGAATTTCCACAATACATTTATGATTTTCATCATACCGACCCAAACATAAAAGAATCAGGCATAGCAAGAATAATGGGCAGAACTTGGGAAAATATTATACCTGAATTAGATAAATGTGTTTTACTTTGTGCACATTGTCATAGAACAAGACATTTTAATGAATAGTTTTTAGATTGGTTGAACTGTAAAAATAGGGGGGTGTGGTTACTCCCTATTTTTTTGTGTTTATGTGTAACCTTTTAGATTTAAAATCGTATAATAGTTATAACCACTAACACAAAAAGCTATGGTAACCTCAGAAACATTAAAGACCAAACACGGCAATAGAATATTTATGCAAAGGAAACCTAAAGATGCTTCAAGAGCAAGGTTTGGAATTATCATAAGCTTTTCAGATATGTATGCAAGGACAGCAGACAAACAACAGCCAATTAATTTAGGAATATATGCAGGGATTAAAGATTTGTATTATCAATTCTATGATGCTTTACATCACTATGGCAAACCAAATGGGTTTGGTTATATTGTCTCCAAAGACGTTTTAATTAATCCTGTGGGTGACTTGCATTCAAGGCGGTACTTTATTACCAACAACGGAAGGAAACGCTTAGAGAGGCTTAAAACGCTTAGAATTAAACGTATGGGTTTGTAACCTTTTAGATTTAAAATCGTATAATAAGTATAACACAACACTAAAAACTTAAGACAATGGAAAATTCAACAATTGAACAATATGTAGCAGAAATTCAGGCCAAAGTTGAAGCTGAATACTCCAGATTAAAATACACCATACCAGCACCGACATACAACTTCAATACCGGAAAACGTTTTTATAGGGTAATGGAGAGCAGACACCCCGGCTGTGGTTCAAGCGTTCATTGCTTTGTCGAAATTGAAACTGGTGACATATTTAAACCAGCTTCATGGAGTGCACCTGCAAAGGGAGTAAGAGGAAATTTAAGGGATGCAGTAAAACCATTACTTTGTGGAGATTATTATAAATATCAATAAATAAACATAATTAAACTGAATTTTAAATCTAAAATCTAATCAGATGAAAAAACTAATAATACTTTTGCTTATTGCTCTACCATTTTTCACCATAGCGCAAAGCGTATCAATATTTGCGGGTGCAAGTACAAACAACAATTTGGTATACGGAGCTGAATTTAAATCTGAAACATTGGGATTGTTTGTTGAACGTTATCAATGTGATAAGGATTATCCAAAATATGTATTGCCAATTAACCAGCAAAAACCTCAAATGTACAGTAATCAAAATTATGATGGTATAATCTTTGGTATCAATAGGCATTTTAAGGCTTTAAGCAATGTACTATTAAGCTGTGGAATAGGTTTATTGAATGAATATACCATATATCATGGAGACCGGAGGACAGCAACATCAATGACAGTAGGGCAAAAGTTTAGCATGGAATTAAGTGCTGGCAAAGATTTTAATGTATGTAATCATTTTTGTATTGGTGTAAAAGGTGGGGTTAATAATTGTACATCAATATTTGGAATATTGTCCTTGGGGGTTAAACTAAACTAACTTAAAACAACACGATTTTAAATCTAAAAGTCTAACAATAGTATTGTACTAATGTTAGGCTTTTTTTGTAACCTTTTTCAAAAACAATCGTATAATAAGTATAAGCAATAAAAACTTAAATCATGGCAAACAAATACGATTTCTCAGAAACTAAAACCACTGTTGATGGCTCCGAAGTTAAAAACTTGGTTTTCAACGCAATGGCAAACATGTGGTTAGGATTTGTATGGGATGAAAAGTCATTGATGGTACATAAGTGGACAAGTGCTTGCTGGACAAAGATGGGCAAGTGTATAAATCAAACGAGACCGGAGTTAAATCTCCGATAAGATACAAGAGTCAAAGGTTAGTTAAATGGCGTAACAATAAGGTTCTTTTATTTTCTAATTTTGTTTTCATACCTTATGAGCGGGTTCAATTCCCAACTGATGATTTAATTTAGTAGTTAAAAACAGGTGTTATTCCCACCTGTTTTTTTATTGTATTTATAACAAACATAATTTTAAATCTAAAAACATAAAGACATGCAAATCTGGGATGATGCTAATTTAAGAGCCATAGGAGCAAAGAAAAGGACTAATGAGTATGTTATTACCGTTAAGAGTCCAATAGTGGTTAAAATCGATGGAAATGACCAAGAGAAGCTATATGCATTCAGGTCGGTATTGATAAGAAATGGTATTGAATTTAAAATCGAAGAAATTGAAAGTTTGAACTAAAACCAATGTACAAAACTATTGGTTTTTATGTGTAACCTTTTTTAATTTAAATCGTATAATAAGTATAACCACAAATATCTATACTCATGGAAAATCTTACAGTAGCAGAACGCAAAGCAATGTTAACCAAAGGCATTGATAAGCTTAAGTTCAAATACAACCGTGAACTTTCATTAGCCGTTGAAGGTCGTTTTACTAATTTACGTATATGGGTTGGTAATGAAAAGTGTCTTGCAGCTGGTGGTGGCAAACTCTTAATCTACATGAGGTTGGATTGTGCATATCAATATAGTGTACCATTCAGGACAGAGAACATACGTTTAGATAAGCCACACAAAGCAATTAATGAGTTATCTAAATATGATTTTTCCACGGATATTTCAAACTTAGATGATATACTTGAAATAACAAAAGATATGAAATGCCGGGAATGTATTTTGTGGTAAATCTGTAACCTTTTGAATTTAAAATCGTATAATAAGTATAACCAATTAAAACTAAAAGCCATGAATACCCCAGAAGAAATTGTAATACTTGCAGTAAACACATTGAATGCTAGAGCAAAAGAAATTGTTGCATACGAAAGAGAACATTTCAGCAAGTTTATTGGAAAAGATATTTTTAAGAATAATTGTGAAATCAAAGAAAAATACAAACATGATAGGCTCAGGTATCGTAGGGTTCAATTGGAAGGATATGGTATTGATGTTACTTACATAATTGAATATAAATACCAAAGGCTTTCCGTTGACATTACTGTTTGCATTAATGGTGGTTCATACAATGTAAAGCCAAACACAGCATTCACACATTACGAAAAAACCAACATAACATTATTTAACGCAATCAAAAACGAATTGGTTGAAACCGAAATATCTTTAGGTTATTTAGATACTGTTTATGATTTGAATGAACTTAAAGCACAGGCATTCCAACTCAATGAACTTGCAAGAGAATACAATTTGCAGCTGGATAAATTTCCTTCAAGGTTCAATTATTTATTTAATGTAGAAAGATTGTGCTCATAATGTAACCTTTTGAATTTAAAATCGTATAATAATTAATAAAACTTAAAGTCATGATTAAAATAATTGATAACGGGGAGCAAATAAAAGTAAGTGACGCACAAGCCCAACAATTAGTTGACATTGGAATGATATATAATTGCCCCGGTTGTGGAAATGATGCATACCATACATGTGGAAATCATACCCTCGATGACATTGAAGCAGAAATTTTTAAAAGTGATTACCCACAAGTGTAACCTTTTCTTAATTAAAAACGTATAAGTATACATAACCTTTAAATACACAAAGCAATGGCACGTGTAAGGGAACTTGCACAAATGGATGGTGAAGCTTATTAATTAAAAAGATATGACAGTCAAACAACTACAAAAGCAGTTCGTTGCATATAAGAATGTAGAACGTAAAATGAACAAACAGAAATGTAAATTATATAATATGTATACAGCAATATTACGTGAGTATGCAATTAAGAGAGATACGAAAGCGTTTGATGCTATGGCAAAAGATATGGTTTCAGATTTAGGTGAAGCATATGAACTAACAATTCTCTCAATCAGGGATTTATATACATTACCTTGTAACCTTTTGGATTAAGAATCGTATAATAAGTATAAACCAATTAAATTTAGCCACATGATACAAACAGATTTGAAGTACGGAGTAGATTACAATAAGAAGAAGGTATTATTTATTGCTGAAAAGCACATAAAACCCGGTGGCAAATTAGATTTGGATGCAATTGTTGCAACAGCCAAATTAGAATGCCAAGCATTCAGAGTAATATCTGACAAAGGACAGGAACTTCGTTCAAGTGGGTTCATTAGTGAAGCAAAAATCATTCAATGGAACTAATATGACACCGACAGAACTTAAAGAAGTTTGTGAATTTTCAATGGTTGTAATTAGCATTGTAGTTGCAATAATTTTTATAGCAATAGCAATGTTGTATCATGTTAGTGCAAAGATTACGCATAAACAAAATATGAGTGATAGGTATAAATACCCAAAAGAATAAACTTTTAAATCTAAAATCTTAAAAAGAAACCCTGTAAAGTTTGTAACCTTTACAGGGTTTTCTCGTATAATAAGTATAACCAATTAAAACTAACCACAATGGCAACCAAGACTTATAAAATCGGAGAATGTTGTATAAACGGAATCATCAAAGTTATAACAACCAAAAAGACTGTAACCATTTCATCAATTGATTATTTCTCAGGCAAAGAAGAATCGAAAGTTTCAAATGAAATTTCAGATTCAAATGCTGAATCAGAACTCGAAAGTTTTTTAGATTACCTCACCACTTCATATTATGCTGGTAAGATAATGGAATGGATAAAATCAAATGTAATATTTCCTAAACAAAGCTGGTAATATTAACCTTTTAAATCTAAAATCATGGAAAAGAATTGGACAGATAACGAAGGTAGATTTACATTTTATGAATCAATTAAAGGACAGTACCAGAAAGTTACAATCACATGTGCCTTTCATTTTGCTCGTTGGATGGTTGTTTGTGGATATGTAACTGGTGGTGTATTCAATACATGTACTAACAGGATTTATTTGTAACCTTTTCCGAAAAGAATCGTATAATAAGTATAAACCTTAAAATTCAAAGTACAATGGCAAAAGATATGAATATCATCGAAGTGAATATGAATGATGAAGCATTCACATGTGGCGACAGGTATTGCATGACTGAACGCAATGAGGTTTATTATTTAGCGTTTGAAAACAATCTAGTAAACCCAATATCGGTATTTTGGTCAGACCTTAAATTCATACGGAAAGGTTTTGGAGTTGATAGGATTAAAGGTCAATCGAGTGAAGACTCTGTATTCACAAAAGAATCGGTTAATTACAGCAGAAAGATTGCCATTGCTAATATGAAACAAGCAATTAAATTGAAATGCCTTGTAAGGGATTTGGAATACCTTAATGAAAATGGCACGTGGAAAATGGTTGATGGCTTCATTACAGACGAATACAGCAACAAAAAAGCTGGTAAGGTACATTACACGCCAACGACATTAACTAAGTCGACACGTAGCTGGTATGAAGCTGACATTGCCAAAGGTTTGTATGTAGTATGCAAAGCCGTTGAAATGGGACAGAAAGATTTTGTGATTTAATTGTAACCTTTTCCGAAAAGAATCGTATAATAAGTATAAGCAAAAATAATTTAATCTTTTTTTAACAAAAGCATTGTACATTAAATAAAAGTTGTATATTTGCATCACAGTAATTCACAAGAATATTCATAACTAAAAACCAAGACAATGAAAAACAGTGAATATAATGCAATGTACAACAAGTACCACACTTCATTACTTAACTTTGTAAAAAGCAAGATTAATGAAAATGGAGTAGCAGAAGAAATTGTGAATGATGTTTTCTTAAAAGCATTTGAGCACTTAAGCATTTATAAAGTGGAATTATCAACACTTAACACATGGTTACATTTCATTGCAAAGAATAAAATCATTGACTACCTTAGAATGAAAAAGCTTGAAACAATTAGTGTTGATGAAACTGGCAAAGAAGTATTTCAATTCAAAGGCACAATGAATGCCAATGATAAAATTGAAGGAGAAGAAATCACAACTGCAATTAACAATGCAGTATCTGGTTTAACTGGTTCGCAAAAAGACGTTGCTGAATTGTATTTCTTCGACCAAAAGAAATTAACTGAAATTGCTGAAATATTAGATATCCCTTTAAATAGTGTTAAAGTAACACTTATGAGAGCAAAAGCATTGTTACAGGAAAAACTTACAAACGTATACGAAAGTTGTCATTAAGAATTTGTGTTTAATTGGTTAATTGCCCCTGCAAGTGTGGTTACTTGCAGGGTTTTTTATTTATTTATATTTATGTAACCTTTTTATAAAAGAATCGTATAATAAGTATAAATCTTAAACTTTATAATATGGAACTCCCTGAGAAACTAGACGACATTAGCGAAGACCAAATGAAGAAAATTAAAACCGTTTATGTTATCGGGCACATAGGCACAGGTTCATATGCTACAGCCACACTTGCCTCACTTGAACGTATGAAGGAAAGTGGTGTAAATATTATACTTGTTAATGATGATGCCGAAATGCGTAAAATACATACTGAAAATGGATTTGAAGGTATGGATAATCTTGATAAGGCTATCATGGAATTGAAACCAAACCTTGCATTGTTGCCACCGCCTCCAATCCCACTTATAATTACACCAAGGCAAGACACGGAATATTATTCACGTGACTTTGAAAGGGATATGAGGAAAAAGAATAAGAAGAAAAGATGGGAAAGTCCTAATAAATATCATAGGTAATTTAAATCTAAAAGCATGAAAGTCTTAATGATTGTAGTATCATTGTTTGTGGTGTGCATTACTCCTAAGTATGGATTATCACTTTTTAAATCTAAAAACACATATGGTTTTATTGAGCCATATTTCACAAATGATAGGAAAAGAAAATATTACCCAAAGCGTAACCTTATGCGGAAATAATCGTATAATAACTATAACCTTTAAAACTTAACACAATGGGAATCTTAAAAATTTCAGCAAAATGCTCAGACCTTTGCAGTACATCATTTACAAATGCTAAAGGCAAAGTAACAGAAAGTGATGGCTATGTACCAAAGGGTATTGGCATTGACCTTTGGGGTGATTATGTAGAACTCGATATCGATATGGAGACAGGACAGATTCAGAACTGGAAACCTGTTAGTGATGCAAGAGTTATTGAAGCACAAAAAAACTCTTAAATTAATGTAACCTTTTCAAAAAACATTCGTATAATAAGTATAATAACCAATTAAAGCTTAAACACAATGGAACAGATAGACTTTGAAGCAATCACACTCCGTAAAGAAGTACAATCTCGTGGTGGTGGAATGGAAATTGACCTTACTACTTTAGGGTTTAATGGTATGGGAATGGTAGCATATCAGAACTATTTAGGTGGTGGAATGTTAGGCAAGGTTGCAAGTGATTGTAACGTACCAGATTGGCGCAATAATGATAAGCTTGCTGAAATCAGTGACCAACTTAAAGAATATTTCTTTGGCTTAACTAATCCCGAAGAAGGTTTTGAACATCAGGACTATGAACAAAATCAAAATATGCCTGTAAGTGCTTACTAACATTTTAAATCTAAAACACTATGAACTATATAAACTTTACAAGTCTCAAATCAGAAGTACAGGATTGGCTGGATAACCAAGGAATTAAAGCAATTGCATATGGATTAGGCAGAGGTTGTCATGGAGTTGAAATACTTTTCATTGGTGATAAAAGTGATGATGAAACTTCTGATACCTTCCTTAAGAAATATGATAAACTTGAAACTGGATTTCATAAAGGTTATTTCACTAGAATCTGTAGTTTCAAAATCTATGTTTCAATGATTAAAAAATAAAATCTTTGTAACCTTTTCCTTTTTATTTCGTATAATAAGTATAACCAATTAAAACTTAGGCACAATGGAAAAATTCACTAAATCTCAAAGAGTACAAATATATGAACTTGCGCTTGAAGTATTACAGAGGGAAATCAATAATGGTGATGGCCGTGGAACTGGATTTTGTTACATGTTTGAAGATGCACTACAAAGGTATCATTATAGAGCACCTAAAGCTCCTGAACTCGATTTTGACCCGTATGAATCAATGGAAGAAACAGCATTTCCTGAAATCATTGCACACAGACCTGATAATTTTGACACAATTATATACAGACCTGATAATTTTGACACATTTATATATGGTTTCTGGTGGGATACAGATGAAGAAGGTTTAGCTAAAAGGGCTAAGATTCTTAAAGATGCTATCGCTGAACTCTCTAAAAAATTGAGAATATGAAAAAAGTAATAAAAGCATTAAAAGTATTAAAAGAATGGTGGAAGGAAATACTAGACGAGAAATGTAAATTCTCTGATGGCCATGAATATCTGGATTGTCCCAGATGGAAAAAAAGAGAAACTGGTTGTCTTGGTTGTAATCGTTATTAACAATAATAATGCATAATCAAAATTAAAAAGGTTGCAAATTTCTTGTAACCTTTTTCTATTTATATCGTATAATAAGTATAACCAATTAAAATTAACCACAATGAAACTAGCAGTAATTAAAGCCAATCGTAAAGGTAGCAGGGAAGCTGAACTTGAAAATAAAACAGGTTGGACTTCAAAGCATTCAATCAAACCTTCAATCAAAGCATATAAACGTAACCCTAAACATAAACTTCAATCATGAAAAAATTAACCGAAAAAGCTAAACTTGAAACATACCGTAAGATATTAGATGTTTCAGAAAAACTTCTATTACGTACTATAAATTATGGTGCTACTTATCCTTACATGTTTTTTATTTGCAATGAATTAAAAAATGTTAATCCTGACCATAAAATATGTTCACCAGAAAAGGATGAAGAGAATAACATGCTAATTAATTATCCTGAAATTGCAAAGCAAAGACCAGAATTTAAACGCTTTGGTGATTCATGGTGGGATATTCAAAGGAAAGACCTTTTAATTAGAAAGTCTGTAATTGAAAATGCCATTGCAGAAGTTTTAAAAAATAATCCTAAATTGAAGTAACAATTTTAAATCTAAAACCAAATGAGTACTAAACATTATTACCTACTTAACTGTGATGCTGTTGATGGTGATGCATTAGAATTAAACAATAAAGACTTTATTGCTAAATCAGAAAGATGCTATACCGAAAAAGAATTTATCAATGCCTTCAATGAAAATTTCATAAGTCCTGATTCTCAATATTTAAGGGTTGTTGAAACCTTTGAAGTAGATGAAAATGAGAATGAAATTCCAATACGTGCTTTATTTGTTGATGGGAAAGTAAAGGGAATTATGAGGGACTCTGATTTTCAAATCTACAATGGTAAGAAATGGTGGGATGAATCAAATGTATTCTTTTGTACTTTTGATGAATGGATTACAATGGGACTTGAAGATGTCATTCCTTTTATGAAATCACACCCGCAATTGTAACCTTTTCAAAAAAGAATCGTATAGTAAGTATAACAAATAAATATTCACCTAAATCTCACACACATGAAAAAACTATTGCTTTTAACAATGATGCTTGGCATGTTTATGCTAGCAGGTGCTCAATCTCCTTATCCTTCTGCTCCTGTTGCAGATGAAACAATTACCGTAAAGAAGTCCGACCTCACGACTGACCAATTGGTTAAGATTAACACAGAAGCTGCAACAAAGTTACTTCAAACGAAACTTGAACGCTATGGCAATTGGGTTGGCGTTGGTGGTGAAATTGGAACTGCAATAAAAGAAGGTTTAAATGCTGTTGTTGATGTTGCCGATAAGTTTGGTAATACAAGGGTTGGAACGTTCACAATGATTTTGGTGGCATGGAAGGTTGTTGGAAAGGATTTGGTACGTATTATAATAGGATTTCTATTTATGATTATAGTAACGGTGTTTATATTCCGAAATTACCGAAACATGAATAAGCGAAGGATTTGCACGAAAGGTAGGGGGTGGAAATTTTGGTTGCCCAAAGAATATACTATTGTTGAACCACGTTTCTATGAAGGAATTGAACTTGTAAAATTCATACATATCATTGCACTTGTAGGTTCATTCGGAATAACATATGCCATAATGTTTGGATAATCAAATAAAACCGAAATAAAAATCCATAGAGTAGTAACCTTTATGGATTTTTTTCGTATAATAAGTATAACCTAACTTAAACTAAGCATTATGAAAAAGAAATTTATTTATCGCACAGTAATTACAAAGGTAATACTTTCAGAAGAACCATTTCAATATGGTATGATTCTTGCAGAAGTTGAACGTGAATGTGAAGATGGAATGTACATCGGTAAAGCATACACAACAAAAACAACAATACTTGTTGGAAAATCAGCTGTAGCTGAAATCGAAAAACTTGGCAGCACATCAGATTTCTTTAACATGGATGCTTTAGGGTTTGTCCTTGAAGACAATGATGATGATGATGAAGTAGACGAATTTACAGCACCACGTTAATAAAATAAAATAATAAAACTAAACTAAAACTACAATGACTACAAAAAAGATTGACCGAGAAGCAACAATCCAAAAGATTATGGAATACACAATGAGCAATAATGCTATAACAATTGATGTTGAGAAATTCAAAGAACAAATGACAAAAGATAGTGCAGATGAATTTTTACTTGAATCATCAGAATTATTTGGAACCGAAGTTGTTTACCTAAAAGATTAATTCTGTAACCTTTTCATAAAACATTCGTATAATAAGTATAAGGATAATAATCATGGATAATCCCAATGTCACACGTAAAGTAAAATCCTTGCTGGATAAACTAAGAATTGCCTTCGATAAAAAGAATCTACAGCAGTTCAATGAACTTTCTAATAAGGTTCATAAAATTTCAGATAATGAACGGTTAACAGCCACTGAATATGCAATATGGGATGAATTAAGACATGAGGTAAGAGAAATCGAACTACAGGAATTTACGAATAAAAACCCTAAATAAATCAATTCTAATGGCAAAGCAAAGAAAAGTAAAATCAATAGTAATAACAATAGGTTCAAAGGTTGAATTTGTTGAACCCTATGAAAACCAAGTTGGTGTTAAATATGAAGCATTGGAAATTCCAAATGAATATGGTTTTGTTTTAATTAAAACCATTAATCAGAATATCCCTTCACAATTCAAAGCACACATTTTAGATTTAAAAATCTCTAAAAAATAATAATAATAACTATGAAAAAGCTAATCTTAATTTTTGTGCTCGTCATTACCATATGTGTTAATTTTGCCTCAGCACAGCAAAGGAACGTCATGGGCAAGTTTAATCCCGGAATTGATACATATGCATCAGTTAATGCCAAAGTCTTCTTAAATAGCCTTAAACCGACTTATATCTATGGCATGCCTGATACCTTAATTGATGTTTATGTAAGAAATTACGCTTGGGGCAATAAGGTCGGTGTATTGGAATTGTTTTTTGGCAATGACATACTATATGTAATCAAATTCACATCAGATGGATATAAGGGTGATTGTGTTGAATACTTATGGGTTGATGATAATATGTGGAAGCATTTTAAAGAATATTGGGAGTAAAGCAAGTTTTAAATCTAAAATGCCTAGATAGCAATATTTAGGCATTTTTTTTTGTAACCTTTATTGGAAATAAACGTATAATAAGTATAAAATATAAAAGCCATGTGCATAGACGAAGAAGAAGACGATTATGAAATTCAGTATAATATAAAGTGGAATACTGAGCGACAAAAGGATGAATACTTAATTGATAGGAAGGGTAAAATTCATAGGTATCTGGGTGACCTCACAAAAAATATTTATTCATTTCATCATGCAATAGCAAGGCAAGTACTTGGTGATGATTTTAAAGGTGACCCACTAGACCATTTATATATCACATTGGGTTGGGTAATGGTTGGCAGCAGTGTATATGATTGCCCTATTATCGATAAAGAACCTTCACAGGCACAAATAGATATGTTATTTGATTTAGGCTTGTATGATAGGTTATGCATACACAAAGGGGATATTTACCCTAAGTATAAAGATATGATTTAATGTAACCTTTTCAAAAAACATTCGTATAATAAGTATAAAACATAAAGCCATGACAGTTAATCCAGAATATAAATCACTAATTACTGACATAATGGAGGCTTCAATTTATTCAAAACCTAAAAATACCTTTACTGAATCAGGTGGTTA
>Ga0302288_1001129_pt1 | contig 17945 bp, 14 predicted proteins | sample III_Fen_N1_1_FD_194549 | JGI IMG/M metagenome (GOLD analysis project Ga0302288, IMG submission 194549) | Peat permafrost microbial communities from Stordalen Mire near Abisko, Sweden - III_Fen_N1_1 | ecosystem: Environmental > Terrestrial > Soil > Wetlands > Permafrost | place: Sweden: Abisko...
AAAATCGCCAATTTTAGCATCGCCTTTAGGGAATACTACAACTTTATTTTGTGACGTTCTACCATAAAATTCTTCTTTTGATTTTTTTGAAATACCTTCAACTAAAACTTCAAAAGTCTTATTTATATCAGCCTCATTACTTAAGCATGAAAGTTCGTTTTGGAGGTTGATTATTTCATTTAATCGACGAAGTTTTATGTCTTCAGGAATATTATCTTCGAAACGTTTTTCGGCCAAAGTTCCTGGACGAACCGAATATTTAAACATAAATGCTGTGTCGAAACCAACCGTTTTCATCAATGATAATGTGTCTTGATGATCTTCTTCGGTTTCATTGCAGAAGCCAGAGAGAATATCGGTAGAAAGAGTTACATCAGGTACAATTTGTTTAATTGCTGCAATTCTATCTAAATACCATTCGCGAGTATATTTGCGATTCATTAATTCTAAAACATTAGTACTACCAGACTGAACAGGTAAATGAATGTTTTTGCAAATGTTGTTGTTTGCAGCCATTACCACTAATAAATCGTTGCTTAAATCTTTTGGATGTGAGGTTGTAAAACGCACTCTCATCGATGGAACAGCTTGGGTTACTGCTTCCATTAATTTGGGAAAAGTAAAATCTTCGTGATTATATGAATTTACATTTTGTCCAAGAAGAGTAACTTCTTTAAATCCATTCTTTTCTAGGTTTTTAGCTTCTTCAATAATCGATTGAGCATCGCGACTACGTTCACGTCCACGAGTATAAGGAACAATACAATAGGTACAGAAATTGTCACATCCACGCATAATTGATATAAATGCAGAAAGTCGATTATGTCCTAAATGCATTGGACTTATATCGGAATATGTTTCTGAATCGGAAAGATGAACATTAATAGCTTGATTGTTTTTACCCGCAATTGCAACTAATTCAGGTATTTTGCGATACGAATCGGGTCCACAAACAATATCTACTTTTACATTTCGCTCAAATAGTTGTTCTTTAAGTCTTTCGGCCATACAACCAATTACACCAACCAATAATTCATGATTGGTGGTTTTTAGCTTTTTAATGACATTTAAACGTTGAAAGATTTTATTCTCAGCATGATCGCGAACAGCACAAGTATTTAGTATTATTAACGATGCTTCTTCTATTGTTTCAGTCATCTCAAATCCGCTATTGCAAAGAACAGATGCTACTACTTCGCTGTCGTTAGTATTCATTTGACAGCCGTATGTTTCGATATAAAGTTTTGGATTACCCATTATTTTTTATTCAAAATAAATTTTCGCAAATTTACTGCGGTTTTTTAAATTTTATGCAATGAATGTTTTTTATGTTCCTCAATGCTCTGGAAGCGTTGAAATTCAGCTTGATGAAAATGAATCGAATCATTGCGTTAAGGTATTAAGACTACGAAATGATGAAATCATTACAATTGTTGATGGTGTTGGAGGTCTTTTTCGAGCAAAAATAATTGACGCTCATCATAAAAAGTGTCGTGTTGAAGTAATAGAATCAACATTTACACCTAAACCCGAGCCTTTTGTACATATTGCAATTGCACCTACAAAAAATATTGATCGTTTCGAATGGTTTGTTGAAAAGGCAATAGAAATTGGAGTTGGAGCTATCACGCCGTTATTATGTGAAAAGTCGGAGCGAAGAATTATAAATAATGAAAGAATTGAGAAGATTGTTGTTTCTGCAATGAAACAATCGTTGAATTTGCATAAAACACAATTACATGAACTTACTAAATTCTCGGATGTTTTAAAAAAGATGAAACAATCGCAAAATTTTATAGCTCATTGTGAATCGACCGAAAAACTAGCTTTGAAACAAGCCTGTAAAGCTCAAACTGATACATTAATAATGATTGGTCCTGAAGGTGACTTTAGTCCCAAAGAAATAGAATTGGCTATTCATTCAGGATTTCAAGCTGTATCATTGGGCGAAACTCGTTTACGTACCGAAACTGCTGGCATTGTAGCTTGTCATAGTATTTGTTTTATTAATCAAAGCTAATTGATATATTTACAAAAAAAAGAATGTGGACAAGCTGAATAAAACTTTGATGAGTAAACTGATCTCTAAAATATGTTTTTTGTGTTTTTTTTCTGGACCATTGGTAGTTTCAGCTCAATCAACAGCACCAGTAAAAATAGCATTATTAAAATATAATGGAGGTGGCGATTGGTATTCTAATCCAACATCATTGCTCAATTTAATCGTTTATTGCAATCAGAATTTAAAAACATCAATAGAAAAAGATAATGCAACAATTGAAGTAGGTAGCTCAGATATATTTAATTATCCATTTGTTCATATGACTGGACATGGGAATGTTGTTTTTTCAGCACAAGAAGTTTCTAATTTGCGGAAATATTTAGAGAGTGGTGGTTTTTTACATATTGACGATAATTATGGTATAAATGAGTTTGTTCGTCGAGAAATGAAAAAAGTATTTCCTGAACTTGATTTTATTGAATTACCATATTCGCATCCAATTTATCATCAGAAGTTTAACTTTACGAAAGGTTTGCCTAAGATTCATGAACATGACGGAAAACCCGCACAAGGTTTTGGGTTAATTTATAAGGGACGACTTGTGTGTTTTTATTCTTTCGAAAGCGATTTAGGTGATGGATGGGAAGATCAATCGGTGCATAGTGACCCCGAAACTATTCGTATTAAGGCCTTACAAATGGGGGCTAACATTGTTCAATATGTATTCAATCAATAACATAGCATTAGTTTTTAAAGAAAATTGTAAAAACAAAATAAAAAAATCGATAGACTGAATATCGAAATATTTTTTTTCTATATTTGTAGACGTTCAGGTGTAGTACCCATGTAAAATTATTAAAAAGAGATTTATGAAAATGTATAGGGGGTTAGTACTTATTTTATTGTCAGGATTCTTTAGTCTAAATGTAATTGGACAAGACTTGAAAAATGCAAGTGGGTATATTCAGATGTATGAAGTAAGTTCAAAGATACCAACGACTAATGATAAGTTTTATTATGAAAACGATACAATAAAAGTTACTTATTATTTTTGGGGTAACCGTGGTATTATGCAAATAAGTATTTTCAATAAAAAAGATTTTCCAATTTTTATAGATTGGAACAAATCGTTTATGCAAAATGCAACAGATAAATTAATGTATGCTTACGAAGCTAATATAAATGCTTCAAACTCAAAAATGTATAAAGCATATTTGCATGAAGGACGTAATTTAAGTAGCATGGATTACGAGGCTCAATATCAAATGGGTGAGAAAGATAAAAAGAAAATTGAAACAGTTACTGAAGTTAAAGCTAAAGGTTTTTATATGTCTTTGCGTTTTCACTTAGTTACAGGCGATGTTTATAAATTTGAGGATAATATTGCTCCAGTTTCTGAAACAAGAAGTGATAATAGTCGCGAAACAACTGATGTACTTCAAGCATCGTTTGATTCAACAAATTCACCATTGAAATTTACAAGTAAATTAACATATTCAACGTCAAAAGATTTCATAACAGAGTCTTCTATAACTAATGCTTTTTGGGTTTCTAAAGTAAAAGAAATGGATGCTAAACATTTTATGGGTGAAAAAGTAGGTAAAACTCCAGAAGGGTTTGCTATCTATAAATATCCATCAAGAAAAAGTACTCATTTTTATATAGAAATCGAAAAGAAAAATTCGGTTCTTTATAAGAAATCGAAAGCCACAAAATAATTGATTTATTACATTTTATAAAGCAGGTTCTCTAATATAGAAACCTGCTTTTTTTGTTTCTTGATATTCACAATCAATATGAATCAGTTAGAACTTTTATTTAAATCGTATAGTTTTGGGGACGATGATGTTTTAGAAATATCAAAATATTTCGAATTAAGACATTTTAAAAAGGGTGATTTCTTTTTAAAACAAGAATTACTTGGCGACTCTTTAGGTTTTATTCAAAATGGCTTATTTCAGTTTTATGTTGAAACTGATGGCAATACTATTACAAGTTATATTGCTTATCGTAATGATTTTATATTATCGATAGCATGTTTTTTTGCAAATCAACCTTCAAAAGAAAATATTATTGCTTTAGTTGATTCGGATGTTTGGATAATTTCTAAAACAAATTTTAAAGCTTTACAAGAAAATATTAATGGATTCAAAGAGTTTTATGTGCTAGTACTAGAAAAGCTGTTAGTTTGTATAGACGAAAGTCGCTTTGATTATATTACTCTTAAGCCAGAAGATCGCTATCTGAAATTAATACGAGAAGAACCAGAACTTTTGCAACAAGTTTCATTAAAATATTTATCGGCATTAATAGGTGTCACACCTCGTCATTTAAGTCGAATCAGAAAGAATGTTAGATAGGCATTTATAGACAAATGTCTTCGTAATAGACTTTATGTTTTATGATTTTTGTATTCATAATTTTAAAAAAAAATATGAATATGAGAACTGAAAAAATCATTGGTTTGCTACTTATTGTAGGCACAATTTTATTGTTAATCTCTTTTACAGTATTAACCTTTATCTTCGATTATCCTCACATTTTACGTGAAGAGTCAGGTATTATTTTGACTCGGTTTTATAATGGTGGAACAACACTTATTCTTGTTTGGTGGTTGTTTGCATTAGTTGGTTTACCAATATTAGAAGCATATGTGTTAATTGGCCAAAAACTTGAAGGTAAATTGTATTTTGTTCGTTGGGCTACAACATTAGCTGTTTTTGCAGGATTTACTCAAGTTATTGGTTTGCTTCGTTGGTCATTTGTTGTGCCAGTTATTGCGAAAAACTTTGTTTTAGCACATGATGAAGCAACGCGACAAGCATGTAGAATAACCTTTCAAGCAATTCATCAATATGGAGGTGTTGTATTAGGAGAACATTTAGGGCAATTATTTACCATAGCTTGGACGTTGATGATTTCTTCAGCTTTTTATAAGTTGAAAATAATGCCTTTATGGGTTATTGTTTTTGGATTTGTTACAGCTTTTATCTATTTATTAGCACAAGGCGAATTGTTTGCTACGGTTATTCCTGGATTTCCTGTTTGGAGCAAAGCAGGAATGATTGGTGGTACAATGTGGATGATTTGGTTGCTGATAATTGGTTATAGATTCTTAAAGCTTGAAATCGACTAAGCGGGAGTTCTAAAAATCCCATTTTTTGCGTTATGCCATTTTTGTAAAATCCTCATTTACTATTGTAAACTGCGGTTTTACAAAAATGGCAAGCCTTGAAAGTTGAATTTTTTAGATTCTCCCTAAGGATTATATTTCGACTTATTCATGATTTTTTGAAAGTCGTTTTCTTGCATCAAATGGGAGAGTGTAATAGAATTATGTTTCATATATGATGATACTATTTGAAATCCGATCCATACTGCTGCTCTAGCTGGTGATTCTTTTGAAAAAGCCGATGTGAATGGACCTTGATCAGTAAACCGTTTTATGTTCATGTAATCTGATTGGAAAAGTAGCTTGTTATCAACTAAATAATCCCACATAAATTTTTCGTTTTCGTTGCAGAATTTCATTTGTTTTGCCGAAAATCCCCAAATAATGGTGTCATTTTCGTTTGGCACCATTGCTTTGGTAAAGTACATTTTTCTTCCTTCGTGAATTATTGTTGAAAGTAAATTTTCGTCAGAAAAGTTGAATGGAAATTCGCTTTCAGAAATAGCCAACATACAATCGGATGTAATTTTAGATGGATACATTAGATTCTTTTTGAATTGATCCATTTCAAGCTTTTTGTATAAATAGCAGTCCGTTCCAAGATATTTATCGAGTCCAATTCCTATAATTGCACTATCTATCACAATAGATTGATTGAATCCACCGTTGAATGTATATAGATTAGGAATATTTTTATCGGGGAAAAAGAATTTATAATGTTTAAAAGCTTCAGTCAATTCAGGCTCAAAAGAGAGTTTATCGGAACCAAATTGTTTATTTATAAGATTGGTGATGTCATTAAAGACTTCATATCTCAAAAAAGTTCTCAAATTACGAGAGTAATCGGCATTATACATAGACCCAACTTTTATGATTTGAGTACTGTAAAGTTCGGCAAACGAACCATATTCTTTAATTAAAGCAGGCAATTGAGCATCAATGCTATCGTGTTGGAGTTTGGCAATTGTTCTATCGAGACGATGAATAGTAAGGCTAACATGTACTTTCGAAACATCTACATTCAGTGGATTGTTTGAACAAGAATTTAGAAATAATGCAACAATAAAAACAAAGACGATGGACCTCATAATAGAACAAATGAAAAGTGATAAAAATATATTGTGCCATTCTTATGAACAGTATACAAAATTTTAGACAAAAATAGTATTTTTGCAACGATGAAAAAAGGATTTGTAATTAACCTGCTTATTTTATTTTTTGCCACTGTTGGCAAAAGTCAAAATGCTACAGTAATTGGTAAAGTTGTTGATGAACAAGGTGTCGCAGTATCTTTCGTTATTATCTACGATCAAGATGCTCCTCAATCGCCTTGTCAGACCGATTTTGATGGACAATATAGGCTCAATGTTAGACCTCAAAAAGCATGTACTTTAGTTTTCTCGGTTACTGGCTACAAAAAAACAACTGAAACTTTTGAAATTTCAGATGGTGAAGTTAAAACGGTAAATAAAAGCATACAATTAAATACTCGTGAAATTCCTGCAGCTGTTGTTGTTAGCCAACGCGATAATGATGCAAATTTAACGAAAATCAATCCTAAATATATTCAAAGTATACCGGGTATTGGAATGAGTAGCGTTGAATCGAGCATTAAAACGCAGCCAGGTGTAACATCGCGTAATGAATTTAGTTCGCAGTACAATGTTCGAGGAGGTAATTTTGATGAGAATTTGACTTATGTTAATGATATAATGATATATCGACCAATATTGGTACGAAGTGGTCAGCAAGAAGGATTAAGTTTAATAAATCCCGATTTAGTTGGATCGATTACTTTTTCATCGGGCGGATTTGATGCTGAATATGGCGATAGAATGGCATCGGTTCTTGATATTAAATATCGTAAACCAGTAGAGTTTGCTGCATCGGCAAATTTAAGTTTAATTGGTGCTACAGGTCATATTGAAGACGCAAGCAAAAATGGTAGGTTCACTATGATTACCGGTGTTCGCTATAAAGATAATAGAATGATATTAAGCAAAATGGATGAGCAAGGTGAGTATAAACCTACATTTGCTGATATTCAAACACAAATTACATATCAAATATCGAAAAAATCGCAGATGGGGTTCTTGGGATATTTTGCCCATAATAATTATTTGTTTGTTCCAAGAACAAAAGAAACAACATTTGGTTCACAAAGTCAGACTTATAGAATGATGGTTTATTTTGATGGAAATGAATGTAATAAAACATCGTCGTTAATGGGAGCCGCTTGGAATCAATGGACATTTAATGATAAAACAAATTTGAAATTAATGATTAGTTCATTTAATACGATTGAAAGTGAATCGAACGATATTTTAAGTCAGTATTGGTTAAGTGAAATGCAAGAGCAAGATGGTAAGTTAGTTGTAAAAGATAGTACGAAAAATCTTGCTGCAGGAAGCTTTTTAAAGCATACAAGAAACGATTTAACAGCTACAATTACAAGTTGTAGTTTAGTCTTAAATAAGGAAATTGGTGCTAGTAATTTTACTGCAGGAATTGAACTACAAGAACATAAAATAAATGAGAATCTTGATTCTTGGGTATATATTGATAGTGCTGATTATAACGCTCCTTATTCGGATACAAGTATTAACTTAAGCAGTACAGTTCATAATAAAATTCGCTTTTCGAATTATGAAGCAAGTGCTTATATTCAAAATGTTTGGAAATTGCAATTGGGCGATGATTTACTTTTCTTAACTACAGGATTGCGAACTAATTACAAAACGTCGAACGAACAATTTGTTTATAGCCCTCGCATCAAGTTAAGTTATAGACCAGCTTGGAAAAAGAATGTGGTAATTCGAGCTGCATTTGGGTATTATTATCAAACACCGTTTTTCAAGGAAATGATTGCTGCTGATGGTACGTTTTATTCAAAAACGAAGGACCAAGAATCAATTCATTATGTGTTAGGTGGCGATTGCTATTTGAAAATTTGGGAACGTCCATTTAAATTGACTGTTGAAACATATTATAAAGACTTGAAACGCATTATTCCTTATACAATTGACAATGTTAGTCTACAATATTTCCCCGATAAAAATGCACATGGTTACGCAACGGGAATTGATATGAAACTTAATGGAGAATTTATTCCTGGTACTGAGTCTTGGGTAAGTTTATCTGTAATGCAAACCAAAGAAAAAATCGATGGACAAGGCACAGGTTGGCAACGTCGACCTACAGATCAATTAGTGAATCTTGGTGTATTTATGCAAGATTATTTGCCTTGGAATAATTCATATAAAATGAGTTTAACCATATTCTTTGGCTCAAATGTACCGTCAAATCCTCCTGTTTCAGGACAATTAAATCAATCAGGAACTCTTTTACCATCTTACAAACGTGTAGATGTAGGTTTCTCAAAGCAAATAATTGCGGAGTCATTAACACAAAAACGATCGAAATACTTTTTAAGAAGTTTGTGGTTAGGTGTAGATGTTTTAAATTTATTGGCAAACTACAATACCGTTTCAAGCTTTTGGATAAAAGGTGTGAATGGTAAATATATTTCAACACCCAATTACTTAACAGGACGTATGTTGAGTGTAAAATTATCTGCTAAAATTTAAATGATGAATATACAGTTTCAAAATCCTAGTTTCTTGTTTGGGCTGTTTGCAATAGCAATTCCAATTATTGTTCATCTCTTTAAATTCCGTAAGCTTAAGGTCGTGTATTTCAGTAATACCGACATGTTACAACAATTGAAAAACGAAACAGTTTCGAGAACTCGTTTAAAGCATTTACTCGTTTTATTAGCTCGTATTCTCACTATTATTTCATTAGTTTTAGCATTTGCTATGCCATTCATACCAAGTGCTCAAAAACAATTAGGTTCAAAGTCTAAAAGTATAGTTGCTATTTATATTGACAATTCGTTTAGTATGATGGGCGAGGGAACTGAAGGTCAATTATTGGAAGAAGCAAAAAAACGTGCCGAATCGGTTGTTAAAGCATACGATGTATCAACTCGATTTGTGATTCAAGATAATGATAATAAACCTGCAAATCATTTTTTCTTAAGTAAAGAAAAAGCATTGGAGACAATAAAGACAATAAGTTCGTCGCCTGTTTCTGTTTCGATGAGTGCTGTTTCTGAATCAGTGAAAACGATAGTTGATAATAATCAATCGGGAGCTGGAGTTTCGCTGTATATGATTTCTGATTATCAGAAATCAAGCTTCGATGCGTCGGCTTTTAATCGCGATTCATTAGTTCGATACTTTTTTGTTCCTGTTTCACCACGAACTGTTGCTAATGTTTATATTGATTCTTGTTGGTTTGAATCGCCAACACATTTATTTATGCAACCCGAAAAATTATTCGTTTCAATTGTAAACACTTCGGAAAAGGCTTATGCTGCTTTGCCAGTTAAATTATATATAAACGATACTTCTAAGGCAATAGCATCAGTATCGTTACAAGCAATGGAAACCAAAACGGTTGCATTGGAATACAATAATACAAGTACGGGAATTCTTAATGGTAAACTTGAAATAAACGATTATTCAATTGTGTACGACAATAGCTATTTGTTTAGCTATAACATAAAATCGAAGTTCTCGGTTTTGGTGATAAACGAAAAGGAACCAAATATTTTTATCAATTCATTATTTAAAAATGATGCATCAATACAGGTCGATAATGTAAATGCTACCAATATTTCGTATTCATCGTTTGCACGTTACGATGCAATAGTTCTTTCGGGTTTAAAAACAATTTCGGATGGTTTGACGCAAGAATTGTTGAAAGTGATAAAGGAAAAAGGTTCTTTGGTTATTTTTCCAACAGATACGAAAGGTGATTTGCAATCGTACAATAATCTATTAAGTAAATGTAATGCTCCTCAGTTGCTGAGCTTTGATACCGCAAAGGTTCGTGCTGGTGGTTTGAATTATAAACATCCATTATTTGCAAATGTGTTTAAATCGGAAATGACAAATGCCGATTTACCATATTTCTTTTCACATTATAAAATGGTGAATTCGTCGCATTCGGCTACCAACAGAATTATGTGGGCTGAAAGTGCCGACGACTTAATTGTAAATACAAGTTTTGGAGCAGGTATTGTTTACTTATTTGCATCGCCATGTACCGAGAAAGCTAATTCATTAGTTAAGCACCCAGTATTTGTGCCACTGTTGCTCAATATGGTAATGAATGCAACGAGCAATACCCAGTTACAATATAAAATTGGAAATAGCAGTGTTGTTTCGGTACCTGTTTCGTCGGGCGATGAGGCATTGGTTCATATTATAAATAAAGCTAAAAATACCGATTTTATTCCGCAACAATTAAATAGTAACAATGGTGTTAAAACCAAATTAATGTTGGGTGGAAATATATCAGAATCGGGTTTTTATTCTGTAAGTTCTGATTCAAAAATAATAACAAATTTGGCATTTAATTACAACAGACAAGAGTCGAAGATGGAGTTTTATAATTCGCAACAAATAAGCGATTTTGCTAAACAATATATTGTACATGCTAGTGTTATAGATAAACCCAAAGAACTAACTGGCGAAGCTATTAAACAAATGGATAGAGGTGTTCAATTGTGGAAATGGTTTATCTGGGCTTGTTTGTTGTTTATTCTGTCTGAGATATTGTTTATTCGATTTCTAAAATAATGGAACAAGCTTTCCTGTCATATTGTAAAGCAAATAATCTGATTGCTGACGGGCAGAAAGTCTTAGTAGCAATAAGTGGAGGGGCTGATTCTGTTGTATTGGCACATTTATTCTATCGTTGTAATATTCCCTTTGGTTTAGCTCATTGTAACTTTCATTTACGTGGTGAACAATCTAACGAAGACGAGCAGTTTGTAAGAGCTTTGGCTGATGATTTGAAATGCCCCTTATTTGTAAAAGAATTCGAGACAACAACATTTGCAACAGAAAAAAAACTTTCGATAGAAATGGCAGCTCGTCAATTGCGATACGAGTGGTTTGAGACCGTACGTTCACAAAATGATTATGCGTTTATTGCTACAGCACATCATCAGGAAGATAATACCGAAACAATTTTATTGAATTTAGTAAGAGGAACAGGATTAAAAGGTTTACTTGGAATAAGGAATAAATTAGAAACCATTATTCGACCATTATTATTTGCCGATAAAGCGATGATACTGGAATATGTTCGTCAGAATTCGCTGAAGTATCGAACCGATGAATCGAATTTTGAAAATATTTACAAACGCAATAAGCTTCGGAATCAGGTTTTTCCATTGCTAAAGGAATTAAATCCATCGGTGATTCAAACATTTAATGAGAATGCTAATCGTCTGGCTCAAAGCAATGCTTTTCTTGAGAAAATGGTTAAACAAGAATTGTCGAAACTAATAGTTATTGATTCGAAAATTCAAAAAGTCTCTATTTCGCAATTACAAAAAACAGAAGCAGTAGATTTTTTACTTTATGAATGGTTGTATCCATTTGGCTTTTCAGAAACTGCAATTCAAAATATTGCTGAATCGTTGGATGCTCAATCGGGAAAACAGTTTAATGGAAATGGATATCAATTGGTAAAAGATAGAGAAATGCTCATACTTTCGCCTATAAATTCTGAGTTTGAAGATGTCTTATTATATGAAACCGATACCTTAATTTCTGGTTCAGTAACATTGTATATTTCAAGATGTTTAGCTAAAGATGTAGACTATAAACATGCAACAGCAGATCAAGCTTATTTAGATATAGTTAAACTTCAATTTCCACTTCGAATTCGTCGATGGCAAGCAGGAGATTCATTCATTCCCTTTGGGATGAAAAATAGAAAGAAGATTAGTGACTTTCTTATCGATGCAAAAATATCTATTACCGAAAAACAGAATGTTTTGGTACTTGAAAATGGAGATGGTGAAATTGTTTGGTTAATTGGTTATAGGGTGGGAGATGGTTTTAAAATTGTAAATAATACTATGAGTGTTATTCTAATTGAAAAGAATTCTTTTTAATTATGAAATCATTAAAACTTCAAAATACCTTATTCTTTCTTTCTATAGTCTCGCTTTCATTAATTGTTGGTTTAAGCTTTTTTACATTTCCATCGTCCGACGATTTTTCTTTATATATGGATTTGTCGAAATGTTCCGTTTTTGAACATGCAGGCAATATGTATCATAATTGGGATGGTCGCTCATTGTCAATTCCTGCATTGCTGCAATATTCTTTATTGAAATATAGTTCTGCACAATGTTCAACTTTTGTATGGTCATTATCATTTATTCTCAATGCTTTTTTATTGTTGAAAATTATCTTTTTAGAATGTGCAATTGAAATTAAATCGAAAAAGCAGATTGTGATTTTTTGGGGATATTTAGCAATAACACTTTGGGTAGGTTTTTATAGTCACAGTTCGCAAACAGTTTATTGGTCAACAGGAGGTATATATTCAATGGCAAGTAGTTTTGCATTGGCTTGGATTTATCTGTTTTTAAACGTAGTTAAATCGACTACGAAGCAAACTTTGGCAAAATATATTTTACTATTTGTGTTAAGTGTCATTGCTGGTACTTTATCGCAAAATTTGGTTCCTGCTTTATTCGTGTTTGTTGGATATGTTTTTATGCTTCAATCAAATAATCGGAAAATAAGTTTATTAGTTTTCTTTAGTATTCTTATTGGTGCTTGTCTTTTATATGCAGCACCAGGGAATTATAATAGGGCATCGTTAGGTCCGAATACAATGCAACTACTTCAATGGAAAATGTTCTATCATTCAGCATATGCATTGGCTTATTATGGGTATATAAGTATTGTTCTTGTGTGCTTGACGCTTGTTTATGCTTTTGTATTATTGCCCAATAGTATTGCAATAAAAGATAGTAACGTAACGACAAAAGCTACAAAATGGAATTATTTCCTACAAATATTGGCTAATTGTAAATGGTTGATTATTGCTTTGTCAACATTATTGATCTTTATTTTTGTTCCCGATTTTGTGTCGAGTCGTACAGCAATATTCTTTATGTTTTTCATTGTTCTGTTTATCGTTACTGGTATTCATTGGCTTGCTAAATTTGCTTGGTTTAACGCATTTCTGCAAAGTTTAAATAAAGGATATTTGAAACAGATAATTATGCTAGGAGCGTTTATTGCTTTTATTGCTATCATTTTGTCCCATTATTATGCTGCTTCATGCATTAAATCGGAATTATCAGTACGAAATAAACAACTAGAAAATCCTACTAATCGAGGTAAAGATCTCTGTATTCCCGCATTTAAAACCGCAATTCCTTTTTCACTAAAGTTCGATGATATTAAAGCCGATTCTACCTTTTGGATTAATGGTTGTGTGGCTAAGTATTATGGCTTGCATACGGTGAGATTATGTAAATAAAGGGTTTTGTATATATTAACATTCAAAATAAAACAACAAAATAATGAAATTTAAAGTTGCTGTCCTTTGTTGGTTAATTTTTGTCTTGTATGCTTGTACTGGATATCAACAAGTAGCATCGCCACAATATATAACTGAGAATACTGAAAAGGGTCGATTATTTACCAATGTTGGATTGTCGTATATTCAATTAGGATATAATTTAACAAACCATTTTAATATGTTTACTTTAGGGAATAAACATAGTTATTCTAATAATGACTTACCTGATGATAGTAAAAATAATAATAGTAATTTTTCTGGACCCAATAGGTATAATCGGGATATAACTCAAATGTCTTTAGGTTTTGGATATTTCCCTAATGAAATACCTTTATTTAAAAATCGATTGCATTATGGTATTCAGTTTGGTTTAGGCAAAGGGACATTAAGTTATAGTCATGATAAAAGTAATAAAGGTCCGTATTCATCAATTAGTAATTTTAGTTATAATTCAAAATCCTATAATGAATTTATACAACCAATTATAGGATTTAAAATGGATAAGTTTTTTGTTGCATTAACAAGTCTTTTAAATAATTGTTATTATTATGACATTTCATCAAAAGGAAATCCTTTAAATGATTCAGATAAGGTGTTTGCTTTACGAAATAAAGTACATATTATTAGTTGGGAATCGGGAGTCTTTTTTCAAGTGGGAGGTAAATATTTAAAATTTCAGTCCCAATTTCTTTTTCCCTATGAATTAACCTCAACTGGAATAGCATATAGAACGATTAATGTTTTTCTGGGCTTAAACTTAAATTTAAATGTATTCCATTTCCCCGATCCAGTGGAACCCAAAGTCCCTAAAGAACGAAAACCTCGCAAATCACATCATCGTTTAAAGAAAAGTGAAGAGTCTCAATAATATTCTTTATTCAATAAATAAAACAAGCCCAAAGCAAAATGCAATGGGCTTGTTCCTATATATTAGCAACTTATTTATCGAACTAAAGCATTGATTTGCGTTGAATCTAAAATGCTAAAAGATAAGTTATCGATGCTTGCAATGTTGTTTTCCAATTGTTTTACAGAACTTGCTCCAATAAGTACCGATACTACATTTGGGTCTCTTAAAAGCCAAGCAATCGACATTTGAGCTAAACTTTGACCACGACGTTCGGCAATAGCATTTAATTTATTTAATGTTTCAAGAAGTTCAGGGGTAATACTATCGGGACGTAAGAAACTATTTGGTTTTGCAGCTCTCGAATCTTGTGGAATACCTTGTAAATAGCGGTCTGTCAGTAAACCTTGTGCTAATGGTGAAAAAGCAATAACTCCGAAACCATTCTCGGCAGCAGTGTCAAGTAATCCATCTTTTTCGACCCAACGGTCGAGCAATGAAAAACGTGGTTGATTAATGAGCAATGGCACTCCTTTTTCTTTCAAAATACTTATAGCACGTTTCGATTGTTCGCTATTGTAGTTCGATACACCAATGTATAAAGCTTTTCCTTGTTTGTATAGTAATTCGAGCGCTCCCATTGTTTCTTCCAATGGCGTTTCGGGATCCCAACGGTGGTGATAGAAAATGTCGACATAATCAACTCCCATGCGTTTAAGACTTTGGTCGAGACTTGCAACCAAATATTTTTTTGAACCAAAGTCGCCATAAGGACCTGGCCACATGCCATAACCAGCTTTTGTTGAAATTATCAATTCGTCGCGGTGACTAGCAAAATCGGATTTTAAGACTTTCCCAAAATTCAATTCGGCTGAACCTGCTACAGGACCATAGTTATTTGCTAAATCGAAATGTGTGATACCGAGGTCGAATGCTCTGCAAAGAATGTTTCGGCCGTTTTCGAACACATCTACACTTCCGAAATTGTGCCATAAACCTAATGAAATGGCTGGCAATTTAACTCCGCTTTTGCCACAACGGTTGTATTTCATCGATTCGTATCGCTTTTCAGATGCTATATATGACATATTTTTATTGTTTAATGTTTAATTCAAAAGTACGGTTTTTCTGTTTTCGAAAATTATTTATTCACTTTAGATTAATTGAAAAATTGTTCAAAGTAATTCGTTGATTTGGTCAGATTGATTGTTCTAAGTCAGATTCTGTATTATTTGAATTGACAAAGCTTAAAAAAAATGACATTGGTATTTGTTTTTTCTAAAAGCCGTAGCATGCTACGGCTCTACGGGTATGCGAAAATGATATTTATTTTTATTAATTATCTATTGATTTATAATACAAACTAAAACCATTATAATGCCACTTTCGACAAGTCTTTTTGCTTAATCATCAAGTCGTTTAGGCTGATGTTTAGTTTTGGAAGTTTATCGTCTATCAATTGTAGATTTACATTGGCTTTTTGCTTTTTCGATGTTAATTGGGTGGTGCGACCAGTGAGTGTACTGATTTTATTATTGTTGTCGATTTTTGCTTTTTCGTCAGTAATGTTTTGTTGTTTACGACTGTTTAGTCTGCGTTCAATTCGAGCCAAGCGTCTATCGTAATGTGCAATATTTTTCGATAATTGTGTTTTTTCGCAGTTAAGGCTTTTAATGTTTGTAGCTGTCAATTCTATTTCCTGTGCATAATATTCGTTAAGGTATTGCATCAAAAAGCTATTCATTATGATACGCATTTGCTTAAATTCAGCAGGATAGACTTTATTCTCAACATATATGTCGTATCCAAATGCACCAAAGAAAGACATTTGCGAGTTTTTAGGTGTTTGTACAACTTGGCAATAGATGTTCATTCGTTTTGCAGATATGGTTCCACACATTACATCTTTAGCTTTTAAAACATCTTTGTTTGTTAAAAATCCTACGCCTTTCATCTTAATGCCATAACTGTTTTTCATGTATCGTTTAAAGGCTAATTTTATAGCTTTCGATTTTGGATCGATAAGCGACGATAAGCATTCGCGTGGTTTTGATTCGAAGTTTACATTGCTTGTATCTATAACATAGGTTTGTGCTGATACACTTAATGAGGTAAGTATTAATAATCCTACAATGAATATTGAATAAAGCTTTTGCATAGTTTTAGGGTTAATTAATTAACTGGGAATAAAGGTAAATAATTTTTAGTATTGATTGAGTTTCATGGGAGGGAAATATTCCTGAATTTGGGGATTGGGTATTCTCGACTAATTCGGAATAAAATAATGTACCGAAAATTCTATTCCACCTTGTTTTGATGCTGGAGACAATTGCGAGGTGGTAATATCGTAACTAAAACATACAACCATTTGTTCTTGAAAACTTAATCCGGCTAGAATAATCATGGCATCTTGCATTCGGTAATAAGCTCCTAAATAAGCAAACGATGCAATTCGGTCGGGAGTGGAACGTTGGTTCATTCCAATTTTATATTTTACCGATGTGCCAAGTGTCAACTCGTTTGCATTGCGTTGTTTCATATAAAGCAGTGATGGTAAAATGCGAATGCTTGTGTTTTTAATAAGAATGTTTGCGTCAAGATATCCATTCCAACGAGTGTCAACACTTTTTGTCGAAAATGCATTATACGCTGGATGGGTGAGATGGTAGGCCGATACACCTGCACGGATTTCGTTTTTGTTGGTCATAATGTATTTCCAAACTATACCTGCCGATAGGTCGAAGTAACCAAAGGATTTCTTAAGGTTTTCACCACTTGGATTGTCTGGGTTTATTTTAGTGCCGTCGAACTGACTGTTCCATGTGAGGTTTTGTATGTCGGTGGCAAATTGTGTCCAACCTGCTTGTATGCCTAATTTAAGTGAATGGTCTTTGTTTAATTGCACATTGCTGGCTCCCGAAAGGCAAATATTGGTTGTGGAAAAATTACCATCGCCCGATTTGTCGCGAATGAAAAGTAAACCACTTGAAAAATTCTTATTCCTCAACTTTGCATCGCCAGCAAAAGCTATCGTTTTATATGGATTGGCCGTGAAATTTCCTTGATTACGATAATTGAAAATCAATCGGCCTTTCATTGTTCCATCGCCTATAAGTGCTGGATTAATGAGTTGAGGTGTATTGTAAAATTGTGAAAAATGAACATCTTGGGAAAAACAATTATTTACCCCAATATAAAACAACAAATATGCTAATAGCTTTTTTATCATCTTAGCGAATAAGTGTTATTGTTCCTTTTTCAATTATAGAATGTCCATCGTTAGTTGATGTTCCGCTTATATAAAATACATAAACCGATTCTTCGGCTTTTTTGCCGTTGAGGTTGCCATCCCAACCTTTTTTTAGGTCGTTACTTTCGAACATTAATTGTCCCCAACGGTTAAATATTTTGAATTCGATATTTGAAACATTTCGACCGAGAGCATAGATTATGTCGTTATTGTTATCGTCGTTTGGTGAAAATGCCGATGGAACTTCGAGGTACGATAGACAATCGAATTT
>Ga0302288_1001132_pt1 | contig 17917 bp, 16 predicted proteins | sample III_Fen_N1_1_FD_194549 | JGI IMG/M metagenome (GOLD analysis project Ga0302288, IMG submission 194549) | Peat permafrost microbial communities from Stordalen Mire near Abisko, Sweden - III_Fen_N1_1 | ecosystem: Environmental > Terrestrial > Soil > Wetlands > Permafrost | place: Sweden: Abisko...
AAATCCAAAGCGACGCGGTCGTTCCTGAAATATCTGAAAATGTTGCCGATTTACCGTATTCGCGACGGAAAAGAAAACCTTTCGAACAACGAGCAGATATTTGCACAAGTGACCCAACTCTTGGAGAACAAACAATCGGTTGCCCTTTTCCCGGAAGCTGCTCATTCGGGCCGAAGACAAATGCTTCCACATAAAAAAGCCATTCCGCGCATCGCCCTCGAAGCCGAAGAAAAGAACAATTTCGGGTTGGATTTGCAAATTGTTCCCGTCGGAATTTTTTACAGCCACTACTGGCATTTCGACCGGACCTTGATTGTGCAATACGGCGAACCCATCAAAGTTGATTTGTATCTTGAAGTATATGCCTCGAACCCGCAAAAAGCGATGCTCAGCCTACGCGACGAGATTTACGACCGGCTTTTACCTTTGGCCCTTCAGATCAACAGCGAAAGGTATTATCACGAATATGAAAATATCCGGCAACTGGCAGGTAAAGCATATTCTAAAACCAGGCAATTCAGCCTTAATCCAAGGTTACAGCTTCTCAAAGCAGAAAAAGAGCTGATTGCCAAAATCGAACAACTCGAAACCAGCCGACCGAAACACTTCGCCGAACTCCTGAAAGCAACCAACAAATATTTCGGGGAAGTTGAAAATGCCGGTTTGTCGGATGTACTCGTCGGGAAAGCCGGAGAAGCACGTTGGCAGGTATTTTCGATTCAACTGTTGGCGGCTATTTTGTCACTTCCGCTTTTTGTTTTTGGCTTTGTTTTCAATGTCGTTCCGTTTTCGGTTTCACGGTCGATATTTCGCCGGAAAGTGAAAGACACCGGGTTTTTGAGCACCTTCAATTTTGTGGTCGGGTTGTTCGTTTTTCCCTTGTTTTACCTGTTCGCTGCAAGTCTGCTGTTCAAATTGACCGATTCACTGGCAGTTTCGGCGATTGCTTTTCTCCTGATGCCGTTTGCCGGTAAATATGCTTATCAGTTGCTGATTTTTTACCGTCCTATTTTATATCAAGGTTTATTTTTAGCGGGAAGTAAGTCAATTAAACGACTGGTGAATCGGCGAAACGAGTTGATCGAATCGGTTTTCGGGATGCTGAAAACCAACTAAATACTCGCAAGAAAAAACTTTTTATTTGTATCCAATCTTTCTAACAAGTTTGGTTCTTGCTTTCATGAAAAATTATCTTTTGGAAACATAACCGCCCAACGGTTAGTTTTATTATTTTTGGGCGTTCAAAAAAAAGCGAGAGTAGCTCAGTGGTAGAGCATCAGCTTCCCAAGCTGAGGGTCGCGGGTTCGACCCCCGTTTCTCGCTCTTATTGATAAACAAAGACTTACAGATTTTTAAATTTGTAGGTCTTTTTTATTTACGCCACAATTTTCTCTATAACTTAGCCGAAAATCAGAACGGAATCGAATTTCATTTACAAACTAAAACCATCGGTATGAAGCTAAATCATCTTGTTCTCGTGCAGTTGCTTTTTTGCCTAATCAGTATGACAACTTCCGGACAACCAACACTTTTTGCCCCCAAAGGAATTGGTGGTGGTGGCGCATTATTCTTTCCAACGATAAATCCGGCAAACGACAATGAGTTTTACGTTAGTTGCGATATGAGCCAGCTGTTTCACAGTACTGACTCTGGAAAATCGTATTCGCAGGTTCATTTTTCCAGGCTTCAGGTATTCAACACTTCTACCTACGAATTCACCAAAGACAATAACATAGCCTATTGCAATTTTAACGATGGGAATGATGGATACCCGGTAAAAACTACCGATGGTGGCAACTCGTGGAAAGCAATCACCAGCTATTCGGTTTCCGATTATGGAAATGTCTATCGGATCGTTGCTAATTATAACAATCCCAATCAGCTGATAATTGGCGCTTACGGCTATATTTTGTTTTCGAATGACGGAGGAACGACCTTGAAAATTGTGAAACAGGCTGCCAGCAATGGAGCCGGTATCATTCTGGGAGGCGTTTTCTGGGACGGAAACAACATCTACATCGGGACAAACGATGGTTTAATAAAGTCGTCTGATTCGGGCGCCACCTTCAATGTTCAGAATACTTCAGGAATTACTTCGGGCCAACTGATTTGGAATTTCGTTGGCGCCAAAAGCGGTACAACTAACCGGTTTGCTTGCATTACAGCAAATCTGGCTGATGTTTACAATGGTGTTTTGCCCTGGGATTACTACAACTTCGCCAAGGGTGTTTATACAATGGATGATGACAACGGCGTTTGGGTTTCGAAATCAACAGGTATTAACTTCTCAACTGATTTTGTGATGTATGTGGGTATGGCCGAAAATGATATTAATACCATTTATCTGGGTGGGAATGATAATGCATTAGGCGCTCCGTTGGTTTACAAATCGGCTAATGCGGGTCAAAACTGGACAAAAGTCTTTAAAACCACCAACAATTCGAATATCATAACTGGCTGGGAAGGTTGGGGTGGCGACAAGGCCTGGAGTTGGAGTGAAACCTGTTTTGGCATTTCAGTAGCTCCCACGAATTCGAAAAAAGTTTTGTTTGGTAGTTTCAGCAACGTAGAAGCAACTCTCGATGGCGGTGATAACTGGACACAAGCATACGTAAGCAGCACCGATCAGCATCCGGCATCAGCTGCTACACCGGCCAAACAATCGTACACCAGCATCGGACTCGAAAACACAACCTGCTGGCAAGTGCAATGGCTGGATGTTAATAAAATGATGGCCTGTTTTAGCGATATTGGTGGTATAAAAAGTGTGGATGGTGGCAACAAATGGAGTTTCAATTACAATGGGTTTTCGGTAAATTCGTTATACAGATTGGTCAAAACGAATGCTGGAAATTTGTATGGCGCTTGCTCAAATATTCATGACATCTATCAAAGTACCCGATTGGCCGATGCCCAGCTTGATGCTTTGGATGGGAATGGCAAAATAGTTTTTTCGACCGACAATGGCGTTAACTGGACAACCTTACATAGTTTTGGGCATCCCATTTTTTGGATAGCCAATGATCCTAAAAATTCGGAAAGGATGTACGCTTCCGTCATTCATTACGGTGGAACGCAAGGTTCACAATCAGGCGGAATTTACTTCACCAACAATTTGTCATCGGGGGCATCTTCTACCTGGACAAAGCTACCCAACCCACCCAGAACCGAAGGCCATCCATGCTGCATCCAAGTTTTAAACGATGGTAAGATGGTTTGCACTTTTTCAGGAAGAAGAACGGCCGCCGGGTTCACCAAAAGTTCAGGCGTGTTTCTTTATGATCCATCGACGAATGCATGGAGCGACGTAAGCCACAACGGAATGCTTTACTGGACGAAAGACTTGGTTGTTGATCCATCGGATCCGACCCAAAACACCTGGTATGTTTGCGTTTTTAGTGGTTGGGGCGGCGCTCCAAATGGATTGGGCGGTTTGTATAAAACTGCCGACCGGGGGAAAAGCTGGACAAAACTTACCGGGAGCCAGTTCGACAGAGTTTCGTCAATCACATTTAACCCACAGGTTTCCAATCAGGCATTTCTAACTACCGAAACCCAGGGACTTTGGATGAGTAATACGATGAATACCGCTTCGCCGATCTGGAAGTTGGTTGATAGTTACCCCTTTCGCCAGCCTGAGCGAGTTTTTTTTAATCCCTACAATCAAAACGAAATGTGGGTTACCAGTTTTGGAAATGGAATGAAAGTCGGAACGATGAATGCCTTGGGCGTGAATGAAGTAAAGTTTGAAAATAGAAACATCACCGTTTATCCCAATCCATTTGATGAAACGATCTGTTTCACAAATAGCAATTTAGAAAATCCGATCGTTCGAATAAATGTTTTCGGTGTGGATGGTCGAATGCGGATGTCGGAACCCAATGAGAATAATTCTATTCATACTTCGTCGTTAGCGAAAGGAATCTATTTACTCGAATTCGTTTTTAAAGATCAATCACGAGAATATAAAAAAGTTATAAAATAATACCCATAATGAAATACTTTGTATTGGCGAATAGCTTAAATTTATGTCTTATTCGTAGTACATGCCATTTGAAACCAAAACACATCGAATTCTACGGTTAATTCTATTCCTTTCGAACAGCTATCCGAAAACAAAGGAAGAATGCATTGCCTTTTTGGAGATTAAAAGTTCGGCATTTTACAGCTATTGTAATGTTTTAAAAGACACCGGCTTCGATCTTCACCAAAAAGATGGGAAATACTGGATCGACTATCCCGAGCAGGATTATCAGGTTTTGATAAACGTGCTTCACTTCTCGGAGGAAGAAACCTATTTGCTTTCGCGAAGCATCGATCTGATCGAAGAAAAACAAGTTTGTGCAACCCGTTTAAAGCAAAAACTCGCGGCCTTCTTAAATCAGGACAAGGCCATCGGAACCTACATTCAGAAAGAAAAATCGGCCTTGGTTCAGGTTCTTCGGAAGGCACAGCAGGCCAAAAAGCAAATTCTCCTGATCAATTATTCTTCGGGAAACAGTCAGACCATAAAAAACCGGATTGTCGAACCATTTGAATTCAAAGACGATTTCAACCTGGTATGGGCATTCGACACCGAATTGCAGAAAAACCGGCAATTCAAAATCTGTCGGATTGAAGATACACAAGAAACACCCTTTTGCTGGGAATACGAACGGTTGCACCAATCCAAACCTGTTGATGTTTTCAGGAATACAGGCAACCTCGACAAACAAGTTGAATTCAGTTTAAACCTGAAAGTCCGCAATTTGCTTGTTGAAGAATACCCCTTATCGGAGCGGTTTCTGACTAAAATAAGCAACAATCAGTTTATGTTGAAAGTGCCGGTTGCCAAATACGAAGGTCCAGGGCGTTTCGTTCTTGGGCTTGCCGAAGATATTCATCTGTTGGGCGACGAAGGGTTTCAGAAATTTCTAAAACTAAAAATAGACAAATACAAAATTTTTTCAAGAGACTTTGCGAATCATGGAGCCTGACTTAGGAAATTTAGTGCATCAAAACGCATTAGCTATGAATCGGTTCGACTTTTTAAAACAAATGCTGTTGGGTGGTGCATTGCTTGTTGTGCCGAAACCATCTTCCGAAAAGGCGCCTGATGAAATCAGGAAAATAAGGCTTAGCTCCCCGTACATTGCAGGGTTTCAGTATTACGATGGAATTGAACAAGAACAAATATTAAAAGAAAACGACGGACTTTTTCTGAAAAGGGAAGCACAGAACCCGCACGATTGCTATGCGATCGAAGTTTTTCGAGGCAACAAAAAGCTGGGTTATCTGCCACGCGAAGAGAACAAAGTAATTGCACGCATGATGGACCAGGGCATCGCAATGAAAGCACGTATTATAAAGATTGATCCGGAATCTCATCCGTACAGAAGAGTGAAAATGAACGTGTTTTATGAAGCTTAATGAGTATTCAACTCAATAGAGTACAAACAAATAATTATTACAAACTAAAATCGTATCATTATGAGATTTAAAATCACCTTTAACCGCACCGGAAGACAACGTATGCTTCCAATGGATTACCAGTATTACCTCAGCGCCTGGATTTACAAAGTAATTGGCAAAGCCGATCCCGAGTTTTCCAACTTTCTTCATACTGAAGGTTACACTACCGGTACGAAGCAATTTAAACTGTTCAACTACTCTCCGTTAGATTTTGGCAGACCAACTCTCTGGAAAGAAAAAACCTTGTTCGAGATACATGTTGAACAACTTTCCCTTTCAGTATCTTTTCATTTGGCCGATGCTGCCGAAAAATTCATTATTGGGTTATTCAATAACCAACAGGTTTATATTGGCGACCAGTTTAACGGATTGGATTTGGTGGTAAGCCAGGTTGAACGATTGCCCGAACCCAAATTGAAAAACACCATGAACTATCGGGCCATGTCGCCAGTAGTTGTTAGCCTGAAAGACGAAAACAGTAAATATGCTCAGTACCTGGCTCCAACAGATAAAAGTTACAGCGACTTGATTCGGCTGAACCTGTTGAATAAGTACAATTCAATACCCAATGTTACCGCCTTGTCCGAAGATTTAAACTTTCATTTTAGGCTAAAAGGCGAATCCAAATCGAAACTGGTAACGATAAGACCCTACACTCCTGAACAAAGCAAAGTGCGTGGTTTTGTATTCGATTTCTCGCTGACTTGCCCCATCGAAATCCACCAATTAATACTGGCAGCCGGGATAGGTGAGAAGAATTCGATGGGATTTGGATGGGTTACTTCGACAGGCTCAGTACCCGATTGAATGAGATTAAAATAAACTAAAAAACATGATTATGGCTTTACAATTTAAAATTCAACTGAAAAACGTGACCAAGCCGCCGGTTTGGCGACAGGTCATCGTACCCGAAAAATTTACTTTCCACGAATTACACCAACTGATACAGCTTGTTTTTGGTTGGGAAGATTATCACTTGTACCAGTTCTGCCCGAAAGATCATGGCTCACATCCGATTATTGCAATACCCTCGAAAGAAGATTGGGAGCGACCAGATATGAATGCCACGAAAACCAAATTAAACAAGGTATTTACTTCCGAAAAACAAACATTTACCTACATCTATGATTTTGGCGATGATTGGATTCACCAAATAGTACTCGAAAAAATTTTACCCGATGAAATTAAACAACCGGTTTGCCTGGCCGGGAAAGGAACCTGTCCGCCCGAAGATTGTGGCGGCCCCTGGGGCTACGAAAACCTGAAAGTTATTCTTGCCGACCCTAAACACGAAGAACATCAGGAAATGAAAGAATGGCTGGGGCTGGAAGATGAAGAATGGGATGACGATTATTTTGATGTTGCTGAAGTAAATGAAATGTTGCAGGATTTTAAGTAATCGTTTAGACCTGAGGTTTTTGAAAACCTGTCAGGTCTAAAAAAGATAAAAGAGATACTGCAAAAAAGTAAAAAGCGATGCAGAAACTTGAACCATTGACATACGGTAATTACTTCCACATTTATAACCACGGGGTAGGCAACCGCGACCTGTTTCGCGAACCGGATAACTACGAATATTTCCTGGATTTGTATGACGAATACATTTCGCCAATTGCAGAGACGTATGCATGGGTACTAATGCCAAACCATTTCCATTTGTTAGTGAGAATTAAGGAAAATATTGTTTATAAATATTCTAACGCTGACAGGTCTATCGACGCTGTCAGGTTCGAAGATGTAAAATGGAAGACTAAAGACCTGTCAGCGTGCGAAGCTCCTGACAGCGTCAAAATTCCCAAACCGCATCTTCATTTTTCCCATCTATTCAACGCATATAGCAAATATTTAAACAACCGCTTCGGGTATCGGGGCGCATTGTTCGAACGACCATTTAAACGGAAGTTGATCGACAATGAAAACTATCTGAAACGGGTGATCCTGTATATTCACAATAACCCAATTCATCATGGTTTTTGTGAACATCCGAGGGAGTATCCGTGGAGCAGTTATCTCTCCTGTATTTCGATAAAACCAACAAAACTGCACCGTGAAGCAGTAATGGGATGGTTCGACGAACAGGCTAATTTTAAGTTGCAGCACAACCAGAAAATTGAAAGCAGGGAAATTGAAGATATTGAAAGGTGGCTTGAATTGTAATATAAACGCTTTCAGGTCTGGCGACGCTGAAAGGTTTGGTAGCAAACAACGAAACCAAAAACCCGGCAGCGTGCGAAGCTTTCCGATATGCCGGAACAAGCTCTGACGACGTTTGAAAGATAAAAACGAAATAAACAAAATAAAACAACGATATGAAACAAACCTACAAAACGATTGATTACGGAAGTTGCGAAATGCCTAAACGCTTTCAGGTCTGCCGACGCTGAAAGGTTTTGCCGTAAACAACGAACCCGAAAACCCGTCAGCGTGCGAAGCTTTCCGAAAGGCCGGAACAAGCTCTGACGGCGTTTGAAAACGAAGAAATAAACTTAAAGACCAGATATATGAGAATACACCTAAAAATTCAAACATCGAACAAGATCATCCCATTTGATCATCAACCTTTATTGACAGGTACTATCCACAAGTGGTTGGGATGGAACGATGAACACGGAAAGGTATCGCTGTATTCCTTTTCGCAACTGGAAGGAGGCAAAGCAACGCCGAATGGATTGAGATTTGAAAGAGGCACATCCTTTTTCTTCAGTTCTCATCACTCCGACCTGATTAAAAAGATAATTTCTGGGATTCAAGCCGATCCTACTCTTTTTTATGGCATGACTGTTTCTGAAATTATCATTCAGGAAGAGCCAGACTTGTCAGACCGCAACCTTTTTTTTATAGGCAGTCCGATCTTTATTAAACGAAAAGTTGGCTTAAAGGTAGATCACATATTCTTTGATGATCCCCGTTCAAATTCCTGTTTAAAAGAGACGCTTCAAACTAAGATGGAAGAAGCTGGAATTGAAGATGAATCATTTGAAATCCGGTTTGAAACAAGCTACCCCAAAGCAGGAACGAAAAAGATTACGTACAATGGAATTCAGAATCGCGCCAATTGGTGCCCGGTAATTATTGAAGGCAAGCCCGAAACCAAACTATTTGCCTGGAATGTAGGTTTGGGAAATTCAACCGGAATTGGGTTTGGTGCAATTAAATAAACAACCAAACCCCGAAGGTTTTCAAAACCTTCGGGGTTTAGAAAAACGAACAACTATGTATTACGTCGTAAAATATTCAGGTCCTTTCGGGTTTATCAAGCCTTGGACCGCAGTGAGAGACAGTGAAACTTACAGCCAACAATTTTTAACCCCTTCAATTATCGAAGGAATTGAAAAAAAACTGTTTCCTGAATTACTTGAACAATCCGGGGTCATCAAAAAAATTATTCGGCACCGGATAAATTATTGTGGAATTGATGTCCAACAAGAACGGACTTGGTCAAAAGGTGGTTTTGTTGCAAAATGTGAAAAAGGTATTTATAAAACCAATATGGGAGTACTAAGCAGAGGTGTAATGTTAAACCCAAATCTGTATTTGGCTTTTGATATAGAACAAGATGCACAAAGAGCTTTTATTCAAACAGTCTGTCTTTGCAGAAATGAAGATTTACTATTCCCTGATTCAATACAGGAAATGTCGGTCGAAGAGTTCGATTTGATCAATGGTTTTGAATTACTGTTTTCATCGGAAGTAAACGGATTTAAAGTTGGACATAACCGGTTTGATAATGCAACGGAGATGTTCGGTGAACTTATCGTTATTGGAAACCCAATCAGGACAGAAAATGCAATCAGTTGATACTATATTAGCTAAAAGCATCAACTACGGTGGGCTTAGTCTGCCTGATCACACGCAACATGTGGTAGCGGCCATTGAGTGTTTTGCGCAAAAATTTGACTTTGCATATTCTCCTCAGATCGCTCTCAAAGGTGCAATCCTCCACGATTTAGGAAAAGCACATCCATATTTTCAGAAAAGGATGCAAAATATCAACGCGAATTCATTGGCAGAGGAACGGGAATCCAATTATGTACACCGACATGAACTTTCGTCATTGGCATTCCTGCCGGCTTTTCCTAAAGATGAATGGGATTCATTGATTGATATGGTCGTTGCCCATCATAAATCCATAATCAATGATCCCAAAGAACGTGGAATTCTCGATTTAGACAATCGATTCCGAAATTGGATTGACAATCACCTGAAAGATTGGGAAAATTGGAGCCTATTTGGCTTTCAAATCTTAAAACATTGGGGATTTGAAGCACACATTTCAAAAGAAGAAGCAAGAAAAGCTCTTGAATATGCAGTTTCATATTGCGAAACAAAACAAACTGGTTGGTCGCCTTGGCGTGGATTATTGATGGCTTCTGATCACTTTGCTTCAGCATTTTCTTTTAATACAGAAAAACAACTTAAACACCTTTTTGAAGTCCCAAACCTTGCCTACTATTTTGATCCTTCGAGGGGAAGTGAAATCTATCCACTTTCACAAATCAGTGTAACAGACAGTCGACCTCATACTCTTGTTGTGGCACCTACCGGAGCAGGAAAAACCGACTTCCTGTTGAAAAGATGCAAAGGACGAATTTTTTACACCCTCCCTTTTCAGGCCTCGATCAATGCTATGTGGGAACGAATGAAGAAAACCATTCCTAATAAAGACATCCGGCTACAACATGCTACTTCAAAAATTGTAGTAGGCAGTAAACTTGACGAACAGTTGCTTCAACCGCTGGTTGGTTCTTCGTTAAAAGTACTTACGCCTCATCAGATGGCCGCTATCATTTTCGGAACGCCTGGGTATGAAAGTGTCATGCTTGATCTGAAAGGTTGCGACATTATTTTGGATGAGATTCACACCTATTCCGATTATTCTAAATCTATGGTTTTGGAGATCGTTAAGATGTTGCTTATGCTCGATTGCCACATTCATATTGGTACGGCAACCATGCCATCGGAATTATATAAAGATTTGCTTCAAATTCTTGGAGGACAAGAACTGGTGTATCAGGTGAAACTTGCTGATAATGTACTGGATTCTTTTAACCGTCATCAGATTTACAAGATGGAAGATGATAGCCGAATAAATGAAATCCTGACTGACGCTTTCGACAACAATGAAAAAGTGCTGGTTATATACAACACAATCAACAAAGCACAGGAATCGTTCAAAAGTCTTTTGAATTCATTTCCAGATGTACCTATGATGTTAATCCATAGCAGGTATAAACGTGGTGATCGGGTGGCTTTGGAAACACGGTTAAAAACTGAGTTCAATGGGGACGGAAGCGCAAAATTTGGCGATGGGTTAAAACCATGTCTTGTGGTTTCAACTCAGGTAGTTGAGGTTAGTCTGGATATCAGTTTCGACCGAATGATTACCCAATGCGCCCCGCTTGATAGCCTAATCCAGCGATTTGGCCGGGTCAACCGAAAACGAACAACTGAAACGATTGGAAAGTATAAACCTATTCATGTTATTGCTCCTTTTGGGAATGTACTTCCTTACAAAATGGATATTCTGAAATCAAGTTTCGAGCAGTTGCCAGATAACGGCGATATATTGGATGAGCCAAGTATACAAAAAAAGATTGATTTAGTTTATCCAATTTTGGACACAAAGGAGATTGACATTCACCTGATTTATAAAAACAATCGTTTCTCTTTATTGGAATTGACCAACCGCAAAAGTGCGGTATTGGTTGATGCTCTCGAAATTGAAAGTGCATCCTGCATTCTATCTGATGACCGTGACAAATACCTTCTTGCCAACTGGGAAGAACGAATACAATTGGAAATTCCGATCAACTGGAAAACCATCTCCCGGTACCGATCAGAATACGAACAATTATCCGTTGGATCAAATCCTTTTGTGGTACCCCAAAACCCAGTGGATTACAAAATCTTCGGATTGCAATTAGTTGAACACGATAAATTTCTATAATCATGTACACAAGTTACATCGGCAAAAAATTTTTGAAGCTTTACAATGAGCGCGAAGGAACAAATTACTCCGCAGAACATTTTTTTACAGAAATTCAATTCCCAATCTTCTTTGATTCAGACAAGCATTTAATGCACGTCCATGGTTCTACTTTTTTTCAGTCAATTGATTCAGAAAAGACAAAGCTAAGCGGAAGTGAACCATTAGCTCGATTAAAAAGATTGCAAACGGATATTTCAAATGGTAAAGTAAGTGGGTCAACTTATGTTGGCTACGCAGCGGGAGAAACAACAGCTGTAACCTCTGGTCAAGTTACCAGTATGGATTATGCAATTACCAAGGAAGAAATGTATCTCTCTTGGATTGGACAGGGTTTGTCCATAGGATTGAAAGGTGGGTTATTATTTGTTGATGACGAAAAAACCTTTTGGTTACTATTTAATGGATGGGAACTTTACAGAAAGCATCATAATCAAACTCCTAATCTTAAGCCTCGACAAATTGAAACATGGAATGGACAATGGTTATCTTTTTGCGCCCAATATAAATCTCTTGAATCTATAAATGTGGATAGATTTCAAATTGACATAGATCCAGAAGATAAAGAAGGTGGTGTAAAATCAATTGATACAATCCCTTGGATTAAGATTGTTTTCGCACTAAGTAAGATGTTTGGAAAACGAACTTTTACAGTTCTTGCTTTCGTTTCGTCCAAAACCAATACGACATATGGTTTTGTAAATATATATCTCAACGAAATTCGTAAAATTTTTGAATTGCGCGAGATTCTATTTTCTGATGGTGAATCTGCTTTAAAAGAGGAAGAAATCGAGACGTTGTCAACGTTCTATAGTTTCAAAGAAGCGTGTAAGATAGGAACAATTGGACTTAAAGCAATTGAACCAGCGAAACTCCGCGAATACATGCCTAAAGGCACTTTCCTTTATGCACAAGGCAAAGAATACAAAGAATACAAATTTTCAGACAAAGAATCATTCACTAATTATAAATTATTTAAAACTTGGATTATAGCTATGTTAAACAAAACAGAACTACTGAATCTGGCTTCAAATGTGGCCGGAGCTCTGTCGGATTTTGAAAAGTCCGATGAAAGGGGCAAGAAAGTATTTTCAACATTATCTCAAGAGATACGCGAATCTGGAAGTTTGAAAAATTTCATTGACAAGCTGGCCGAAGTATTGAATTATTTTCCTTCGAATGCAGATGTATTCAAAGAAGTTGTGGAACAGGTATTAAAAATGCCATACGATAACTTCCCATTATTTATTACTCTTATCCGTTTTGAATATGCTTATAAGAAATCTAAGAACAATCTAAATAACTGATTATGAAAAACTCACCTTTTATTTATTTGCGTGGACTACGCCATGCAGAACATACCGTTTTCGCCGTAAATGATGGACAAAAATTCTATTACGATCCTCAGTTTGGAAAAAGAATGGCTTATTCGAGCGGCCAACAAGTAAAACGTTCGATTATTGAAGCGCTCGATATGCCGTTTGCTGCAATTAGATTCAATTGGGAAATTGACAAAAAAGAAAACAAAGCAAGTCAGAAAGAACCCCATTCTCCTTGCGATCCTTCGTTCTCTGATCAGCTAATTGGGGGGTATATGAAAGCTGAAAGTGGTAATATGACTGTAAAAAGAAGAAGTCCTTTATCCATTTCTGCGATGCGACCATTACATCCTTTATTGGGAGGAATTGAAAGCCCAACCGAAAATCTAACTTTTGACCGCACATCACATCCCGATCATCATGAGGTAAAAGTGTTTTGGCTAGAAAATAAAAAACGCGGTGCCGAATTGACAAAAGAAGAATTGGAAGAATGGCTAACAACCAACCACAGAAGTCTACCAAACAGAGCATTCATTCAAGATCAATCTCGTGCATCTGGTTTGTTTGTTTTTGATGTTGCAATAGATTTACGCACTTTATTCTGTGTTTCAATTAACAAATTGGAACCAGAACTTTTTCCGGAAATCGAAGCAAAACTTCGCGCAGAAGGATGGATTGACGGCAAAAACATATTTGGAAACTGCCTAATATGTCCTAAAGAAAAGAGAGAAGAAATCATTCCCGCCTTAGCTAAAGCAATCGTTAATTGGCGTATTACATCAAATCAGGCACGTACATTCAGTTTAATGGAAACAGTTGCCATTGCCATAAGTGATAATGCAAATCAAATTGCTTATGCCATCCGTGGCGACCTACGCGAAGATTCAGACAGGGTGCAAGCTGTTCCTAAAATTGACGAAACCGTAAAAGCCGATTTATTTATTACGCCAAGTGCCTCTGCTTTTGTGGTTGGTTCGATAGGCAGTGCCGATGCACTGGAACAAGCAGAAAAAAAGCTAATCGAACTGATGACCGCTTTCGATTACGAAAATCAGTTATAGTGGCTCCATCCCTGACAAATTTCCATTCCTGTCAGGGATAACGAACAACAAACAGTCCCCGTTCTTTGACATACTGTGAAAAATTAGATACGAATAAACGATCCTCGCCCCTTGGTGGGCGTCTCTTGCCGTTTGGCAGCAAATGGCGGCCTGGCTAAAGTTACCTGTTGCCACGTAGCAGTTGTAGCAAGCCGGCTGGCAGTTGCAATTTTCTGCCCGGCAGTTAAGGTGTGTCGCGTGGTAGTTACAGTTTTCCGGGCTAGAGTAGTGGTTTTCCGGGCTAGAGTAGACAAATGCCGGGGCGGCATTTTGCTTCCGCATCCCGGCAATCTGCTTCCGTACTTCGGCAAACTACTTCCGTACCCCGGAAATCGGCTTCCGCCTGTTGGCAACCCTCAGCGATACATCGGCAATTTGGTTTTGCCTTTCGCTGTACGATTTACTGTGTATAAACAAACTCCTCCATTCGATTCAAGCGTAATCGATTCTGCCGGCGGCACAGGCGTGTTGCGGCAACCGACTGTCACCCGACTTTCGGATTATCCCTCCTCCCTTGCCACTCGATGGCTCTACAATTACTCATGCCCTGTGCATGAATTACGTCCGGATTTATATTTTTTTGTTTCTGTTAAATAAACCAATCATGTCAAAAATTGATAGAGATTTTAAAATTTCGGATGCCGAAATGCAACAACATGCCGAAATCGTTGTTGTCACCCTCCCTTCCGATATGCCTGCTTTTATGGCATTCGATTCGACCATCACCTTCGATTACATTCCGGTAATCCAATCAGCTATCGACGATGCGAAAGCGCTCCCGACCGATAATGTAATGATCGACGAGATGGCCGAACAAACGCTCCTGGTCGAAAATGCGATGAATGCATGCTATGCCGACTACAAAACCATTGCTTATTTTGTGCGCAAAGCTTACGCTGATAACACCGCGATCCAGAACCAGTTTGGACTGAACGACATCGAAAAGGCCCGCAAAAGCCAGCCAAAAATGATTGTTTTTATGAATTCGTTCGCCAAAACATCGGCCAAGTACCAGGATAAACTCGTGCAGGCAGGCTGCAACCAGTCGCTGATTGCAGGTCTGCCCGATAAAGCTGCCACCTTGGAGGATGCCAACATTGCTCAGGAAAAATTCAAAAACGACCGGGCAATTAATGCAAATAACCGGATATTGGCGCTCAACAAGGTTTACAAGTTGCTGCAACCTTTGCACGATGTGGCTATGAATATTTACCAGGACGATCCGGTGAGGCTAAGTATCTATACCATGCCCCAAACGAATCCTCCAGCCGCACCACCTGACAAACCGGCTCAGTCTTAAGTTTGGCATTCAGGAGGTAGTCTGGAAAGTGAAAAATTACTTTTCAGGCTACCTCTTTTAATCAAATCAGAATTACGAACTAATTGTCAATGTGAAATCTTTTAAATTCATCCGACTATGGAAACAACACAAATTGCCGATGCACTAAAAGAAATAAGCGCTGCGCTATCGGCTGATAAGGGTGGACTATTAAATCCTGCAATCCTGGGAACAATAATTGGCGCTTTAACCTCAGTTGTGATCCTGGTAATTAATCAAATCATGTCGAAAAAGAGATTACGGCACGATGTCACTTTGAAATGTATTAAAGATTACTGGGATATACTGGGCGACGGACAGATCACCATTGGAAATGTAAAGCATTATTTAGGGTTCATGAATGAAGAACTGTTCTATATTGAGAAGAAACTTATTTCCGAAGATCTTGAAAAAGAATGGCTCGAAAACCTGATTCATACGCTGCCTTTATTTTACCGCGAAGGAAACGAATACAAGGTATATAATCAAAATGTCCTGACAGCGACCCGAAGTATCTTTGCCAAGGAAAGCAACTGGGCGTACCTGTTTCCTTATCCGCGTTTGCGGCGGGTTCTTCTGCTCGATAAAATACCGGAGGAGTTGCATGTGACCGAGAATATTATGAAAGGATATGAAAACTTCGACCAAAACAATGAAATTAAGAAGCAGATCGTTGAAAAGATGCTCAAAAATTTAAGGAACCCGGAAAAAATTATTGCTTAGGATGTAATCCAACCCCTATCAACTTCGAACTAATCAGAACTTAAAGGTAATTTTAAACATGAAAAAATGAAGCCATGAATCAGGAAGAATATGACAGTTTTATGGAAGCCGTAGACCGGTTAATAGAAGGTATTAACAATTGGAAGAAGCTTCGTAGAGATTTTGCACAGCGATTAAAAGACGAGTTGATCGCACTTAGCGTTAGTTATTTCCCCGAATTGGATACCTGTCGCGACCAATGGGTCGAATTGCTTTACCCGGAAATAGAAGATTGCAGTGCTCATATTCTGGATTGTTATGAAATAGCAGCCAATTCAGGAGGCAATAAAGATAAGATGATGAAAATTTTTGCGGTTCCAAAACCAATAACAAAAGAGGAGGCTGATAAATTTTTGCAGTCGGAATTAGACAAATGCCCCGAAAAATTCCATCCGGAAATGATTAAGTGGCACGAAGGAACCTTTGCTGAAGACCAGTTCTACGATGTATTTCTCCACCTGGTACATCAAAAGATGAAGGAAGTATTGTATTCTTTTTTTCCTGAGATTATTGATTTTACCGGCGATCAATTACGGGCGATCGATGGTGACATCTTTTTGATGGGAGCTGATTTGTACAAAGAAGCCATTCGAAATGTGGCAAGAGAATTTATCGTTGAACGATTTGAATATTAAAGAAAACCATCGTATGCAAATTACCGGAACCCATTTTAACTATTACCTGATCTGCCACCGCAAACTCTGGCTGTTTGCCACGGGCATCAACATGGAATCGACATCCGACCTGGTTTACGAAGGGAAGTTGCTGCACGAAACTTCGTATCCTCGCCGTAGCGAAAAATACCAGGAAATTGAATTGGATGGCATCAAAATCGATTATTACGATCAACGAAACAAGGTGGTCCACGAAATCAAAAAGTCGGACAAGCACGAGGAAGCCCACGAATGGCAGGTGAAATATTATCTGTATGTGCTTGAACAAAACGGTATCAGTGGTGCTACAGGCTTGCTCGAATATCCACGCTTGCATCGAACCGATGAAGTGTTGCTTACCACTCCCGACCGGGAAGCAATCGGCGAAATGATGGTGAAAATTGAGCAGATTATTTTGTCGGAACATTGCCCGGAGAAAATTCAAAAGACGGGATGCAAAAATTGCAGCTATTTCGATTTTTGCTATGCTGAAGAAGTAGATTAACTGACAGGATTGACAGGATAAATATGCATGTTATTTTTTGACAGGATTTTCAAGACGAACATGATAATATAGAAAGTTAACTTTAATAACTAAGATATGAATGAAGATGTACTAACTAAAAAGATTATTGCCTGTGCCTTTAAGGTGCATAATAAGCTAGGGGCTGGATTTCTTGAAAAAGTTTATGAAAACTCTATGGTGATTGAACTAAAGATGAATGGACTGAAAGTGGAACAGCAATTTCCAATTCCCGTCTTTTATGAAAATATCCAGGTTGGTGATTATTATGCTGACTTATTGGTAAATGATGAGATAATCGTTGAGTTAAAAGCAGTTGAGAACTTAACGAAACAACACGAAGTACAAGTGGTGAATTACCTTAATGGTATTGGCCATGAAATTGGGCTTTTGATCAATTTTGGAAGTTCAGTTTCTGTGAAACGAAAGTACCGCAGGTATAATCAGGGTACCGACCAAGAATTTTAATCCTTACCAAGCGCCAATCAATCCTGTCAAAAAGACTAAAGGATGAAAAGTAGAGTAACCAACAGGATTTATAACTGACAGGATATACATGATGAACATGATGAAAACTTGTTAATCCTGTCAAAGAACTAAATGCTTGTTAATCCTATCAAAAAGACTAAAGGATGAAAAGTAGAGTAACCAACAGGATTTATAACTGACAGGATATACATGATGAACATGATGAAAACTTGTTAATCCTGTCAAAGAACTAAATGCTTGTTAATCCTATCAAAAAGACTAAAGGATGAAAAGTAGAGTAACCAACAGGATTTATAACTGACAGGATATACATGAT
>Ga0302288_1001133_pt1 | contig 17902 bp, 13 predicted proteins | sample III_Fen_N1_1_FD_194549 | JGI IMG/M metagenome (GOLD analysis project Ga0302288, IMG submission 194549) | Peat permafrost microbial communities from Stordalen Mire near Abisko, Sweden - III_Fen_N1_1 | ecosystem: Environmental > Terrestrial > Soil > Wetlands > Permafrost | place: Sweden: Abisko...
AGTTTTTGTTCCATCAACGTTCGTATTGTTTTTGGTGTTGTAAAAATATACACCAAGCATAATAGCTCCGATTGTTATAAACACTACTATAAAAATGATTTTTGTTTTTTGGGGCATAATTTATTTCATATTATATATATCAGCAATTGTTGTTTTGGCTGTTATTGTTTTTCCGTTAGATTTAAAATAACCAATGATAGCATTAAGATAATTATTATTTAATCTTGCTCCTGTTGCATATATTCTTAAATATTGATACAAATAGCCACTATATAATTCACTTCCTAAGGCGCATGTAGATTTTCCTCCAATTTTATAACTTTGTGCATTGTTTGTGGCAACATTTGTTATAATACTTTGTTGTTTTATTATACCCTCCCTAAGTGATTTATACGGCACAGTAGCGCCGTTATCTGTATTTCCAATATTACCAGGGTTATTTGTTCTATATGATTTAGTTCCACTGTAAAAACCCTCTACTGCAGTTTGTGCTGTTATTAATAGTTTAGTTCCAGTGGATATACCAACAATTTTATCTCTTTCGGGTATGTATTCGTTTGTCATCTGAGGGCTAAGCGTTATATTGGTTCCAGTAGCACTGTCTGGATTTGGTGGATTACTTGGTAAACATAATGAAGTAGACGAACCTGTTGAAGTATCATCTGCGGATATTTTAATTTCAGCAGCACTAACATTTAGTCCGTTAACCCCCGTTAGGTCTGGATTAATAGTATTAAGCAAAGCATAAGCACCAAGAGCAATAATTAGGCCCAAGATAGCTGAAAACATTTTACTTTTGGCTTCAGTTTTTCCAAAAACTGACTCATCTCCCATGTAAGTAATACCACTAATTATAAGCATTATTACAGCAAGCGCAGCGCAGAGACCTATAAGAAATTTAAATATAAAATTTAAATATTCTCCAATATTATTACCAATACATTTTTTATCTACCCCACTTGAATCCATACAAGTGATTGTTCCAATTGGAGCAAGCATTTTATAAACAGTATTATTTTCAGGGACATTTATTTTAGCAGCAACATTTACAGCATCTTGAGAAACAGGTGCTGGAATTGGTAGACCAGTTACAACATAAGAGGCACAAACTGTTGTTGTTATCGCAGAAACTTTTACTTTTAAAAAGGCATCATTGTCTTTTTTACAATCAGCTTCAGTAAAAAAACCAGAGTGTTGAACCTGTGTAATATTTTCTGTGTAACCCCATCGTGTTTCCTCAGCATGAATAAAAGTTACTGCAAAACCAAAAAATATAAAAATTGATAACAATAAACTACTTATTTTAATAAATTTTTTCATATTATAGTGTTAATTTTAATTGACCAGTAACTTTTTGGAAGAATGATTTTAAGTCCTCCATAACGACGCTTATTGTGGCATATCCCCCACGAGAAGATGGGCGGATTGTTAATTCTGTTTTCCTTGATGGAGTTGCAATACTTTCTCCATTTATTTTCCAGTCATATGTAAAACCACTTTCTTTGTTTTTATAAGATAAAAAGAAAGGCTCTGCTACTATTGTAAATTCATTCTCTGACATAAGGGTATCATCAACTAATGCTTGATTATATAAAATACCATCTGTTGGGGATTTTTTGTAAAAAATTATTTTTGGTGAAAGTATTGGAATATTGATTTGCTTTGTGGCATCATATTGGCCGTCGACAGATGAAGCTATAACTGTAATATCTTCACTACTATTTAACTCACTGTTTTTAAAAACATAAGAATCTTTATTGTAACCAGAAGCACTTACAACATTACTATCTTTAGACTTCCAACTATAAACCATACTCCCCTTACCTGATTTAATTGTATTAGTGTTTGGAATTCCCACAACCTTAATCATTCCCTCGGGTGAAGCAAACGCCTTTCCTTTATAAAAAAGTGGTGTATATCCATCTATGGCTTCCCATAAAAGCTCAATTTCGGAAGCTTTAATTACAACTTGTTTGTTTATTTTATTAATTGAATTTTCTGGAGTGATAGCTATATTAAAAATTAAAGCACTGTTCGGACCAAGCGCTTTAAAAGAATAACTTGTCTCACCTAACCCAGAAAGAACAACCTTTCCGTTGTTCGTCCAATCAATTTTGGCTTTATTTAAGTCAGTGGCGTAACTACTAATTTTTATTGTTACATTTTGATAGGGTTCAGGATTTTCTGGTGTTGTTTCTACACTAATATCACTTTCTTGGGTTGGAATTTCTATAGCAGCGCTAGAATATTTCGATATAAAAAAAATACTTAAAAAAACAAAAATAGTTACAGATAAAATTTTAGCTAGAGAATATTTCACTTCTATATTATACGATAGATTAGACAACGAAACAACTAATAAAACGAAAACAAATAGATATTTTTACTGTTTAATTATTGAGGATTATTTGTCGCATCAAGTTCATCTTTGGCTTTTTTAATAGCAAGAATTTGTGATGGATCTGACGTTATAATTTGGTCTTCAGTATAAGAAGCAATGGTTTTTACAGCGACGTGCTTTAATCCAGCAAAGAATATACCCTCTCCAACATTGGCCTCAAGAAGAAGATACTTCTCTTCGTCTGTTAAGTTAAAGGTTTTTTGAAGAACATCAATAGTGGCAGGAGATTGTTTAAGTAGAAGTTGAATAGAAGAGTTTGTGACAATTGGAATTCCGTAAGGACTTTTCATGAAGTCTCCTACGTCTTGAGTAATAGTAGCAAGTCCTAAATAGTATTTACGTCCTCTTTTGGCAATAGAATACAAGAATGAGGCAGTATCTTCTGATTTCATCATCCACCAAGCCTCATCAACTACGAGCAACCTCTTTTTAAGATTTTTACGAACAGCATTCCATATATAGTGTGTAACTATATACATAGCAACAGGCTTAAGCTCATCTTCCATGTCTCGGACAGAGAAAACAACGAATTTACGATTTATATCTACGTTTGATGGTCTATTAAGAAAGGCTGCCCATGAACCATGAGTATATTTAGTAAGTCGCTGTATTAAAGAGTTACTCCCTTCCATACCAGCTAAGACAACTTCAAAATCAGTTAGAAGTGGCGGCTCAATATTTGCAAAGTTAGAGTCAGCTGTAATATCTTTTAAAGCATAAGTTTCAGTAATGGCTCTGTCTATAATTGAATCCTCTTCTGGAGTAAGACCACCCAACATTATTCTGAAAAGACCAACTAAGTTTATAGTGTTTGAACGTAAGACATCAGCTGCTGTTTCGTCTTTGGTTGGAATTGGTAAATCAAATGGATTAATATGGTGATCAGAAGATAAAGATATATTAAAATATCTACCACCAATAGCTTCAGCTAAATATTCATATTCACGTTCGGGGTCGATAACAATAACTTCAGTATCAAACATTAACGTTCTTATGATTTCAAGCTTTGTAGCGTAAGACTTACCTGCTCCAGCTGTCGCAAAAGTTATTGAGTTATAGTTTGGAAGAGAGAATCTATCGAAAATAATTAGACTAGAATTATGTCTATTAACCCCATACAAAATACCCTTATCTGACGTTAAGTCAAAAGAGACAAACGGGAAAATACTAGAAAGTGGCTCTGTGTTTAGCTTTTGATGTATACCTAAAATATCCATTCCAAGAGGAATAACACTTTTAAAACCTTCATTTTGTTGGAACAAGGCTGGCTTTAAATAAACCAATTTCGAATCAAGCAGAGACTTAACTTCACTTTCTATTTTAAATAAATCATTTTCATTATCGGCATATACGGTGATGTATAAACCAACATCAAACATTTTTTCTTGTGCCTGCATTAAATTATCACGAAGACCTTCTAAGTCCTGGTAAGCAGTATCGAGCATTGGATCACGAACCAAACCTTTTGATTCTCGTATTGATATTTGACTTTGAACTTCTGCAACTTTTTTCTGAAAAGATCTTAGAACATCGGCTGTCTCAATTGGGTGTATAAAAATAGAAACATCAAAAATTTTATCTAAGTTCACAATCGGAGAAAACCAATTATCAGTAAGATACCTTGGGTATGATATAACGAAGAAAGTTCTAGCTATCTTATCCCCTAAGTTTATACCCCTAGGTGTTATTTGAAGAGCAGAAGGTGCAATAACATCTTGAAGTTCTAATGTTGCAGCTTTGTATATTTCAGTAGGAAGAACAGGCATAATTGCACTTCTTTGGTCGCTTATGTTTCCTCCTCCCTTTTTAAATAATGATGAAAATATTCCCATAATAATTATTGTAATTTAATTCCCTGACTAATATCTCCAGGATTGAATGTTTTATAAAAAAGTTCTACTACCTCATCTGTCTTAAGTTGACTACTTCTAATTCCAATTCCACTTAAGCCACTAATGATGACATTTGTTCTCTGTTCAAGTTGACTTCGCTTTTCTTCAAATGAAGCTAAATCCATCGCTTTTTTTGTATCCTCAACCTGTTTTTTAGGGGCTCCTCCTCCAAGCAAGCCATCAATCATTCCATTTTTTGATTTTATAATACTTGAGCTATATGGAACGACAACAAAGAAGGTTTTTGTCATTATATTTACTTCGTCTGTAAATGATCTTATAAATTCTATGTATTCTTTTGTTTGTATTTTTAAGAGGGGTTCCGTTTGTTCTTTTAACCTATTTTCTAACATCAATAAGTATGGTCTGATATCTAGGCGTCTTGATTGAATAACTATTTGTGTTGGGAAATCTAATCCATTCAAAAAAGATTGGAACTGGTTTATAATGGCCATTTGTTCGTCGGAAGATTTAAGTGAAAGATTGATAGAAGAAGCTATAAGTATAGAACGAAGCCCCCCGTCTTTAAGTACGACGATTCCATTTCTAACTTCTTTTATTGGCACAAATTCTTGTGCTGCTTTTGCATCAATTGCCATAATTTATATTAATATTATATCACACAAAAACTAATTAATAATTTTAAAAACTCTATTGATTATTTCTATCTTGTACATCTAAACTCCAGGATAAATCTTTAAGTTTACTATCAGAGACTGTTGGTATTTTTGATATCGTTGTTGGTATTTGAATATCTTCATTTTGCTTTTCTCCAGGTTTTACTAATCTTTGTTTCCATATATATAGTTTACTGTTCATAAAATAATTAAAAGCAGCTTCTAGATAATAAACAAATGGTTTACCATTTATTTTTACAAAAACTAAACTGATAGTAAGTCCAGCCATTGGTATTATAAATATAAGACCTAGCCAAAAGCCAAGTAATTTATATAAGACAAAGATTATTCCGCCACCACCAATTAAATATGCAAATTGGTGAAAAGTGAAAGGTCCGAAAATCTTATCTTCTATATCTATAAATTGTGGGACTTTAAATTGCATATATATAATTACTAATTAACAATTACTGATTACTAATTTAAACCTAAAATAATTATTTAAATCTCTTCGTGGTATGGATCGTGTGGTTTTGTAGGCATACTTGCCTGTATCTTATTTAGAGGAGATAAGATAGACCCTATTTTGGGGATTGAGTAATCTGTAACTACACTCTGACTTGCTGTTTTGGCAAACAATTTACTTTCTATTATATTTTTTTTATCAAAACTACTTATTCTTGAAGGTATAGGTTCCTCTATTTTTTTTATAGCACTCGGAATGCCTGTATTTAATATTTCTATTTGTTCTGGAATTTCTTCTCTATATTCCACCTTCTCTTCTTTTTTTATTATAGGTACGATTGAATGACTAGAAATGTTATTTTCTTCTGTAGATAAAATTTCGATTCCGTGTTCTTTATAACTATCGTTTGAATTATTTACATTTTCAGATGCGGGTATTTTTGAACTAACCAACTCACCGTCTTCGTTTAATTCCATTACGGCTGGAATTTCTTTATTAATAATTATTTCTTTAGGTATTGCTACCTCAATTTTATACGCAGGTGGAGGAAGTGGTGGCTCATCAAAACTATTTTCATTTTTTAATAAAATATCTGTATTTTTCTTTGTCTCGACATATGGAGGAAGTGGTACCAATTCCTCATTTTTCTCTTCAGGTTTATTTACTAATATTTCTTTAATATTTTTTAAAATATTTTCATTTATTTCAGATATAAGTTCTTTTGTTTTATCAGTTGGTAGAGCTATCTTAGTTTTTATTTCATCCTCAAACTGTATTGCTGTTATAGAGCCAGCCATTATTTTAATTACTATCTCTTCAAGGATACCTGTTTGTTCAATGTTAATTTTATATTTATCAGAAATATTATAAACTTTTTCTCTCCAGTCAGAGGCAGCTATTGCTTCCTGAATATCTTTAGGTAGTTTGGTGAAATGAGGATCAAGGATAAGAGGCTTATTACTTATAAGTATTTTCTCTTGCTTATCTATCTTATCTTCAACCTCTTCTTGCATTTTCTTGAATATAAGTCTATCTAATTCATTTAGAAGTAGATTAACTTCATTCTTAGATATCTTCATGCGAGTCTCCAATTCTTTGGGGTATTCTTCTGTACTGGTAATTCCACAGAGGAGTAATTCTGTCTCAATACTTAAATGTTCTAATTGTTCGGAATTAAATTTATTATTCATTCCAAAGATGAGTTCTTTCCAGTTTATGGAATCAATAACAACCCTAGCTATTTCTGGTAGTTCTTCTTTGGCTTTTGCTATTTTAATTTGTAATAAATCTATTTCATTGTTCATCTTATTATTTTTCTATAAAAACTGAGTAATCTCCTCCTGAAACAATAAAATTAATTTTTTTATCCCAACTCGAATTTTTATATTTTTGGTTTGTTTTAATATTATACTGAATAATTTTCTCTATTGGAAAAAATATTTTATCATCTAGTTCATCAGAAATTTTTTTTGAATTAATTTCATCGATACATATACTTGATTCAATATTTAATGCAAATAAATCTAGTTTTTTATACCCCAACAATATTAATCCAGTTTCAAGTTGGAGAAGATTAATTTCATTATCAGATAAAAAAAACTTTTTACCAACACTTTCTGTAATTTTGACCCATTCTATCGAATTAATAGCCTTCTGCAATTCAGTTGGTAGTGTTATAATTCCATCTTTAATTGTTTTTTCAAGTTTTTCTGTCATAATTATTTTTTAATGCTTTTTAACTTCAGATCTCATAATGGCTTCATGTGCGGCTATATCATTTGATTCACGGTTGAAAATTCTACCTCTTATTTCCTTCGCATATTTATTTGTTCTTTTTGCATTCTCTTGTTCAACCACATGGTGTAAATGAGGAATAATTTTTAATTCTAGATTATCAAGAGATCTAGTGTCATCACTTTTAACAGTTCCTTTTGTTTTAGCAATTTTATCCATTTTATCGAATAATTCTTTTGCTTCATCTGCTTCTTTTTGTGCTTTATTTATAGCATTTATATCTCCTGGCGTATTTTTAATTGTATCAGCAAGTTTTGTTTCTGTAATTGTAATATTATTTTTTATATCAAGAAGTGCGTCTTCGTTAATTTTTCCATCACCAGTTCTATGAGCGTGTCTACCTGTTGCAGTTTTAAGTTCAGTTCTTTCTTTAACATAATCAGCAATTAATGCTGCATTATTATCAAAGTTATTTTTTGCCTCATTGGCTATTCTTCTATTTTCCTGAGTATCTCCATTAGGAAGTTTAAGTTGTTCGTTTGCTATCGTTAATTTTTGATATAAATCGTTTGCTAATAATCTTTTTGCTGCTAATGTACCATCTATTCGATTTGTTTCATTGATACTTTCATTCTTTAAATTAGATAATTCTTCCTCTGCTGAATGTAATTCTTGAACTTGTTCGGTTCTATTACCGAGGTTAAGAGAATCAGCTCTTTCTCTTCTTTTTGTCGCTACATCTGCTTTATATTTAACATATCCACCTTCTTTTGCTTTACCCATATCAACCTTAAGTTCTTTTGTTGCCATTCCACCAAGTTTAGTGTTTCTAGCATCAAAACTTGATTTTGCTGTCCATTTACCAGCATCACCAAGCATTCTACCAAATCTTCCGTTGTTTTTTGCGAATTCTGATGTAGCTAATTTATCCCCAGCAGCTCCAATAGTCCTTCTCATTACCATAGCTCCAGCTCCTGCTGCCCCACCTAATACCATTCCACCAACAGAAGAACCAAGCTTTGTTGCCATTTCACCAAATTCCCCAGACATACCAACAGCGATATTTTTCGCTTTTAACATAAGAATTATTATAAAAACAAAAGGAATTAATGTAGCTGCGAAGTATGCTAATCCATCTGTTGACATTGATTTACTCATTGCATCAGATATTAAATCCATTGAAAGGAATTTCAAAATTAAATACATAAAGAATATGAAAACGGGTGCCAAGAAAGCAAGCTTAAGAGTCTCTGGCCACCAATTTTTCCAACCTATCATTTTAACTCCTTCTAGCTGTGGCAAGATATAAGTGAAGAATGCTAGAGGTGCCATAATCATAGCAAGCCAAAGTCCAATAACTCTTGCTACAAACAAAAATCCTATTGTAAAGAAAACGGTAAGCCCCACTATGTTTACAGCTGAAGCCATAATCACAATTAATATAAAAGTTGAGGCATCCATATTTGCTGGATTTTCATCTGTAGAAGAGGCTCCTCCTTTGTCAGGAATTTGAGTTATTTTTCCTGAATGAAGAATCATGTTTTGTGGGTTTACTTTATTTACGATAGCTGCTGATAGTGGAATTATTCCCCCATCTCCAACCTTAAGCAGTGGGGTTGCCTCTGTTACACCATTTGCACCCTTTTCTGTAATTTTAATTGCATCCGAATTATAAAATACTCTGGCAGTTATGTTTGAAGCATCAATAATAACCTGGGCCGCAAAAAGACTGAAATTTATGAAGAGGCCTATAATGACTACATTTATTATTGTTTCTTTTGTCTTAAAACCATGAAGACTTAATATTGTTCCGATTGCTATATAAAGCATTACAAATATGAAAAATATATTACAAAAATCTCTGACCAATCCCCAGCCTTGCACCACAAATGATGATCTATAAGAAGAATCCTGAACGGAATAAGAAAAAGTATAATCAAAGAATGTACCTGCTAATGCAAACAAGTAAGAAGAAGGCATAAACAAGACATAATAAAACCCCTGAGCAATACAACCCATTGGTGAACCAATTCCACATGCCGGCATTTTTTTTGCTGGAGTTTGTATATTAATATTTGCTGTGTTTTCTTGTTTTACAAGAATTGTTACACCCTTAGAATTTGTAACGAACGGTGCTGTGCTGGTCGCAATGATTTTTGGAGTACCAGTACCAACCCCTGCTATAAATGTAGACTCCTTAAGATTCATTACTACTTGATATTTAGTTTCTGAATTCAATCCTTAAAATTATATTCTATTGGTTTTCCATCGTGAATTTTTGTGTAAGCATCTCGATTAAAATTTTTATCAAATCTTTGTGTAAATGGATTTGTACGATTTTGATTGTCTATAAGACCTGTGACTCCATCAATATTTTTTCCTGTTGTGTCTGTAATATTAATATCTAATATTAAATCAAAAATAGTTCCAAATTCTGCATTTTGAAGTACGCTTGATTTATCATTAATATTTACTATTAATTTAACAGAAGTATCGGTTGCTTCTGTCGATGCTTGCATTTCAAAATCAGCAGTTCCCACCACAGGCTCAGTATTTTTATTGGCATTTGTTGCTTGATCTATAATTTTTTGCCCAGCTGTTCCAGCATTAGTTGTATCTACTGCTTGCGCCAAAATAGGCGCGAAGAGATTCGCGAATATTACAAAAGATATTAAAATATAAGATAAAACTTTTTTCACACTATTTTTATTATACCAAACTTTTCACCAAAAACTCTATTTATTCTTTACTTAATTAAATGATTACCAAATATTTAACAACTTTTCTAATAAATTAAATGGTTGAGTTGAATTTGTTGGTGGAGTGCTTACATAAGTAGCACTATTTACTGGTCCTTGGTAGTAAGGATTACTCATGATTTCTTGTGGTCCAGTATATGAAGGAGATGCTTTTTGGGCATTACAGTCTTTAATTAACTGATCTAGTTGACTGACAAAAGACGAATTATCAAGAATTTCATTTTCTGTAATTTTAATTGAGTCTTCTGTTTTAATAGTTGGAGCTATAAGATAGAATTGTCTTAGGTAATTTTCAAGATCAATTTTATCTTGGGCTGTAAAGTAATTCGAAAGAGGGTCGTCCACTGGGCATAAACTTTCTGTAATAGTTGGTGGAACTTCAGTAGCCGCAATCGTGCATAAATCAGGGTTTGTTGCTCTATTTACGCATACTCCAGCTTTTGTTGTGCAGGTTGGGTAATTTGTTGCTCCATTTGGACATTTATCTTGTATGGAAGTCGTGCAAGCCCCTGGATTTGTCGCACCATTGATACATTTATTATTTATTGTTGTGCAGGTTGGATAGTTTGTTGCACTGTTTGAACAAATATTTTGACCAGGGACAGTAGGGCTTGTTCCTGGGTTTATACTAGGCGAAACTGGTATAGAAATTGGATTAAATGGAGGGTTTGTGTAAGAGAAATCTGTGCCAGTATATGATCCCGGATTAACATATGAATTAATTCCAAATACAGAACTCCAATAATCTTTCATATCATTAGTCGAAGAATTCAAAAGTTCTCCATTTAAGATATTTAAATTTTTAACTTGGGTGCTATTTATTTTTAAATTACTTGATAAGTCTCCAATTTGTATTGAACCATTTGTTTTATCGATAGTAAGAATGCTTCCAACTAAAGCCTTAGTAGAAGGAGCAACTGGTATATTTTTTGTCATTGCTCCATAAATCTTATCGCTTAAATATAGAGAATTATTTGCAGCCCAAAGTGTTCCTTCTTTTTTATTTGTTGGAACTCCACTTAATATCCCGCTAATAATGACATTACCAAGAACACCCTTTAGCATATCCTCTCCAGCTACTCCAAAAACAAGAGACTTAGTCTTATCTTTCGCAATGGCCTTCATTACGATTGGATTTTTATTTGCATTGAAACCAGATATATATAGAACATCACCTTTTTTAAGTATTTCACCGGCTTCGGATTGGATAATTTTATTTCCGTTCTCATCTGTAATAACTACTCCTGTTAATTTTGGAATGACAGTTGGTGTAACATTTACTGCATCAGTTTTATCATCAACAACTTTCACATCTGTATTTTTAGAAGAACCAAGTAGTGGTGAAAATATTTTACTAACAGAAAGTGTTCCCTTTGTTCCGAATATTTGGTCTTTATTGCTGAATAGATAATAACCTAATATTAAAAGGATAAGAATTATGATGAAAGTAATTATAAATGCTTTGCTTTTTTTAGGGTTATTGTTTTCCATAAAATTTATTGGGCTAGATTTGTTTTCTCATTAGCGAGACACTCTTTAGTTACTGGAGGCAATCCATTTTCGGCTCTTGTCTTGGCTCTTAAAGCTTGGGCACGGTTAACAATAATATCTATCTTTTCTTTTAATTTCTTAAGTTTATATATATTTGAATTTGTTTCGACAATTCTATTTTGATAAGTTGTGGTCATTTCTCCAATACTTTCAGCGTAAGACTTTATATCTCTTGTAATACTTAATCCTGTTTGAGCCATTGCTAAATATTGTGGATTTTCAGTTTGATTAGGCATTCCAATGTTTAAATATTCTGTTTGCATCGGACTTTTAAATCCATAAAGAGCTTCTGCTCTTTGAGCATATTCTGCTTCCCCTTTATCTGTTTCTGTTGTTCTTGAATCAATGTTTCTTGATATCTTATCAAGCATTGATTGGTTAATTTTTGTTGAAGAAGAATCAGAGAAAGTGAAATACCAACTATTTTTTAACTCTTGCCATATATTTATAGGGTCACTAATACTGTTTAAATAATTTTTATAAACAGAAGTATCAGCAGCAGGGGTTGTAAATATATAATCACGGTCATTTCCAACAGAAGTAATGTTATTTAGCCAATTATAATAAGCTTCTTTTGTATTTGCAGAATTTTCTTGCCAGTTCGGATTTGGTCCTGGTATACAATAATCAAGTTCTCCTAACTTCGACATAACTTCTTCGAGTGGGGGGAACAATTTATTTACGGTGGCAATATATTTTTGCTGGGTTGCTATAATGGCGCCTAAGTCTGTTGTAATATCAAAATTTGAACTTGGGTCAATTCCACTTCCATCATTATTTCCTGAAACACTAACTCCATTTTCGTCCACTATTTTATTTGCACCAATTCCTGAAGAAGCGGTTGAAAAATCAACAACACTGGTTGATGACAGACTAGAAAGACCATTTTGTTGGAATCTAGATATAAGATTACCGAAAATAGAATACAAGACTTCATTCAAGGAATCTGCAAGTTCTAATTGTGTCTCTCCTGAGTTTAAATACTTAGAAACTTTATCTTTAATTAAACTTCCTGGGGTAACTGTTTCGTATTGAGCACACTCATCTTCTGGAAGTGGATTTTTTGTTGTTTTAGTTTTACTAACCCATCCATTTTCTCCATCATAAACGTCTTCAGTTAAGTATTCTCCGGTTAAATCATCTACCATATTCCATAGAACACACTTTTTCTGATCAAGCATTCCTCCATTTTGAGCAACCTCAGCTTTTGTATTTGCAACTTCTTTGTTTTGCTTATCAGCTAAATTCTGACTTTCTATCATATTAAAACCAAGTGGATTATTTTGCGGCATTTGCGTGAATGCAAGCCATCCGTTCCAACCGCCTAGAGAGAAATTATTTGTATAACTTTCCACATATCGATCATTACCGGGAACTATCGATAAATAATTAGAAAGATTTTGCTTTAATGCGTTCGATGGATTTTGTCCAAATTTAAAAGAACTTATCTGAGATAAAGCAAAATTTCTTCCATAAGGATAATCCCCTCCACCAGCAGGTGAGTTTTTAAATAAATTAACTTCTTTTTGTAATATAGTTCCTTCAATGCTATTTGTGAGAGCGTTAATGTTTCGAACATACATTGGGTCCCCATTAAATCCACTGTTTACCCAATTCATCGTTGACTTAGTCATACTTACTAACTGCTGTTTGGCAAGAGCGTATGCTAGTCCATCAAAACAGGATTGTCTTTTTTCGCTTACTTTTTGTTGTGATGCCAGCGCAGAATCTGTTACAGAAACCTCACCTCCTCCTATTAGTTTGTTTAACACTTTTGAAGTAACTTTACTAACAAGTCTCATTGCGGCGTCTGTTGCTGTATCTATAATACCTGTACATCCAACAACTGCCATTAGGTTGTTGGCATTTAAAAGAGTTGAAGCATCTAATTTAAAAGCATTTTTTTGGTTTGGATTATTCCAGTTTAAACCATTAGTAGCTGCTATTGCATTTAATGGTAAAATGAAAGATGAAGAAAAAAATACTAGTATAATTATTCCTGAGATTGTTCTTTTTATAATTAAGTCTTTCATATTGATTTACTGTTTTATTATATCACTTAATTTAAATTGTCCGAAAGTTTTGTGATATCTGCGACTATTTTATCGCTGTATTTTTTGTAATTTATGAGAGATCTCATTCCTGCAATTTGGTCATTTAGAACATTTGATAATCCTTCTATTGTTTGTGCTACTTTTTCGTAATTATTTGCAAGGTCAAGATTTGTATTCGCAAGTGTTATTGGTGCTGGTATTTTAATTAAGGCTTGTCCCATTTCTCGATAGAATACTGCTACTGTCTTGGCAGCATATAATGCTTGTGGATCCTTATTTTCAAGTCCTTGTGCAACATAGCTTAATTCATTGCCCATATTTTTATCTTGATATTTTTCTACTAAATTTTTAAATGCAATATAATATTCTGATTCTGTTCCTCCGATTTTAATAATATTTTTTGTGTAAATATCAGGAATATCTGTTGGTTCAATGTTTTGGCCAACTGATTCAGAGATAGATTTCATTGATTCAGCATTTAAACTCCCAGATTGTTGAAGGGATATAATAAGAGCAAAAACTTCTCTCGAAAGGGCATCATTTTCCGAAGTAGCAACTCCTCCATTCTCAACCACATTGGCATTATCTTTTGCGAGAGCCGCACGTTTAGCAATAATAAATTCTTTATTTGAAGGTCCATTTTTAGTTGGGTCAAGATTCCACAGTCCTTCTTCCCAGTCAGCAATGCCATTATTATTACTGTCTTTCTGAATTACATCCTTAACTTGCAATGTTATTGATGTGGGATTGATATTTTTATTCTTTTTAAATAATTTTGGAATTTGATAAATAGCCCAAATAAAAAGAGCAATTATTAGAATAATTATCGTACGAGCTATAAATTGTTTACTTGGGAGATACTTATTCATTATTTATAACAGATTGCCCATTAATTATTCCAGTATTTGTATTAGGAGTAGGACTTGAAATGCCGTAATTACTAGTTGTTCTTAAAACTGGTATTGGAATATTTCCAATTTTACATGTTTTAAAATCGGGTATCATCTTTTCAGTTCCAAGAATAAACCTACTAATTACAGGTTTTCTTAGTGGGTTAGTAGTGTATGTTGGTATCATTCCGTAAATACCACCTAATACCGATAAGGCCTTCTCTCCACCTGAGGCTGAAGATGTCGCACTTTTTGCTGCGTTAATTGCACCACTTATATTGCTGTTCATATAAACTGCTTGCCCTAATCCAATACAAATAACCCCAGGAATTGGCGTTACTAATATTTTTCCTCCGAATGATTTAGTTAATTTACTTGTAATTGCAGCATTTGCTATATTAAAAGAAAACAATGATAGAATTATACTTAAAGATATTGCTCCAACTGCAAATATATGTTTCATATTTATTATTATACAACCAAAATGAAAAACTTACTAGATTTTTTTGTTTAAAAATTCCAATATTTGAAACCAAATTGTAAAAGATAAATCTTCTGCTCGTATTTTTGAATTTATCTTTAAATTTTCATACATTTCATCAATTATTGCCATCGATGCCACTTCTTCTAGATTTTTACGCAATACTTTTCTTTTGTGAGCAAAAGCTGCTTTTATTAGTTTAAAAAATGAGTCTTCATTTTCTTTATTTATGAAACAGTTGTTAGAAATACCACTTATTGAGATTATGGCAGAATCTACCTTAGGCGATGGCGAGAAAAATCTCTTATGAACCTTCATAATATACTTAGGTGTACTATACGCTTTAACACTTAGTGATAAAATACTCTCTTTTTTATCACGAGCGACAATTCTCTCTGCTACCTCTTTTTGTACTAAAAGCGTCATAGACATCGGTTTATTGACCTCAGAAAGGAACCTTTTAATGATGGCTCCTGTAATATTGTATGGAATATTGGCGATTATTTTGTACCCACCTTCAATAAGTCCATATTTTATAGGGTTAAAATACAAAATGTTCTCGTTTAGTAGTATAAGTTTGCCTGTTTTTATCTCATTTTCGAATTTTTCCTGTAAAATATTCATTAAATCGCGATCTTTTTCAACAGCTATGACTAATTTTGCTTTTTCTAAGAGTTTTTCTGTTAAAGCTCCCTTACCTGGTCCTATTTCTACGATAGTATCAGTAGTATTTACCTCTCCTGCTTCACACATTTTTCGAAGAGCTTCGGCTGATTTTAGAAAGTTCTGCCCTAAATTTTTCTTAGCTTTATGGAAAGAAAAACTGGGCGATAAATTTTTATTAGAAAATTTGTTTAGCCCCATTGATTTTTTGGCCTTGTAAATCATATGTGTATATTAGCATTTATTGTTTAGACGTGAAACTAATAAATACTTCATAAAATTTTCTCGGATTCGCCAACGGATAATTTTCTACTGAAAATTTCCTCATTGCTCGGCCCTTATCTCACGATACGATTTGCTAATCGGCCCTCCGCAGTGGCTCACTCGAGAAATTTTATTTTGTATTTTCTAAAAATGAGAGTAGTTTCAAAAAAGAGGCGTGCGCAAGTCTGTCGAGACGAGCAATGAGGAAATTTCTAGCAAGAAATTATCCGGACTCTTTTTTGAAACTACTATCATTTTTTTATAAGTAAACTATTGTACCTCCACTTCTTCCATGACTCTGAGTAAATTCTGTTAAATGAACAGGAATATCATAAATAAATTCGCTTGGAGTATTTACTTGTTTCATTCCAAAGATTGTACGAAGGGATGCATAAGTTAAATATAATTTTTTCTCTGCTCTAGTTAGTGCTACATAGAAAAGTCTTCTTTCTTCTTCTTTATCTTCTTTGGTTCCTCTACCTGCTCTAGCATGAGGAAAAAGATCTTGTTCAAGTCCCGTGACAAAAACATATTTAAATTCTAGACCTTTCGAAGCATGAACAGTCATAAGTCTAACTCCCCCCGTTTTTTCTTTATTGATGAGAGTATCTTGGTCACTTGATAGCGATGCATCCTCCAATAATTTTTCTATTCCATCTTCTATGTCATCGTACTTAATACACAGGGTCACAAGCTCTTTCATATTTTCTAATTTTTCTAAATCTTCATTTGTGCTATTTGATAATTCTTTTTCTAAACCACTTCGTTCAATAATATATTTAATTACTTCAGAAGGTTTATGAGTGTCTATGTATGAATGTATGTCTTCGAGCAAAACATAAAACAAATTAATTTTTCCTTGCATACTAGCGGGTAAATCTGTAAATTGACCAGCAAAAAGTTTGGTTAAGGTTACTTTTCCAATTCCTCTGGCTGGAGTATTTATAATTCTTTTAATATCAGATAAACTTTCTTTGTTTAAACTAGCCTTAATATAAGAAATTATATCTTTAATTTCACGACGGTCGAAAAATTTTACACCTAACACTTGATATGGAATTTGTTTGTTTAAAAGAGCTTCTTCTAAAACTCTTGATTGGAAGTTTGCTCTATAAAGAATTGCAATATTTTCTGGTTTATTTTCTTTTAATAATTCATCTATTTCACCGGCGACAAATTGTGCTTCGCTTACTTCATCATAAGCTTCACAGACTACTATCTGTTCTCCATTAATATTTTTTGTGAATAAAGTTTTAGGAACTCGATATTGATTTTTTTCAATAACACTATTTGCAGCTTCAATAATATTTCCAGTTGAGCGATAATTTTGTTCGAGCATTACAATTTTTGCGCTAGGATAATCTTTTTCAAAATGAAGCATATTTTTTATATTTGCCCCTCTCCAGCTATAAATGTTTTGATCTGTATCCCCAACAACACAAATATTTTCTTTTTTGCCAACCAACAATTTAGTCATTTCATACTGAACTTCATTTGTATCTTGATATTCATCAATGTGAACATATTGCCATTTATCTTGATATTTATTTTTAACTTCTGGAAATTTACGTAAAATTAATACAGACTCTAAAAGTAGATCATCAAAGTCTAATCCTTTTTCTTTTTTTAATCTTGCTTCATAACCTCCCCAAATTAGAGCTACGATACTTTGTAAACTATTTGTAACTCCAGCTCTGTAGCTCTCAAGTTGAATAAAATCCCCCTTTGCCTTAGAAATCATACTTTTTATTTTACGAGGCTCGTGTTGTTTTGGGTCTATATCATGCTCTCTCATAATATCTTTAATAATCGAAATTGCATCACTTTCATCTATTATTGAGAAATGTTTTGTAAGACCTATAAGATGTGCATTTTCTTTTATTATGTGAACCCCAAGAGAGTGGAAAGTAGAAACAAAAGGGACTCCGTTATTTTTAATTGGAGTACTTATTCCATGTACTTTGTCTTCAAGTAGGGACATAACTCTATCTCGCATTTCTTTTGCCGCTTTGTTTGTAAAAGTGACAGCCAGGATAGAAGACGGTTCTATTCCTTCGTGAATTAAATGGATTACTCGATGTGTTATTGTTTTTGTTTTACCTGCACCAGCACCAGCTACTATCAAAAGAG
>Ga0302288_1001137_pt1 | contig 17847 bp, 13 predicted proteins | sample III_Fen_N1_1_FD_194549 | JGI IMG/M metagenome (GOLD analysis project Ga0302288, IMG submission 194549) | Peat permafrost microbial communities from Stordalen Mire near Abisko, Sweden - III_Fen_N1_1 | ecosystem: Environmental > Terrestrial > Soil > Wetlands > Permafrost | place: Sweden: Abisko...
TGAAACTATTCAGATTTATTCATTAACCGGTATTTGTATGTTTCAATGCAAAGCTATTTCAACTGAAAGTGTAATTCCTTTTCATCAACATGGCATTTTTATTATCAAGGTTCAGAATAATAATTTTGCATTTGCAGGAAAAATAATCAGGTGAGTATCTTTTGATTTTAAAAGTTGAAATCTATGAATTTTTGAAATCCGAAATTTTAAAATAACTTTGTACCGCTATTTCAATGCTGAATGTTTTTGTTCTATTTATAAAACTAAATAAAGCAACTAATTGTTTGACAATGAAATATAATACCTCAAAAAAATTTTAGCATGACAAAAATTAAAATAGGTGTAGTTGGTGGAGCAGGATATACTGCAGGAGAATTGTTGCGGATTCTGTTAAACCACCCAAATGTAGAGATTGTGTTTGTGAATAGCAGCAGCAATGCAGGGAATTTAATATCTGATATTCACAGTGGTTTAATTGGCGAAACAGAAATAGTTTTTACCTCTGAACTGCCTTTGAATGAGGTTGATGCATTATTTCTGTGCTCAGCACACGGCGATAGCAAAAAGTTTTTGGATACAGTCGAAGTTCCAGATTCACTAAAAATTATTGACCTCTCAACTGATTACCGCGCTAAAAGTCCAAACCACGATTTTGTGTATGGCTTGCCCGAACTGAATCGCGATGAAATTCGTACTGCAACTCGTATTGCTAATCCGGGTTGTTTTGCCACAGCTATTCAGTTGGCTTTATTTCCGCTGGCAGCTGCCGGCTTGCTCACAGATGAAATACATGTGAATGCCATCACCGGTTCAACTGGCGCTGGCGTTAAACCTTCTGATACTTCTCATTTCAGCTGGCGAAACAATAACATTTCAATTTACAAGCCTTTTGGACATCAACATTTACAGGAAATCGGACAATCACTGCGTCAGTTGCAAGCTGGTTTTAATAAAACTGTAAATTTCATTCCTGTTCGTGGAAACTTCGCACGCGGAATATATGCCACAACATATACAAATTGTGCTCTAACTCTTGACGAAGCCAAAAAGTTGTATGGTGATTTTTATAAAAATGCCGCTTTTACTTTTGTTGTAGATAAAAATCCTGATATGAAACAGGTCGTTAATACAAATAAAGGCATAATTTATTTGGAAAAGCATCAAGACAAATTATTGATCATTTCTATGATTGATAATTTGCTAAAAGGAGCATCGGGTCAAGCTGTTCAAAACATGAATTTGATGTTCGGATTGGACGAAAAAACAGGATTATTGTTAAAATCTATAGGATTTTGATATGAAATGTGCTAAAGTATGTTATAAAACATACTTTTACAACACTTTTTCTTGAAAATACTTGGAGCGTATTGAAAAATCCCGTACTTTTGTATCGTGATTTTTTCATAGTATTAGATTTAAGGTTAACAAAGATTGGTAGTAAGGCGTTACTACCTTTCGCGTTTTATAGAGGTTAAGTGTTAATAGTATAATGTGCAACGAGTTCCGAACAATAAGCTTCAGGACTCGTTTTTTTGTTATATGACTATATTTTTTTACTTTTGACAAAAAATAATTTTGAGATGAAAAATAAAAGTGTTCAAACCGAAATAGATGCGTGTTATTTGTATCGCAAATTGGCCGAAAATGAAACTGACGAAGCTGTAGCAAATATATTTCGTCAAATGGCAGACATAGAACTAAGTCATGCGGAAGCTTTTGCAAAAAAGGTAAATATTCCGACTGAGAATTTAATAAAACCATCGTGGCGTGCTAAGACCTTAAACATGATAGGTAAAGTTTTTAGTTATGATTACGTGCTAAATGCCATAATGGATACTGAAAAAAGTCTGTCGAATGCAATTATTCAGACAAAGGAGCGAAATAAGATGGAAATTACCGGATCAGAAACCAACCATGTGCAAATTCTTTGGTCTATTCTGGAAAATGACAAAAAAATAAGCGGTGCTCAACACGCAAAATTCGAAAGTCGTCATCGTTCAGTTGGTGGAAATGCTATTCGAGCAGCAGTTTTAGGTGGAAATGATGGATTAGTGTCGGTTTTCAGCTTAGTAATGGGAGTGGCAGGCGCAACCGGAGGAAATAAAGCGGTTTTACTTGCCGGTACAGCAGGATTGATGGCAGGTGCTTTATCAATGGCTCTTGGCGAATGGATTTCGGTGAAAAGCTCCCAGGAATTGTATGAAAACCAAATGGCAATTGAAATGGAAGAGCTGGAAACCAACCCTGAAGGTGAACAGCACGAGTTAGCTTTGATCTATATGGCAAAAGGAATTCCTGAAAATCAATCTTTGGAAATGGCCGCTGAAATAATGAAAGACAAAACTCACGCTCATGAAGTTCTTGTAAAAGAAGAGCTTGGCATTAATCCAGAAGAGTTGAAAGGTTCTGCAACTGAAGCAGCACTATATTCATTCCTTTTATTTACAATTGGTGGATTAGTTCCACTTCTTCCTTTTATGTTCACTACCGGAATACATGCAATAGCTGCAAGCGTAATAATGAGTGCTTTCGGATTGTTTTTAATAGGTGCGGCAATAACCTTATTTACAGGCAAAAACTTGTGGTATTCTGGTTTCAGAATGATATTCTTTGGGTTAATTGCTGCTGCAGTTACTTTCGGTATTGGAAAAATAATAGGAGTAGCTATAGCTTAATAAGTTTATATAGCGATAATTACACTTGTTTTGTTGTTGTCAAAAAAAATTAAGTTGTTTAGATTACAATTTTCAACCTTCATTTTGATATAAATTTTTTCGTAATCTTCACTCGCGTATTCGGAGTTTCGTCTTAATTACTGTTCATTCAATAAAAAATTCAATAAAAAATGTATTTATTTCAGATTTTCTAAAAAAAGAGAGTTTGTTATGAATATTATATTGAAATGATTTATTACTTTTACGCTCTTTTGTGATTAAAAAACGCAAATCCAAATAACTTACATTAGATGAAACTTGCGAATCCAAGTAACTTACATACTTATTATTTTTAAAATTCATACCACAAAATGAAAAATAAATACCTCGATCTTATTGAGCAAAGCTTTGAATTCCCAAATGATGAGTTTGATATTGTTGAAAACGAATTAGAGTGGTGTGGCGTTCCTTTAATGGATATAATTAAACAATATGGAACACCTCTTCGTATTTCCTACCTTCCTAAAATAGCCGAAAACATTCAGAAAGCTCGCAGAATGTTCAATGTTGCTATGGCAAAAGTTGATTATGAAGGTGACTATAATTATTGCTATTGTACAAAGAGTTCTCACTTCTCATTTGTATTGGAAGAAGTCTTAAAACATGGAGTTCATATAGAAACTTCATCGGCATTTGATATAAATATTCTTGAATCATTACATGAACAAGGATTAATTAAACCTGAAGCATTTGTTGTATGTAATGGATTCAAACGACCACAATATGTTGAAAACATTCAGAATTTAATGCGTCAGGGATTCACAAACGTCATTCCTATTCTGGATAATAAATTTGAATTGGACTTATTTTTAAAGGACTTTGATATCAAGTTTAATGTAGGTATACGTATTGCTGCAGAGGAAGAACCTAAATTTGATTTCTATACTTCCCGTCTGGGTGTCAGGTATAACGATATTATTCCATATTACACAAAGCACATTGCCAACAATCCTCAGGTAGAACTTAAAATGCTTCATTTCTTTATTAATACGGGGGTAAAGGATACTGCATATTACTGGAATGAGTTAAATAAGGCTGTAAACCTGTATTGTGAATTAAAGAAGAAATGTCCGCAGCTTGATAGTTTAAATATAGGTGGTGGATTTCCTATTCAGACTCACTTGGATATGGTTTATGATTATGAATATATGGCCGAAGAAATTGTTGCACAAATAAAAACTATTTGTAAGCAAAACGGTGTACCGGAACCACATATTTTCACTGAATTCGGATCATATACCGTTGGCGAAAGTGGTGCAATGCTTTACTCCATCGTAAACCAAAAGAAACAAAATGACCGCGAACTTTGGAATATGATAGATAGTTCATTTATGACCACACTACCAGATACCTGGGCTATCAATCAACGCTATGTATTTTTGGCAATCAATAATTGGGATTCTGAATATGAACGAGTTAATTTAGGTGGTTTAACTTGCGATAGTGAAGATTTTTATAATGCGGAAGTTCATTCCAATGCAGTATTTTTGCCCAAAATGCATGAAGATCGTGAGCAATACATCGGGTTTTTCCATACCGGTGCCTATCAGGAATCGTTAAGTGGGTTTGGTGGAATTCAACATTGTCTTATTCCTGCTCCAAAATTAGTAATTATTGATAAAGACGAAGACGGAGAGTACTTCACGAAGCTTTTTGCCAAAGAACAAAGTTATAAATCAATGTTGAAGATTTTGGGTTATTGAAATTCTCCATAGAGCAAATAAATAATGCGCACTTAAATAATAAGTGCGCATTTACTTTATAAAAAAATCAATTTTATTGTAATTATCCTAAGACTAATTTTATCAATTAAAGCAATGCTTCTACTTTTGCTGCTAAAACAGCTTTTTGAGTTGCACCAACTTGTTTATCAACCAATTGACCATCTTTAAAAAACAAGATCGTAGGAATATTGCGAATGCCATATGTCTCAGGTGTTTCAGAGTTCTCATCTACATCCATTTTTCCGACAACCACTTTTCCGTCGTATTCTTTTGCCAACTCTTCTACTAACGGACCGACCATGCGGCATGGACCGCACCATTCTGCCCAAAAATCAATTACTACGGGTTTCCCGCTGTTGATAATTTCTTTGATGTTTCCATCAGTAAATTCTAATGCCATAATATTTAATGTTTAAATTGATATGCTTAAGTTGTTTGTAAAACAGTAAATCACTCAAATAGTTTTGTTTTGCATAAAATATGCTTATTTATAAATTCTATATCCATGAAAATCAATGTACTTGAAAATCAATAATCCCTTCAGACTGAGATTTTTTTAAAAAATGAAATACATTCGTATTAATTTTCATTCTGTGTTGACGAGCAAATAGTACTACTTTATTTGGAGATAATTCATCCACTACATGAATATAGAGATTTACGTTACCTTTGTTTTTCATCACAGCGTCAGTTAGTTCTAATGCAAAATCTTCCGTAAGATGTTGTATAGGAATAGTTAATGTCAATGTATTGATTAATTTGTCTTTGACGTCTGAAAAAACTTCAATTTTCTGAATTTTTAGTTCCAGTTCCTTTAGTTGATTTGTATCTGTTTCGACCTTTTTATATTTAAAATCTGATCCCTTTTCCTGAACTACTGCATGGATAAACAAATATAAATCTTTTATCATGTATTTTCCAAATTCAACGTAATTTTTACCGAACAAAGCAAATTCAAAAGCTCCAACATAATCTTCAAGTGTAAAGATACCGTATGGATTTCCTGCTTTAGAAGTTCCATTTCTAAAACTTGTAACCATTCCTCCAATTTTAAGAGCTTTACCTTGTAATTGATTCAGTTCTTTTAAATCTACCGTTGTTGTATTACAAATATGGGTTAATTCAAATTCATATTCGTCAAGTGGATGAGCTGAAAGATACATTCCAATGAGATCTCGTTCTTTGTTTAGCCGTTCCAAAGGTGACCATTCCGGTGCATATAGAATCTCAGGTTTTGCAATATCTACAGCATCTAAACCACCGAAAAGAGAGTTTTTAGTCATGGCTAAATCAGTCTGATATTTATTTCCATATCGAAGAATGGTTTCCAAAACCTGTTCACCTTTGCTGTTCTCGATAAAAAGTTGCTCGCGTTTTACATCAGTAAAACTATCGAAAGCCCCTGAAAGTGCAAGACTTTCCATCGCACGTTTGTTACATGATGTCAAGTTTACTCGTTCAATAAAATCGAAAAAGCTATTGAATCTACCATTAACCCTTCGTTCGTTTACAATCGCTTCAACAGCACCTTCGCCTACACCTTTCACTCCACCAAGTCCAAAACGGATATTTCCGTCTTTATTCACTGTGAAAGTTAAATCGCTTTCATTTACATCCGGACCCATAACCTGCATTCCCAGATTTTTACATTCATCCATGAATTTGCCGACTTCAGTAATATCGTCCTTATTACGCGTTAAGTTGGCAGCCATAAATTCGGCCGGATAATGTGCTTTCAAATAGGCTGTTTGATAGGCAATCCAGGAATAACAAGTAGCATGCGATTTATTGAAAGCATATTTGGCAAATTCAGCCCAGTCGCTCCAGATTTGTTCTAGTTTTTCAACAGGTCCAAACCCATTTTTCTGGCAGCCATTCATAAATTTGACTTTCAGAGCTTCCATTTTGTCAATGAGCTTTTTCCCCATCGCCTTGCGCAATTCGTCTGATTCACCACGGGTAAAACCAGCCAAATCGCGACTCAGGAGCATGACCTGTTCCTGATATACAGTAATTCCATATGTATCGTGCAAACGTTTTTCCATTTCTGGGAAAGCATATTCAATTTTCTCACGACCGTGTTTGCGATTGATAAATTGTGGAATATATTGCATTGGCCCCGGTCGATACAAAGCATTCATTGCAATCAAATCTTCAAATTGAGTTGGCTGAAGATTAATCAAATGTTTTTGCATACCGGCAGACTCAAATTGGAAAGTACCAACTGTAAGTCCTTTGCTGAAAAGCTTATATGTTTTTTTATCATCGATAGGAATTGCATCAATATCCAAATCAATTCCTTTTGATTTTTTAATATTAGAAAGTGCTTCTTTAATGATGGATAAGGTTTTTAATCCTAAAAAGTCCATTTTAATCAATCCAATTTCCTCGATTACAGAACCTTCGTATTGTGTGACCAACATTTCTTCGTTGGTTTCCTTATCGATGGCAGTACTGAGTGGAACTAAATTTGTCAGGTCGTCTGCACCAATAATTACCCCGCAAGCATGAACACCCGTCTGACGAACAGTTCCTTCGAGCATTTCAGCATATCGCAGCGTACTTGAGAGATTCTGGTCGGACGAGTTACGAGCTGTTTGTAATTCAGGAACGTATTTCAAACAATTGGCAATATTTACCTTTGGAGCTTTTCCATCTGCTCCTTCTGGAAATTTATCAGGAATTAGTTTTGTGAGCCGGTCGGCTTCGGCTAGCGGCAACCGTTGAACCCGAGCCACGTCTTTAATAGACGATTTGGTGGCCATGGTGCCATAAGTGATAATATGCGCTACCCTTTCTTTGCCATATTTATCAGTTACCCAACGTAATACTTGTCCACGTCCATCATCATCAAAATCAATATCAATATCTGGCATTGAAATACGGTCAGGATTGAGAAAGCGCTCGAACAGCAAATCATATTTTAATGGATCGATATCGGTAATTCGAAGACAATAAGCCACCACAGAGCCGGCAGCCGAACCACGACCGGGACCAACCGAAACTTTCATTTCGCGAGCTGCATTTATAAAATCTTGCACAATAAGAAAGTAGCCCGGAAAGCCCATGGTTTTCATTACGTGCAATTCAAATTCGATTCGTTCCATCGTTTCAGGACCTATATTCTCACCATAACGATGTCTTGCACCTTCGAGAGTTAGCTTGCCCAGATAATCGGCTTCCAGTTTTACCCGAACTGCTCGTTCAAATCCACCAACATCTTTGATTCCCTTTTCACCGAATTCGTTCAACAACATTTCGTTTGAAAACCTATTACGATATTCTTCTTCACTACCAAAATCTACCGGAATTGGAAAGACTGGCATCATGGCATTCGAGTCAATATCATAGAACTCAACTTTATCAGCGATTTCCAATGTATTTTCGAGTGTTTCGGGTATATCTGCGAAGATTTGAAGCATTTGTTCCGGCGTTTTGAGCCATTCTTGCTTAGTGTATCGCATGCGTGCGGGATCGTCCAGATCTTTGCCTGTGCTCAGGCAAATTAAGCGTTCGTGCGCTTCACCATGTTCTTCTTCAACGAAGTGAACATCATTTGAAGCAACAATTTTTGTGTTGGTTTTGCGGGCAAGTTTTATCAGTTCTGCATTCTGAATTACTTGTTTTTCGTATGTTGAGTAATCTGCATTTGGCTTATCGGTTTTATGACGTTGAAGTTCAATATAAAAATCGTCACCAAAAACGCGTTTATACCACATGATGGCCTTTTCTGCTTCAGCGAGATTACCACTTTCTACTTTTTTATGAATTTCTCCACCTAGGCAAGCCGACGAAACAATAAGTCCTTCGCTGTATTTTTCAAGAATTTCATGGTCGATGCGGGGGCGATAATACATGCCTTCAATCCAGGAAGCTGAAATCAATTTGCATAAATTCTGATAGCCTATTTTATTTTTGGCCAATAAAATAAGATGATAACCGCTGCGATCGTCAGACCCATCTTTTGATAAACGTCCACGTTTTGCAACATAGGTTTCACAACCAATAATTGGTTTAAACAATTTGCGGTTATCGTCTGCAAGCTGTTGCAATAACTCTGCTTTTTCTTCGACTGTTATTCCTTCGTTATCGAGTTTCTGACGAGTTAATTTAAGTTGACTGTAAACCTTATTGTTTTTCTTTTTTACATAGTTGAAAAATTCTTTCACACCAAACATGTTTCCATGGTCAGTAAGTGCCACGGCATTCATTCCTGTCTTAGATGCTTTATCAACCAGCCCAGAAATAGATGACATGCCATCAAGGATGGAGTAATGCGAGTGGACGTGAAGATGAACGAAAGAATTCATAATAAGTTATTGTTTTCAGGCGATTTACAATTAGCGGTTGCTAACTGTTTTTGTGGAGCTAAAGATACAGCAAATTTTTAAAACGAATTGAAATTTTTAAGAATAAGTTGTTGACATTTAGTAGAAAAAGTAGCCAAAAATTTCTATTTGGTTTGCCATGAAGTCATTAAATATTCTTTGCAAAATCGCAAATTTGAGAAATAACATTTTCATCTTCACTACTTACACTCAAAGCTGCTTGTGTGTAAAACGGTTCGCGCGAGGCCAAACCCACCGAAATAAATTGTATTAAATCTTCGCCTTTTTTGTCAGCTAACAATGGACGTTTCCCTTCGCGTGAATGAGCTAATCTATTAGCGAGTTCATTTGCTGATAGCTTCAAATAAACGGTCAACCCACGAGCATTCATAAAATTGATATTGTCGAAAAAACATGGAGCTCCACCACCTGTTGAGATAACAACATTTTCAAATTCAGCCACTTCGTGCAAACAATCTTTTTCTAATCTTCGAAATTCATCTTCACCAAGTTTGGCGAATATCTCAGATACAGATTTAAAATGCTTTTCTTCCAAATGTGCATCCATGTCAACAAAACCATAACCCAGTTTTTCAGATAACAATTTACCCACGGTAGTTTTACCTGAGCCCATATATCCAATTAAAAAAATACGATTCATAAAAATATCATTTTTGTGAAAATCAGCCATTTATTTATGCTTAAACCGAATGTGCAAAAATAGCAAAATTTATTGTGAACGAATAAGACAGTGTTTTTTTAAACTCCCTGTAATATTTGAATGTACACAATTAAAAAAAGGAATGCTTTGAAGCATTCCTTTAAAGTTGCGGAGGCTCGACTCGAACGAACGACCTTTGGGTTATGAGCCCAACGAGCTACCACTGCTCCACTCCGCGATATTTTGTGACTGCAAAAGTACTACTATTATTGGAACTGACAAATATATTAGTGTTATTTATTAAACACTCCAAAGACTCTGGTTTTTCAAACCCAATTTAAATTCTTTGTATTTCACTGAATATAATCTATTCGACTACAAAAAAAATCGGTAAGAAATTGCCTTACCGATTTTTAAAAATTATAAAAAAATTTCTTAGAATGAAATTACAGCCTCAGCACTTAATCCGTGAAACTCATAACCATTCAAAAGGTAATTTACATTTGGAACACCAGTATATTGCTGATTTACGTATTCAACTTTTGCCATAATGTTTTTAGTTACATACCAGCCACCGCTGATTGCCAAACGGCTGATTCCAATTGTATAAGCTGGAACTGGAGCAAGAACAGTAGTAGAATTAGCTGCGCCGCCAGCATCTGCTACGTCAGCAGATACCGCATTATAACGAGCGCCTAAGAAGAAGTTTTCTGCTTTACCAAAACGGAAAATTAAATCTGTTGCAAATTGGCTTGCATTTCGTTCTTTTGCTTCAGCAGGAGTTCGTCCTTTAGCTGATTCAACAGTTGTAAATGATTCTACGCTAAAATTATCCGTAAGATTATATTTTAGGAACAAGTTACCCATTACAGTTGTAAGTTTGTCAGATAATCCTGGATTAAAACGTCCTCCAAATGCAGTTCCAGTTCCGGGAGCAGCATTGTACATAATCGCAGAGTAATTAGAACCAGAGCGGTCTCCACCAAACAATGTATTAGAAAGAGCCCCGGCAGTAGTATAAACAGAACCGGTTATACGTGCACGGAATTTATCTGTAATTTGTTTGTCGTAACCCAATTTCAGTAAAAGCGAAGGGTTATGTAGCCCATTTGAGTATTTAAAAGATGCTTGTGTTGTATCAATATATGCCAAGCTTGGATTTAAATTTCCATTGGTAAGTCCGATAACACCTACAAAACCTTTATAATTTACATCGGCTTCTGCTCCAATTTCGGTTGCAAATTCGTCCATAATATAGTTTTCCATAAAAGGATTGTAAATTGCATTGCCACCGTCAGAACGACGGAAGTGAGCATCACCATAGTTTACGTCCATTTGACCTACTTTGATGGTAGTATATTTCATAATATTGTCCAATAAATCCAATTTGATAAACGGAATTTTATTAAACTGAACATAACCACCTTTTACCCAAGTTTCATTGTGATGTTTTGAAGCAAGATAAAGTGTTACTTGCAGTGTAATACCATCTGCCAAATAACTATTAATGTTCAAATTAGCCATTGACAATGCAAAGTTTGGAGAATTTTTGAACAATGCTTGTGTGTTCTTGGTAGGATCTTGGTTTGTTACATCATTGCTGTTGGTTAATGCTATATAAGGCATTGAAATCGAACCACCAAATTCTACTTTTGGTCCAGTAAACGGAGTATCTGTTTTTGGGGTTTCAAACATATTCACTCCTGTTTGATCAGTTGCACGAAGTTGTGCAAACATTGTACTGCTAACTAATAGTGCAGCCAATAATACCATAATTGATTTCTTCATTGTTGTTTTCATTTTAGTTATCTATTTTAATTGATTTAATCTTACTAATTATTGAATAATAGGTGCTCCCTCTAATACGACGTTGTATTTTAATGTAATAGCATCAGCCACTTTCATCATTCCTAACATGGCTGTAGGTGGTTTCATTTTAAAATCAGTCATTTTCAATGGTATAGTTCCTGAAAACTCATAAACTCCTGGTTTCAAATTTTTACCGGTAGTTTTAAACGATATTTTTCTCGCTGCACCGGCCATCGTCAAATTGCCGGTAACAGTGGCACTTACTTCAGATCCATTAACAAGCATGGAAGTGACATCAGTCATTTGGAACGTAATAGTTGGATTTTTTGCGTCGTCAAAGGCTTCATAGGTTTTCTTATCCATTAAACTTTCACCGCTTTTAATTGACTTAACTGGAATTTCTACATTTAATGATTGAACTTGTTTCGCATTAATTACGAGTTCGCCTTTCATTTGCTCAACTTTTGTCTTAAAATCATGGACATTAGTAGTTCCTAAAATTGTCATTGTGGAAGCCTTTGGGTTAATCTTAAGACTTTGAGCCATAGCTAAATTGCATGTTATTGATACTAAACCAATCATGAACAATGCAATAATTTTGGTTAACTTTTTTTTGATCATTTGTTTAAATTTTGAATGTTTATATAAGTCCTATAACACTGATAGCATTGTACTGTAAAAAAATAATTTCAAAATAATTATAAGTCCTATAGCATTAGTAGTATTTCATTACAAAAAAATATCAATGCTATAACTTTGGTAGTATTGTAAAACAAAAAAAATATACTTTTGTTTATTCCGTTGCCACTAAATCTTTACATTCGTAATAAGTTTCAGAAATAATTTGTTCAAGCGTTTTGCTTGTTAATAATGAAATAATATCTTCCCGGAACTCATTCCAATAGTTTCTTCCTTTACAATCGTGAGCTGACCTATCGCAAAATCCTAAATTATTAATGCATTCTATTATGGTAATCTGCTCAAAAGCTGTATATATATCATACATAGTGATATCCTTTGGATCGCGTGTTAATCTATAACCACTGCTTTTTCCTCTTGAGTTGGTAATCAGCCCCTTAAGTTTTAGTGCAGATATAATGGGATCTAAATATTTCAAAGAAATATGTTGACTTTGAGCAATGTCTTTTTGTAATACTCCGTTTGGATCGGTTGCTGTTGCAATTTCAATGATTGTTCGTAAACCGTAGCGTATTTTAGTATTAATTCTCATGATTAAGGATAAATTTCAGCAAATATATTAGAAATTTATTTATCCTATAACTTTGGTAGCATTACTTTTATTTATTTATATTGATTATAAATAATAATGGATCTAATATTGACCTTATATATTTTTATAATACAGATAATCAAATGATTAAATTAAAGAAAAATATATGTATTAAAAATTATTAATTCGTTTTATTTGATTTAATGAATTGATAATAAAGGATTAATGAATAATTTCTTTAAAGAGATAACTTCCATGATAACAGAACATTGAGATTTTTGACTCTTATAGTAATAATTGCAGACATATTTAAACTTGATTTTCACAGACAGAAAACATAGAATGTTGTAAATTGACATTAATAATTTGACTTTTAAGAAAATTGGAGTTAAATATTAGCACAGACTAATTATTTAATAGTGAAATTAAAAAATTAGTTGTATGTTTGCAGTATCTTAATTTAAAAATAAAAACTACCATCATGAAAAAACTAGTATTAATTTATTGGCTTTGCATAGCATCAGCCAGTGCCTATTCTCAATCCGTAGAACTAAAAGTAAATAATCCTATGCCTCGCGTTGGTGACAATTTGTATGTGAGTTTTGAAATCAATCCCGAAAAAACGGAGTTGCAAAAAGGCATTGTTAATATTACTGCTAAGGAAAAGAAATCTGCTTCACCTTTCAAAATGTGTACAGATCCTGATTATACAATTGGAAGCGGATCGCTTTCTTTGAAAAAGAAACTGGAAAAGACTGGAAATTTACAATTTGGTCCCTTTAGTTTTAATATAGATGGAAAAAACTATAAATCGGGATTGTTGAATGTTATTGTCTACCCCGAATTGCCAAAAGAAAAGAATGGTGTGTGGATTAGCTATATCAAGTCGGGTGAAGACAATTACGTAATTATTGAACAAAGGATTGAAGGGTATGATGAAAAACTTTTTGGCAGGAGTCCAAGTCTACTTAATAATGACAATGTTTTTGTTCGGGTAGTTGACTCACTTACCAATAAGCCTAACAGAGATATTGTTTTTGTAGGTGGAGTTTCTTCTTTAGGGACGAGATACATAGATAACGACTCGAAAAATAAAGATGGACAATTCATGCAGAGGACATTAGTATATAAAGTATGGACAAGTGAAAAATATAAAAATGATTTCATGCTGGGCCGGGAACAACTGCTCAATTTGCCTGAAAAAAGTGATTTTAGTCCAATTTTGATAAAAGTTGATTAACGAAATCTATCATTCTGAATATACGAAAGGATTTGTCTATTCAGAACATAGTTGCAAATTTAAAACATAAAATAAAAATATAACATGGAAGTAACCAGAGAGCTAACCAAAGTAGAATTACAATTAATGAACGTACTGTGGGACAAAAAGGAAGGATTTGTCAACGACATTTTGGCTGAATTGCCAGAACCGAAGCCGGCTTACAATACAGTATCTACCTTTATGCGCATTCTTGTAACGAAAGGTTTTGTCGGATATAAAAGTTATGGTAAAAGTCACCAGTATTATCCACTCATCTCGCGCGAAGCGTACATGGAGAGTTTTATGTCCGGTGTAAAAAATACTTTTTTCAAAGGCTCACTCCGTTCAATGATTTCTTTTTTTGCTCAAAAGGAAAAATTGTCTAAAAAGGAAATTGAGAGTATTATTCAGATATTGAATGAAAATAAAAACCAAGAACCATGAATCCAGCATTGTTAGCCTTAGGAATTCCCATTGGGAAATACATAGTTGCTTCGGCACTAATGGCCGTTTTCTATTGGTTTTTGTTTCGTGAAAAGACCTCTTTCAATAACTGCCGCGTGTATTTGTTGTCTATTGCTTTGGTAGCTATTTTAATTTCGCAATTCAACATTGTGATTTACACGCCGCCTGCTAAAGTTGTGGAAATTGAGGCGCAACCAGTTGCGCTCCGGAAGTTGACCGAGATCAATACACCAACTGCACAGATTCGGACTTTGGCATCTCCAATCAAACCTACAGAAGCATGTAAATATGCCGAATTGCTAACGATGCCGAACATTGCGCTGGGAATTTACATTGCGGTGACCAGTGCGCTTTTCCTCTCACTTTTGATCCAGCTGTTCAGGATATTGACACTAAAACGCCGTGGAAAGCTGACGACAAAGGATGGTTTTGAACTGGTGGAAAGTGACGAAATTCCCACTCCGTTCTCGTTTTACAAAACTATTTTTCTGAGTCCAAACCTAACAGGTTCCAAATTGGATATGATTCTTAAACACGAGCAATGGCATATCCGACACCGGCATTATATCGATGTATTTATGATGGAAGTACTTGTCCGCCTGCTGTGGTTCAACCCGGTATTGTGGTGGGTTCGCCGTGAATTGCGCAACGTAAGTGAGTTTCAGACTGACCGCAGCGTACTTGACGAAGGGTTAAACCTATATAAATATCAGGCAACCATATTGGAAGAGGTAATGGGTACAAATTTCAATCTGACAAACGGATTCAATAATTCATTCACAAAAAAGCGATTTATCATGATGAAGAACAAATCATTCAACAATTTCACACTCGGTCGAACATTGATTCTACCCTTGCTTTTTGGGGTTTTCTCGTTGTTATGCTTTACTTCGGCTAAAACCAGAATTAGTTACGTTGAAAAAAATACAGGCAATAGTAGCTCAGTTTCTCAGAAAGTTCAATCATCAACAGATGTAGTTGCTGAAAAAAAATCAAACGTTGATGACTTAAAGGAGGCAACGGATATTGTTGTATCTTTCGATAAATCGGGGAATATCAAGGGAAGAACGTTGTTTTATAAAATTATTGACGGGACTCAAAATGTTATGGTAACCGAGAGAAACAAAGGAAAATATTGGGGAAATATAGTTGTTCCGGAGAAAGTACTTTATTCCGGGAAAACATATTTCGTAACAACGATTGGACGATATGCTTTTGAGAGCTGCTCAAATCTAACTTCAATTACTCTTCCAAAAAACTTAACCAATATAGAATTAATGGCGTTCGACCATTGCACTTCACTAACATCAATCATTATCCCCGATAATGTAAAAAGTATTGGCTTCTGTGCATTTCAGTCATGTTCGGGATTAACTTCAGTTAGGATTTCAAAGAGTCTTAAAAGAATTGAGAATTTTGCATTTAGTGGATGTGGTATTACTTCAATCAACATCCCGAATAGTGTGAAAGAAATTGGCGAATATGCTTTTGCAGCCAATAATAAACTGACTCATGTTGTTATTCCGGACGGCGTTAACAGTATTGCGAAATACGCATTTAATAATTGTATCAATTTACAGGACATAGTTATTCCCGGTAGCGTTACAAGTATTGGCGAAGGTGCATTGGATATATGCAGAAATTTAAAGCAAATTAAGCTTGAATCAGCATCCCCGATAAATATATCTGATCACTTTTTCAAAAATGTCATGAGCTCCGGCATTGCGCTGAATGTCCCCAAAGGTTCCGGATCAATTTATAAGGAAGCTATTGGTTGGAAAACTGTTGTGGAAATAAATGAGTTTTGAAACTTAACAAGAAGAATATAACTATTCCTTGTCTTCCGCTTTAAATATCAAATCAGAGAGTTTAATAAAATGAAATAACACAAAATACCATGAATCCAGAATTATTAGCCTTAGGACTGCCTATCGGGAAATACATTTTTGCTTCGGCATTAATGGTTGTTTTCTATTGGTTTTTGTTTCGTGAAAAGACCTCGTTCAATAACTGCCGCATGTATTTGTTGTCCATTGCACTGGTAGGTTTGTTGATTTCGCAATTCAACATAGTGGTTTACACGCCGCCTGCTAAAATAGTGGAGATAGAAGCACAGCCAATTGTAATTAATACTTTGCAGCAAGGCAACACACTAACTGCACCAACCCAGATTTCGGTGACAGCAACCAAAACTCCTCAAAAAAGCAGTTATCTTGAAATGCTGACTGTTCCTAATATTGCGTTGGCTATTTACATTGCGGTTACTGCCGTTTTGTTTATATTACTTCTTATCCAGCTATTCAGGATACTGGCACTAAAACGTAATGGGAAACAGACGACAAAGGATGGTTTTGTACTGGTGGAGAATGACGAAATTCCTACTCCGTTCTCGTTTTACAAAACCATTTTTCTGAGTCCAAACCTCACGGGTTCCAAATTAGACATGATACTCAAGCACGAGCAATGGCACATCAAGCATCGGCATTATATCGATGTATTTATGATGGAAGTGCTTGTGCGCCTGCTGTGGTTTAATCCGGTATTGTGGTGGGTTAGGCGTGAGTTGAGCAATGTGAGCGAATTTCATGCCGACCGTAGCGTGCTGGACGAAGGACAGGAACTTTACAGTTACCAAAGCATTATCCTGGAAGAGGTGATGGAAAACAATCCGTATTTAGCCAATGGTTTCAACAATTCATTTACCAAAAAACGATTTATTATGATGAAAAGTAAATTTAACCTCCGCTATGCAACGCTTCGTCGTGCATTGATTTTACCTTTCTTTATCGGCGTATTTTCGTTGTTGTGTTTCACTACCGGTAAAAGCGAAGTTCGCTATGTTGAGAAAAAAACGGATTTGCAAGAACCTCAAAATTCTACAAATGCTATTGAAAGCTTATTACCGGAAAAAACTGCCAGTGGAAATACACTCAAAGATTCTGTAAAAATTAAATCCGGAAATAACACCTACACTTTTGGAATGAATCAATCCACTTCGGATGCAGAAATTCAAAAAGGAATGACAGATTTTTCGAACGGATTGGGCAATACTATTAAAAAGCTGAATAAAATATTAGAAAATTATAGCACCACTACCTTGAAGAAAGATTTGATTAATGCTTTTACGACTTTGGATATAAAAGCAAATCAGCAAAACATTGCAGGTTTCGAGTTAAGCGATGCTTTTATTTCGTCCGTTTCACGTCAGTCCATCAAAAATACGGTTGATAATTTCTCAAAAATCAAAGTTAAGATGGACGAACTACGTAAAGAAAAACCATCGATGGAACAAACGCAAAGGTTTTCTGTACTGGCTGTTTCGGTGTTAAGTGACAATTTGATCTCTGAACTAATGGGTGACGTACTTCAAAAAAATATGTCTGGAACGTCTGGATTTCTGGGTAATCAATTCTCTCAACTTTTTTCTATTATGCCTATATCTAACTCATCAACTCAAGCAGAGCCAACTGTTATAACCCGTACGGTTTCTATGCCTGCTCCTCCAACTCCTCAAGAAAAATTACATGACGCAAAGGTTTGGGAAGAAGCTTACAGGGCAAAACCTGAACAAATAAAAATAAGCGACTTGCCGGACAACCCGAAGACAACAAAAATGATACGTATTGAAAAACTCAAAAATGAAACAAAGGTTAC
>Ga0302288_1001144_pt1 | contig 17745 bp, 15 predicted proteins | sample III_Fen_N1_1_FD_194549 | JGI IMG/M metagenome (GOLD analysis project Ga0302288, IMG submission 194549) | Peat permafrost microbial communities from Stordalen Mire near Abisko, Sweden - III_Fen_N1_1 | ecosystem: Environmental > Terrestrial > Soil > Wetlands > Permafrost | place: Sweden: Abisko...
AGCATAGGTAAGTACCTCGTAATAGGCTGAAGCCGTATTATAAATTAGCGTTTCATTTTCCTTCAACAGATTCAAATCGGCAATCTCTTTATTGACCTTTGATGTTTTTACATCAAGCGATGCACTTCTGTCAAATAGTTTTTGATCCAATTGTACGTAAGCTGTATTGCTGAATTTACTTCCCATCTGTAGCTTTGTTTCTTTATCTGAAAATGCTCCGGCAGGTATCACTGAAGTTGCCAGTTTAAGATTATAATCCAGCCCGACATTTCCTGAAATAGATGGTAGTAAAGCTGATCGGCTCTCGCGGATTTTTTCTCTTGCTGATTTGGCTGAATTTTTATAAATAGTACTATTTGGATGATGCTGCAGGGTATAATTGATGCATTCTTTTAATGACATTGTCTGATCTTGTGCTATTAACCGACCCGACAAGAAAAATGGCAGCGCAAGCATCAAACAGACCCTCAGAGTTTTCGTTTTTAAAGTCATAATAAAATTATTTTTTGCTTTGTTTTAATTTTATGTAATGTGCAGATGTTTATTGCTTTATTTAGTTAGGATGTTACTATTTTTTTTTACTAAACATATCATTAAAGAAAACAGTTGCCCCTCGCCAATGAAAGGATAATGAAAATGCAATTAACATGGTTGACGGAAAAATAATGAACAGGTCGTTGTTTATGCCGATGCCTATTGCAGCACCCCAATAACAGCAAATAAGAAAAAATCCAATTGACATAGTGACTGGGAAAATATAAATCAGCGCACAACACAGTTCGATTATTCCAATCCAGATTATTCTGTTATGAAAATTTAAATGGGTATGTTCAACCAAAAAATCAGGGAGAAGTAGTTTTGAAATAGCATCAGCTATCATCAAAATAGTTGGTAGCCAGAAAAAATATGGTTTTATTTTTTTTATCAGATTCATATTGCATTTCTCGAAATTCAATGCAAAGGAATCTAATCGGAGGAAGTTATGAAAAGGAAATATACGTGAACTGTTCAAAAAAGGGGGTGAATTGCCAAACAGATCAATTCTGTGCCAGCCATTCAATAAACTGGGTGACTTTGAGTCGGCTTATAAGTATCTGATCAGGATAATCAAAAGTGAGATTGACCTGAATTTTTCGATTGAAATGACGAGACGCATCCTTTATGGCTTTTCGGTTGATGAGGTATTGGCGGTTTGCTCTGAAAAATAGATCTCCGCAAACGGATTCAAGCTCTTCTAATGACTGAGAAACTATATGTTTCTTTAAATCAAATGTCAATGCAATCACGTAATCGTCCTCATACACAAAAAGAGCTATTGTGGATGTTCTAATTGGAATAATTTTATCACCCTGACTAATAACAATAGAAGTAGAAGGCTGTTGTATAGTTGATGACGGCGTACCTATAGTTCGTAATAAATTGTTGAGACTGATGTTGAAAGAAGAAAAATTTGATTTAAGTGTGTGGTATTTTTCTAAAGACTTTGCTACCGAGTTGCGGTCAAATGGTTTTAGGATATAATCGATTGAGTTCGTATTGAAAGCTTCCAGCGCATATTTATCATAGGCTGTGCAAAAGATAACAGGTACAGATAGCTGTATTTTATTGAATATCTCAAAACTAAGCCCGTCGCTGAGTTGAATATCCGAAAAAATCAAATCAAAGTCTGAATTGTTTTCCATATAGGATAAGGCCTGTTCTACAGATGAAAGAATCGTGACAACTTCTATTTGATCGTCAATAGATTCAAGTGTAGTTGACAGCTCTTTTGCCGTCCGTTTCTCGTCTTCGATAATAATTACTTTCATCATGGTATTGTCTGAATAAGCTTAATTGTAACCGTATATTCAGTTTGGGTGTCTTTGATGTCGATATTTTTACCAACGATCAACTGATATCTTTTGTTGAGATTTTCAAGACCCACGCCCTTTCTTTCTCCATCCAGAGACATGGGTTTGGGCATTTTGTTGTTGGATACAATCAACAGACCATCTTTTAATTCAATACTAACCTTTAGTGGTTTTTCGTCACTAAATGAATTATGCTTAAATACATTTTCTACTAACGATTGGAGAGCATAAACAGGGATTTGGTACTGACTTATCTGTTCATCAGGTACAGTAAGGGAGCAATAAAAAGATTCTTCAAACCGTAGTTTCTGAAGTTCAATGTAATCCTTTGTAAATTTCAATTCTTCCGAAAGCGGAATAAGCACGTGTTCGTGAGCCGATATTGTATATCTCAGAAAATCTGAAAGTCGGATAACGTATCTTTTAGCCAGATCAGAATCGGTACTTATAATGGAACTAAGGGTACTTAGTGCGTTAAATAAAAAATGAGGTTGCATTTGCCTTACCAGAGCCTGTTGTTCGGCCTCTAAATTCTTTATTTTCAATTCAGCCAATTCTTTATCTACTTGTTCTTTTTTTGTTCTGGTAATAATTGCATTTAATATGATCAATATAATTGTGTTGAGTGTGAGAATATTGATTATTGTAAATATAATCGACGGTCTGTTTCCATTATCATCCATTTCGGGGAAAAGATGTAAGACAACCCAAAACAATGCAAACAAAAGTAATGTGAAAATGTAACTCAGAGCGTACCACTCCGTGTTGTTTTTACGACCGCTTTTTACCCATATATTTATCACATAAATATTCACTCCCCACATAACCATTGTTAGAATTGTCATAGTTGTAAGTGCAGACCAAAAATTCAGTGGATATCCATATGCTTGCAGAAAAAAAATCGGTGACAACTCAAAGGCTGCCATGATAGGAGACGATAAAAGCGCAGTTCTATATAATTTATTCATATACATAGTTGAAAATAGGTATAAATATAGAGTTGTTTTCTGAATGTTGTTTATATACTTCTCTTAGGTTATACAAAGTTACAACTAATAACTGAATTGACTTTATAAACTCAAATTCTATCATTTCTGCAAAGACCTTTAAGCATTGAGAAATATTTAAGTAATTGAAACTATATAATGTCGTATTTCTTAATTCTTTCACTTTCGTGTAAATTTGTGCAATTCGTGGTTTAATGATTATTTAAAACCACGAATTGCACGAATTCCCACAAATTAATTCGGGAAATAATTTGTGGGAATATGAATTGTCACGAATGAATATACGACATTTAATTGTTCGTCCTACTTAGACGCGCATTGGGTTTAATGCCAAATAATACACCCTGCGCCCTCCCGCCATGCGGGATAAATTGCGGGGCAATGTATTTATTATGCTGGGCTTGCAGCCCGAAAACCAATTCAATTCACTGAACCCAAGGCTTCACCTTGGGCTAGAATATTGTAGCCTTGCAGGCTGCACTAACAATCTATAAGTCCCGCACTTCCTCCTCCATTTTCCCCCTACAAAATCATGGTAATATTCAGTCCGCTCCATGGGCCGGCTAATCGTGGGTGTCGGGTATTGTACCACCTGAAAAAGATATACAGGTAATTGGCTGAGCTTCCCGGGCCCAATGTCAGTATAAAGGTGGCTCTGGACGAAAGGTCTTTCTCTAATCCCGGTTCATCGGCCGAATCAGGGGGCGTTTTACCCACTTTGTAGCGAAATTGCACACAGTCGGCATGTTGAATAATACCCGCCCGAAGTGCACTAATGCCGTAACATTTCACCTTCATCATGCCTCCGCCAATCGGTTTGAACGATACCGTTACCGCCTCTTTGATAGGAGCGAGCGGGATGGTACGGTTCTTCTTTTCAGACACGCCTCTTTTAATCCGAAATTCACCCGCGTCTTCAATGGTGGCTTGTGCCGATGCGCCAATCCGGTCGAGAATATGATTGGTTCTGTCCAGTTGCACCGTTTTGCGGATAATCTCCAGCAATTGCTCCTTTATAGCTATTGTCCGGCTTACTGCTTTGTTGCTGTACAGCGCGTAGAGGGGTTTCCACTCTTCCGCAAGTTCCGCCCAGCGGTTTGCTTCCGCCTCGGTTAAACCCAGACGGGCGGCATTGTTTACCGGCGTACCTTCGGCTAAATATCTACTTGTATTCAGAATGTACGTGTTAAACGTACTAATCAAACGGGGAATTCTGGATCGGTCGGGCATGGTGATGTGGTTTGATTAAGTTGAATTAAGGTTGCTTCTATTAAGCTAAATACACTGCAAATATAAAAAGGTATTTTGAAAATACACACTTTTTTACTCAGAAATTTTCATATTGTTTTATCAGTGCAACGGTGGATCGTATTAATCCGTCTCAATCAGCCGATAATGCACACTTGTACCCTAACGTATCGAATCAATGCTGTTTAAGTGCACCTTCCCATTTCATCAATGCACATTGATATTAAATCGGTCATGACTGGTAGCATAATAGTCATGACTATTACGCCTACTTTACGCTTTTTAATTCCAATAGTCAACACTATTACTACAAAAGTCATGACTATTATACTTATAACGCGCTTTTCTATCTCAATAGTCATGACTGTACTTATACTAGTCGTGACCGTTTGATTCACAGTACGCCTTTTTATTGTAATAGTCATGACTATTATTATACTAGTCAAGACCGTTAGAATTAAAACATACCTTGAAGCATTACCAATGCACCGCGAAGCAACAAAAACCCACGTCGTTACACTGATAATGTGAGTCAACGAAACAACGACATGCCTTGTATAACTACAAAGCAACGTTACAACTCCTACAACAAGTATCTATACAACAAGGACGTGTATTGAAGTTATTGTGATACGGATACGCCAATTCCTGGGGCAAGTTATTGTTTGACATAGGTGATTCGATATTTCTTCGTGCTGAATCAATTATTTTCAGGTCGGTATTAGCTTAATTAAAGAAAAACTTTTTATCTTTGGAGTGTGAATAAATAATAAGCAACAATCAGTCATATTAATAAGTTGGATATGAGAGCTTCTGTGAAAAATATTTTATTTGCTATATGGCAGATAATAAGCGATATAATAAAATGAAACAACCTTATATAGTAAATATATGCGAATTGCTACTTTGCATATCCATTTTTGAGTTCGCATATATTGCATGTTAGGGCACATTGTAAAAAAAAAATCGACGCTATGATAAACTACTTTTCTAAGAATAAAGGACATTTGAAAATTTGTGAAGACAGCTTGACTTCTAGTGTATTTGACTTATTAAAGTATCTTCCAGCAGAAATATTTTGGAATATTTTAAGAAAGTCGTTGTACCATGACAAACTGCCTTCAATTAGTGGAGAATTAATTGCAATTAAGTTTTGGGAAAAATGGAGTCCTGAAGGAACAAGTAATTCAAACTATGTAGAACCTGATATATTTCTCGAATTTATTGATTTTGACATTATCATTGAGGCAAAAAGATACAATGAGTTTCAACAGAATATCAATCAAAGAAAATCTCAGATTCAATCATATTCAAATGAGTTAGGAAGTAACAACAAAAAGCTTTACTACATACAATTAGGGGGATTACATAGTATTGAGGATGAACCCAATGAAATAGACATTATTGATGTTGTTATATGCAAAACTGACTGGTCAAAATTACTCAATCAAATTATTGCAGAGAAAAAAAGTATTGAAGATGTCAATTTGGCTCAATTGAATTCATATAAAAGAATATATAATGACTTGATTAGATGCTTTGAAATGCATGGTTTCTACAGAAAAAGTTGGTTATGCGAAATGAAAATTACAAACAGAATAAACACAAATAATATCAACAGACTATTTGACTATGCAAAGTAACACAAAAGACTTATTAATAGAAGTTCGAAAATCATACAGGCTTCTATTTGAATATCAAAAAAGAATTCTTGACTTAGTAGACTTTATTGGAAAGAAATATGGTCTTGACTATAATGGAGGTTATCCAAAATTTAGTAGTGTTGCACCAAGGAATGGAAGTGGTAGCCTGAATTTCTGGGCTTGGGATTGGTTAAACATGTATTATTATGAATTTCATTTTGCGAATAAGAAAAGTGGAGATGACACTTTATTCTTCTCTATATTTGTATTAAATGACAATGGATTTTTTAAAGCAAACAACGAAACTAAAATCAATAAAACGTCAATTTCAAAATTCTCAGACATAGATGATTCAGAGAGTGAACTAATATTTGTAATTGGAAAGAATTTATGGGATGGTTGGGGATATAATTGGGATGAACCAGAATTTACGCTAAAGAAATTCGGAGAAAAAAGAAAAGATGCAAATAAAATTATGATTTTCAAACACTATTCTTTGAAACTATTTGAAGATGAAAATAAAGCACTAAAATGTCTTAAGGATTTCGAAACTATTTGTGGTGAAAACGATATTAAATTTAAAATTATAGAACCCAAAATCGAATAAAAACAACGATGCCCTAACACACGCCTCTTTCATGGGCTAGCTGGCGTGCAAACTGTCTAAATCATTCTCCTGCTCCCGCACGATTTTATCGCGTGGGAAAACAAACAGATAATTTAGTAATGCTATACGATATAATCGCTCAGTAGCCGAGGAATCTTTCGAGAATATTAGATAAAACAATCAACAATATATGAAATTACTTTTTATGAGCCCAACTAATTATCAATACAGGAAACTTCATTTGACAATGTTGTTTGCAAGCGTTATTTTCGCAAATCTACAATGCCAAATAATAAAAGGTAAAGTCGTTGATGCGTCAAGTAATAATGCGCTGGAATATGCAAGTATAGGAGTAATTAATACTAGCATAGGTACTATTGCTAATGAAGCTGGTGAGTTTAATTTAAATATCGAAAAGTCAACCCCATCTTCAATTGTCAGATTTTCAATGATGGGTTATGAGCCCGTGTCATTATCAATCGGTGAACTTACAGATAAAGACAACGTAATAAAACTTAATGCAAAGCCAATTCAATTAAATGAAGTTTCTGTTTCTCCAAATAATGTGTTAAGGAAAGTAGGTATTACTTCTCAGAAAAATAAAGTAGGACTTTGTGGTTGGGGAGGAGACAAACGAGAAAGAGGTTATGAAATAGGTTCTAGATTTGATTTGGGAAATTCTATATCAAGAATCCAAAAGATTAGTTTTTATATAGATAAGCAATCCTATAACAATTGCTTGCTTCGTATGCATATTCGAAGTATAAATAATGGTATTCCAGATAAAGAGTTGATTAATGAGAATATCATATTTAATATTTCAAAGAGTTCTGGATGGATTGATTCAGACTTAAATAAATACGATATTTTTTTGAAAGGAGAAGTTGCAGTAACACTTGAATGGGTTAGTGCAACAGGAATAAATTTAAATAATCTAAAACGAATGGGGAAGGATAAAGTAAAATCATCTGTTATTTTAATCCCAGTTACAAAAAGTGCCGACTGCGTGTATCGTAGATGGGGTGTTGAAGCCCAGTGGCATAAAACTGAAAATCAGAGTCCATGCATGTATTTGACTATTCAGTAATGCACTGCTCCCGCGCGATTTTGTCGCATGGGAAAACAAATATATAATTTAGTAATGCTACACGATATAATTGTGCGGTAGCGGAGGAAATAAAGTAATAAAAAACAGAAAATGATTAAACAACAAGCCATAAAAGAACTTAGTGTGATTCCGGGTGTCGGCAAGTCACTAGCCGCCAACTTATGGGATATTGGCATTCAAACGGTTGCCGATTTGAAAGGTCAGGATCCCGAGAAACTCTACGAACTCTCCAACGCGTTTGCAGGAGCAGTGCAGGACCGATGTGTTTTGTACGTTTTTCGGTGTGCCGTTTATTTTGCCGATACTCCTGCTGATGAACGCGAGTCGGATAAACTGAAATGGTGGAATTGGAAAGATAAAAAGTGAACGCCTTTTATTTTGGGTTTCGTGAGTTCCAACTCGCGGTATTTATGAATAATCGCTAGTTGAAATTACTCGCTTCGATCATGACTGCCGGTTCGCGAAACCCGATTCAAATCAGCATTAAATTCAAAAAAACGGCGACATAATAAAAGTCAAGACTACTTCAATATAAACTACTCAAAAAAATGAATCCCAAAAACTCATACAAAAAGTTTTCATTTCGTTGCTTCCTGCTTTTGGGAGTTGCTGTTTTGTTTTTCAGTTGCGGCAGTATGCGGAACATTGAAAACAAGCAACGGAAGGAAGTGTATGAAAAGTTGGGATTAGAGAGTTCAAAGCATGATAATTTTGAGCTTTACAAAGAAGCTGCTTCGTGGTTGCATGTTCCGCATGTGGATGGTGGTACATCGCGTCGCGGAACAGATTGTTCTTTTCTGGTGTACAGCATTTACAATACGGTTTATCATAAAACGCTGGAGCGCAATTCGGCAGCCATGTTGAATAAAAACTGCGAACGACTAACCAAGAATCAACTTCGGGAAGGTGATTTGGTCTTTTTTTATACAGCCGTCAATTCAAAATCGGAAGTTACCCACGTGGGTATTTACCTGAAAGATCATAAGTTTATACACACTTCTACGTCCAAAGGCGTTAATGTGAGCAGTCTGGACGAAGATTACTATCGCAAAGCCTGGATTTGTGGGGGCAGGGTGAAGTGATTATAGTTAAGTTGGGGTTTTCAAAAATATTTATTCCTTAAACTTCGGATTAAAAAGTAGTACCCCGACATTGAATCCGATATGCCAATGACCGGCTGAGGCACTGTTATAATTGGCGAAAAGACTTGCCGTTGCCACTTTAAAGTCGTAAACCAGTGCGGTTTCGCTCAGCCAATGCGATGTGGAGAAAGGTTGGGAGTAATAAGCCGAGTTGTCGGCGGAACGCAGGATGGATTGGTAAGGTAAAAACCAATACGTTTCGTTCCGAAGTTGCAATTGATCCGATAGTCCATAAACAGGCTTTAGACAAATTGCTCCGAACCGATTAGCCCGATACGCTTCATCAAAAATTGCTTTTGAAAACAAGGTTGGCTGAAAAGAAGGAGCCTGAGTAATTGCAGCCGCGTAATCAGGCAGCAATCCTTGGGTTGAAAAAGTCAGTTCGGCATACGTCCCAAGCGTAAACTTTCGGGAAATTTGGAAATATTGATCGGATAAGATACGGTATTGAAACCATGAATCGGTTCTATTCGTTGGTTGCGTATATGCTCCATTTATAAATTGCGCTGATATCCGGTAGTTGTGCCCGCTTGTAGGGTACGTGCTGTTATTCAGCGTATTACTTTCCGCTTTCAGAAAAATGCTTCCAAGCCTCAATTGGTCAATTGTTTTTGATTCAGAGATATTCTCAGGATTATAATTGTCACTCATAAAGCCGTAACCCATACCCAATTCCAATCTCCCTTTCATGGTTAATGGGAATCCGATGGCTAATTTACCGTAAGTCTCGTTTTGATTCAATGCAGGGAACTTATCGGCAGCGTAGGTGAACTGATGAGTTACCACATTCGCTTGCAGAAACCAGGGCTGCTTTGATGGTATATCCAACCGTGAACTAACCGACGCTCCGCTGTAAAACTTCCCCAATTGCCCGTCGATAGATGCGGTAAGACCTAATTTCTTATAGTTTTGATAGGTAAGACCCACAAATGCCTGATCGCAATTGCCGGACGAGATATTCCCACCAAGTTGCACTTTCCATGTATCCGCATTTTTTATATTTAACTTCAAATCAAACTGTCCTGTTGCAGCGTTGAAAACTGTTTGAGGGAATACTTCTTCCAATCGTTGGTCTGAAATCAAGTTGAAATACGAACGCTTTAGTTCTTCCAATCCGAATTCAATGTGTTGAGTTTTAAAATATCGTTTGATAATGATTTGTTGCAAACTGTCCACTCCCTTCACGTCAGGAACTTGAAATTTAAAATCAGGAAATTTTGCCTTAAATGCTGTTCGTCGGAGGTTCATCTCTTGTTTTGAAATGCGTCGTTCAACCCGGGATTTGATTTCATCCAGATGTTTCATAACTGAATCGTAGCCAATTTTGACCAATTCATCCACTTTCGAGAAATCAAATACATCCACTTTGGCCAAATCGAATTTCAGCAGCAATCCATTGGTTGTCGGCAGTGAATAATCCGTTCGTGAAATAATCATATTTTGCAACTGCATCAGTAAATCGTCGTCGCTTGCTTTCGGGGTATTGTGGGCCACTACGCTACCGATGGTGTAGTCGGGACGAAACTCTTTTTGCATAACTCCGGCGGGGAAATTATCGTAAATTCCCCCATCGAAAAGCAATGTGCTGTCGTTGTTCGCAGGCTTAAACATAAACGGAAATGTCATGGAAGCACGAATGGCATTGCCAAGATCGCCCTCCCGAAAGACAACCGCCTGTTTATTATAAACATCAGAAGCTACACATCTAAAGGGCACAAGTAAGTTATCGAACTTTTCATCTTTCAAAGCATTTGCTTGCGCAAAAAGAGGTATAAAAGCAAAATTCATTGGGGCGGATGAAACATAACTTGAGGGAAGTAGTTTCATCTTGATGGAACCGGATTTATCAAACCGGATTTTGAGTTCGGCGAGGGTGGGTTTCGGATCGTTTTTCCAAAAATAATATCGTTCTAAAGGCGAAATTTCTCCCTTCATCCAGTTTTTGAAATCTTCCGATTTAAGGATGCCAATCATTTCATCCGGCGTTATTCCCATGGCGTACATCCCGCCGACAATGGCTCCAATGGAAGTTCCGGCGATATAATCAATCGGGATATTGTTTTCTTCCAGTGCTTTTATCATCCCTATGTGTGCAATGCCCGGAGCACCACCACCGCTTAACACCAACCCCACCTTTTGGGCATTTGCAGTGAACGATAGTATAATAAAGAAAGATAAAAACTGGGCAAGTTTCTTCATTTCATTGCCGTTAATCATAGCTATTTGCAAAAGAGCAAAGTTATAAGGCTCACTTTACAAATAAATGACATTGCAATGAAGAAATTATGATACGAAAAAAGAGAACATCCAAACTCAATTATGAGCTTTACGATGTTCTCTTCTTGTATTTATTAAAAGTAATTGTTATAATTTTACGTCTAACTTTTTACCTGCATAGTTTATCACTTTGTCGATTTTGGTGGTTGTATCGCCAATTCCCTTGGTTTTGTCAACCAATACAATGCTGAACTTGCGCTCGGCAAGCATTCCTGCGAAAGATCCGTTGCGGTTGTCAATGGTCAGAGTTTTCTTTGCATCGTTCCATTTAAATACGATGGTGGAATAACTTCCCTTTTCATAATTGTAGTTGTCGTTTTCGTCTTCGTACAAAGTAAATTCACCATTCGCTCCCGGGTAAACGCGTATTTCCAGGTTATCCCATTTCTTTTCGGTTGCATATTGCACTTTAGGCCCCAATGGAAGTATAGAGCCGGCTTTCACGTAAAGAGGCATGATGTCCAATGGAGTTTCTTTGCTAACGGTTTGTCCGCCTTGTAATTTCTCTCCGGTCCAGAAGTCAATCCAATTTGCTCCTTTAGGCAGATAAAGATCAGTTGTTTTAATAGAACTGAAATCTTCTTTTGCATTTTTGGAGTACAACGATTTTGTAACAGGACAAACCAAAATTGATTTACCGAACATATACTGGTTGTTGATGTCTAGCGCTTGCTTGTCTTGAGCAAAATCCATAACCAATGCCCGCATCATCGATGATTGATGAGCCGTCACGTCCCACGAGGTTGCATAGGTGTAAGGAAGCAGGCTATATCGCAGGTTGATATACTTTTCAATAGCATCGTAGGTTTTATCGCCTTTTTTACCAAACTGGTAAATCTCACGGGGAGCATCGGTTCCGTGTGAGCGCATCATCGGGCAGAACGCTCCGAATTGTATCCAACGGGCGTATAATTCGCGATATTCAGCATCTTCCTGTCTCCGTCTGAAGTTCCCCACATAAAAACCGCCTATGTCGCTGTTCCAATAAGGAATTGCACTGAGTGAGAAATTTAAACCTGCCGAAATTTGTTTTCTTAATGTCTCCCATGATGCAGTAATATCACCGGACCAGGTATTGGCACCGTAACGCTGCTGACCGGCAAAAGCCGAACGTGTAAGGATAAATACCCGTTTGTCGGACGTTGTTGCGCGTTGGTGATCATAAACTCCTCCAACCGTCATTAAAGGGAAGGCATTTCGTACTTTTCGGAAGGAGCCAAGGTATGTTTTATTATCAAAATCGGTTGGTTTAAATTCGTGATGATCCGGCTCGGTCGAATCCATCCACCAGCCATCCATCCCCAGCGAAAAAATGCCTTTGTTCAGGTAGTTCCAGAAAAGATCGCGGGCAGCAGGATTATAAGCGTCATACACTCTTACACCCGATGGATAATCCAGATTGGGCGGCCATTTTTCAGATCCTGATTGTGGCCAGGTTTTGAAGTCCATCAAGCCTCCCATCTTTTCCAAATCGCGGTATTGCTTGGTTTGTGGACCAAACGATGCCCAAATGGAAATAATCATGTGTGCATTCATTCTATGAACATCCGAAATCATTTTTTTTGGATCGTAAAATTCCAGATTAAGAAACTCCATGGAGTTCCACAAATAATTATTACCCCAGTATTGCCAATCCTGAATGATCCCATCAAGAGGAACATTAAGATTGCGATATTTTTTCACAACATCAACCAACTCATCCTGTCCTTTGTAACGTTCTCTACTTTGCCAGTAACCAAATGTCCACAAAGGCATCATGGGAGCTTGTCCGGTCAGGTTGCGCATTTGGGCAATAACCCCATCTGCATTTCCACCGTACATAAAATAATAGTCTATGCAATCGCCAACATCCGATTTGAATGTTGTGCTTTCAGGTTTATCCTCAAAAATGGTTGGTGAATAGTTATCCCAGAAAAGTCCGTAACCTTTGGTCGACACGAAAAACGGAACGTAATCATCTTCGTTGCCTTGAATCATGTTCAACTTTATATTTCGTTGAATCATTTTACCTTCCTGTTGTTGTCCAAAACCATAGATGGCTTCTTCTTTATCGAGTACAAACGATTGGGTAACCGTGTAGGTCTTGCTGCCAGCATCATTGAAGTCAGCAAATGCTGTTCCGGTAACTTTTTCGTTCAGTAAGTCTGAGCTTGTCGGATTAGAAAAAGACACTTTTCCACTTTTTAGGTTTAAAACAACCTTAACGTTTTTACTTTTTACAAGTAAATTGTCTCCTTCCGTATTTACAGTGAAAGCCGTTTTCTCCGGCGTTTTAACCACTGAAAGACTTTCTTTTTTGAATGTCTTTCCTTCCGGCCATTTGAGAATACGCACTGTTGACGGATTGTAGAATTGAATTTCAACTCCCATGGAGTTTACGACTGTTTTCACGCCTGTTTCAGTCTTCTGAAAAGTCTGGGCTTTGGCGCTAAAACAAAGAAATGAAGCGATAAGCAGTACTAGATGAACCTTTTTCATTTGATGTGTCTGATTGATATTAAGATATATAGCAAATTAATTTTCAAAACAAATACAGCAAATCTCAACGGTAAAAGTTCTGCTGTTTGACAGAGACTTGCTTAAATGATTTCGCCGCTACCGATGCAAACTTTCGATTCGGCATCGTAAATCACTCCAAACTGCCCGGGTGCAATGCCCTGAAGCTTTTGAGAGGATATAATCCGGTATCCATCGGGTGATGCAATTATTTTCCCTTTGGTAAAATCGGGAGTATGCCGTATTTTGAAAGTAATATTTGTTTCAGAAGTAGCTTCATTCCAGGGATTTTCAGTTATAAAATGAAAATCGTGCATTGAAAATTCGTTGCCGTACTGCGTTTCCACATCAAAACCTTTGGATGCATAGATAATATTTCCGGGAACGTCTTTTTTTACCACATACCATGGTCCACCTGATAGCCCTAATCCTTTGCGTTGACCAACTGTATGAAACCAATAACCTTTGTGTTTGCCTAGAATTTTTCCGGTGCCAAATTCAACAATGGGTCCTTCCATTTCACCCAGATAACGGCGGATAAAGTCGTTGTAGTTTACTTTCCCGAGGAAACATATTCCCTGACTGTCCTGACGCTTGGCACTGGGTAGTGATGCGCTCAAAGCGATGTCCCTTACTTCGCTCTTCATCAAATGTCCAATGGGGAACATTAACTTTGATACCTGCAGGTAATTGATTTGAGCCAAGAAATCGGTTTGGTCTTTTATCGGGTCTTTGGCTGTGCCAAGATAAGTTTTTCCGTCCTTTTCAAAAGTGGTGGCATAATGTCCGGTTGCGGTTTTATCAAATTCCTTTCCAACACGTTGTTCAAACACTCCGAATTTAATGAGTTTGTTGCACATTACATCGGGGTTGGGCGTTAAGCCTTGCTTCACTTTGTCGATGGTATATGAAACCACATTGTCCCAATAATCCTTATGCAAATCAACCACCTCCAGTTTGCAACCGTATTTACGGGCAATGAGTGAAGCCATTTCTATGTCTTCCTCCGACGAGCAATGTAATAATTCATCATCGTCCATCCCTATTTTGATGTAGAATAAGGTAGGAGTAAAGCCTTGTTCTTTCAATAGATGCACCACTACCGAACTATCCACTCCGCCTGATAATAAAGCTGCAATATTCATTTTTGCTTCAAATTCAAAATATTAAATATAATACTCCGCCATATCCACAATACCGGCACGCATGGCATATTTTGTGGCTTCATGCACATTGTTAACCTCAATTTTACGAAAGATATTTTTACGGTGAGTCATAATGGTGTGAACGCTTACAAATCGTTTAACGGCAATTTCTTTAGTTGTTTTTCCTAATGCCATATCTTTCAGAATCTCCTGTTCGGTTTGCGTAAGCACTTGTTTCGGGCTTTGAGCCTGGTTGGATTTTGTGTTGTTTATCAGAATGTTACTTACATGATTACAAATATAACGCGTTCCTTTAAGGGCTTCTTTCATTGCATAAACAATCTCGTCTTTCGACGATTCTTTTAGTAATACACTGAAAGAGTGAGTGTTATATAACAATGTTCTTAAAAAATCATCGCTTAGTTCATCCGAAAAGAGAATCCAATCCGCTTTCTCGAACCGAACTTGCAAAATTACCAATTCATTCACACTGTCAAAGTCAAATAACGTGTAATCCAAAATAACCAACGCATCCGGAAACTCAGTTAGCTTAGATATTAGCTGTTTCTTTTCAGACACATCAACCCGATCAGAATTCCCGGCAAAACCCTGAAGCAAGAAATGCAAACCTGCGTTTGAAATGTCCTGATTATCTGCAATTATTATTTGGCGCATGCTTTTTGTAGATTGTTGACTCGACTCAATTTCAGAATAAAATGGAGCACAAAGTTACAGATTTAATGGCTTATTTAATCATAAACACAAAAAAAGACGATTTTTGTCGTCTTTTTTTGTGTTTATTTTAGCTAGTATACTCTGATTAGTATTCCCAAAGGTCTTCTTCAAAGTTAATAATTTCTGTTTCTATACGGTTTTGTTCTTTTCTTATCCTTGTTGGTGAAACTTGAGATTCGAGAAGTGTTCGATTGAACATATTTTCATCACCCAGCAAGTAAGTGGAATACAACTTTTGAGAAAAAAATTCATCATAAGTCAGTCGTTGTGTTCCATCTCCCTTTGGTATTACATATTGGCGAGCCAGATATGGACGAAGCTCGCTAAAAGCAAACCAACATAAAATGGATTCCTGAAGGAATTTTATTGGATTTTTGGACTGAGTATTATCAGGATGCAATGAGTAAATCGGTGCAATTCCGGTAATATCTTGATATAGTCTTGATGTATGTTTGTCAAAGAATATAACCTCTTGAATCAGGAATTTAAATTGATTGTTAACGTAGTTATAATATTGATCGTTGTTGATTTTTGGTTGTTTTGTTACCGCATCAATTTGAATCAGGTTGTTATCATTGTTTTCATTATAGGCAAACACTTTTGATAACTCTTCGCCTTGTAAGCGGGTGCTATCTTCGTATGAAGGCACTATATCACGTGCCGAACGTCGATAAACCGGAACACCTTTTTTGACGTTAGAAATTGCTTCAAGCATTAATCTAAATAAACTTTTATACTGATCATTGGCACGCATTGGAAAATATAACTGGTAATTCTGTTTATCGCGCATATCAATGATTCTGTAAACAGTACGCTGCCAAACCACGTCATCCCATCTGTGATTTACAATGGCAATCGTATCAGCCAGTACATCCAACTCAGAGGTTTGAAAATTCACACTTCCCTTCTTGTTAAGGAATGAAATCTGTTTTGCTTGAGCAAAAAGCAGATTCGGAATTATAGTCATTGTTATGACTAATAATGCAATCCAATATTTTTTCATGTTAAAAGTTAATTTACTTGTTTAACAATTATAATTAGAGTTTAATTAGAGTTTAATCTGAATTAAACCAAGCGGTCTAATTTTACCGTCAGGTCCAACTGCCTTTATATTTTTAAAAGTAACTAAATCTCCTCCTTCAAGCTTGTCAATATCCGACAACATCCTTGCATTTAGGCGCGTTCCATTTGCTGAAACGTTACCCATTAAGGTTACCATATTGAAAGATTTTACTTCAAAGTTTGCCTTAATCAACTCATCTGGACCGTAACTGGCAATTAATGATACTCCAGATTTTAAAATTCGTTTTGTCAAATCAGCATCCTGAGTTTGTCTAACCACGCCGCCATTATCAGTATATTGCAAATAGGCAGTTGGATTAGGAATGTATTTTACGCGGTACGACCCACCACCCATTAGCAAATCTTTCTTATCAATTTTTGCATATACAGCAATATTAATATCAGCATCCTGAGTTGGTTTAATAACATACTTTCCATTGATTTTTGTGAAAGTACCACCAGTAACCTTTATGGATACATTTTCTGAAGCTACACCAGGTACAGAAATGCTAAACCTGTTATCAATTCCTCGGTACATTACATTCAAATCTTCGTTAGAGATAGTAGCCGAAGGATCACCTACCATATAATCACATTTGAATGATTTGTTAATCATAATTCCATCGTTACCAGTAAAGGAGATCTGACCGGAAATAGATTTTGAACCTGATGTGTTGCAAACCGTTTCATATAAGCCTTTTTGAACTAAAGCACCATTCACATAATAGTTCGGAGTCTTAGTTGAGTCAACAGCAGATAATACTATTTTGGCTTTAAATCTATCACCACGAATTACATAGCGCGAATCTGGAATTACAAGAGCTTCCATTTTGTTTACTCTCATATCAGAAGCATCTGTCTGACTTCTAAGATATTCAATAATATCTGCCTCACTTGTACGGATATCGTTTTGGTATTTAGTCAAAACTGTTACCACTGCCGAAAGTGGCATTCCCTCAAACATACTTTCAGTCCACGATTTCCCCGATTTCGTTTTTTCAGTTGAGAAAATAGTTTTATAAAGCTTCAGTTTTTCAGGGTTGTTGTTGGAAACATCAGCTAAAAATTGACGATATTCATCAATTTTCCTTTTAAGATCTTCGCCATGATTTTCTTTTATTCCATATTGGCTTGCTTTATCTAAATTGTCTTTACCCTGAATCTGATTTACATAAGCACTATCATTAGCCTTTTTGCCATCGGCCATTCTAACGATGGTTACTTTGAAATTTTCAATAAACTTATAGAGGTTATCAGACTTATCTTTAACTAACTTTGCTTTTTTGAGCCATTCACCAACCTTAGCCGGATTCTTTTCATAAGCAGCATCAAAAGATGAATATAACCCTGAATTTCGAGAATTTAAAGATTCTATATTTTTATGTAAACTGGTGTCCAGCATTGAGAACCCATTTAAAATTTCGC